>Ga0181583_10000030_pt1 | contig 73978 bp, 66 predicted proteins | sample 071ome_31_FD_132461 | JGI IMG/M metagenome (GOLD analysis project Ga0181583, IMG submission 132461) | Coastal salt marsh microbial communities from the Groves Creek Marsh, Skidaway Island, Georgia - 071405CT metaG (megahit assembly) | ecosystem: Environmental > Aquatic > Marine > Intertidal... | reverse complement strand
GTATGGGCCCACTGTTGGCGGCCAATGGCGAGCAGGCTGCCTATACCGGCCAGGGCAACGATTTGAACAATTATTTATCCAGACGCTTCGATTTGAGTGAGATCAGCAGCCGGGAAGAGCTCATACTTGAGTTTGACACCTGGTTTACCATCGAGGCTGATTGGGATTATCTATATATTGAGGCTTCAACTGATGGAGAAAACTATCAGCGCTTAATGCCGCTGGATAAAGATGAGCCTGGGGACCGCCTTAGCGTGATGGCATCGCAGCGGGGCCATGACGGTTTCGGCACGATTCCCGGCTTTACCGGGCGCAGTGGTGACCTCGATGGTGACGGCCGGGTTGAAAGTACAGAAGGCTGCAACCCGGATCAGGAGTTTGCTTCGGCTGAAGCGCTGGTCGGCGAAGAACAGGTCGACCCCTGCTCCATAGCGCAGTGGGTACACGCCCGTTTTGATTTAAGTGATTTTGCCGGCGAGGAAGAACTGGAAATACGCTTTCACTATTTTGCTGATATGGCAGCCGTTGAAGATGGCGCGCTGATTGACAATGTCCGCATCGATGCCCTCGGTTTTAGCGATGACTTCGAGGCGGACAGCTTTCAGGGTTGGCGTGTGGAAGGCTTTTCCCTGAGCAGCGGTTCCCATGACCTGGCTGTTCCGCATTTTTATTTGCTCGAGTATCGCGATCCCTATGAAAGTTTTGCATCGGCCTATAACTACGATGCGGCATTAAGTGAACCCGGTTTCAGTTTTTACCGTAATGCAGACAACGGTGAGTTGGAAGCCGTGAATTTTAGCTATCGCCCCGGGGTTTTGATGTGGTACTACAATGGCTCTTATCTCTGGAGCCAGAATGAGCCGGCACAGTTCGGGCCAGGTAATGGCTTTTTACTGCTGGTTGACTCCAACCCGCAGGAGTTTGAATTCCCGCTGGTTCCCAGTGAATACTACATGAATGATGCGGGTTGGCGTTTTTATGATTTCAACGAAGATGCACAACCCATGTTGCGAGAGGCATTTTTGGATGTCATGTGTTTTCAGCGACGCCCCGTTTACATTCCGGTGGATCTGAGTGAACAGGACCGAGCCTATTGTGGCGACAACCAGATACCGGCAGGGGAGAATCTGGAATGGCAGGGACGTCAATTGATCTATGGTTTTACGCTGGCTAATGAAATACTGCCCGGTGAAGACCGTGAAGCCTATAAGTCCATGGGTACTATGTATGACATTCTGTTGAACCGTGAAGGATTGAGTTATCGTTTATATGACCGTCTGTTGCGCAATGCCCATTCCGGCGATGCGCCTTTTTCACTGGATGATTTTGCCAGTGGTTTGGAACGTTACCGCATTGAAGCTGGCACGCTGGTACTTGATGAGGCGCAAGCCTATGAGGGCATTGGCCAGTTTAGCGACAGCGAAGCGTATATGAACCCTCACCTGCCTTTCGGTAGTGCAAACATTCCGGCTAGCGGTTTGAGTTTTCAGCTGGCAGAACCTGATAGCAGCGCCCCTGCTGCGGCCAAGGTCAAAGTGTATTTTTCTTGGGAGCGATAGGACTGATTTTGATAAAGCATCTTCGTGAGCCTGAAAGCGGGCTCGTTTTTAAATGTGAATCTCTCAGGGCATAAAGACATTGAATCTGAAACACACCCCACTTTACCCATTACACCAGGAGCTAGGGGCCAAGCTGGTTCCTTTTGCTGGCTATGCCATGCCGGTTTCCTACCCGCAAGGCATCATGCAGGAGCATTTGCATACGCGTTCCCAGGCTGGCTTGTTTGATGTTTCACACATGGGGCAGGTGCTGATCAGAGGCGCTAAGGCGGCACAAGAGCTTGAAGGTATTGTGCCGGTCGATGTGGATGCCTTGGGCATCGGGCAGCAAAGCTATGCCCTGTTTACCAATGAAGCCGGCGGCATCATCGATGACCTGATGATAACCCGGTTGGCGCAAGATGAATTTTTTCTGGTTGTGAATGCGGCATGCAAAGACAAGGATTTACAGCATTTGCAGAACTCCCTGTCCGGGGTGGAAATACAGCATCTGGAAGGGCGTGGCCTCCTTGCCTTGCAGGGGCCGACAGCCAAGGATGTCTTGGCGGCTTATATGAGCAAGCTGGATGAAATGAATTTCATGCAGGGTTGCGAAGCCGAAATAGAAGGGGTCAGGTGTTACATTAATCGTTGTGGTTATACGGGTGAGGATGGGTTTGAAATTTCTGTAGCGGCTGAAGATGCTCAGGCCATTGGCCGTCTACTGTTAGAGGATGAAAGAGTCAAAGCGATCGGACTTGGGGCAAGGGATTCACTGCGTCTGGAGGCTGGACTTTGTCTTTATGGTCATGAATTGAATGATGAGATCAGCCCTATTGAGGCAGCGTTAAACTGGAGTATTTCTCGCAGCAGAAGAACGGGTGGCACCAAAGAAGGCGGCTTTCCTGGGGCTTCAATCATACTGGATCAAATGCAAAACGGTGTGCAGCGCAAGCGCATCGGCTTGCAGCTGGAAGGGCGAATGGCAGCCAGAGAAGGTGTCAGCCTGCATAACCAAGCCGGTGAAAAAGTTGGTGAAGTCTGTAGCGGAGGTTTTTCTCCTTCACTGGAATGCCCGATTTCCATGGCCTATGTGAATGCTGACTACATCGAACCCGGTCTGTTGCTGCAGGCTCAAATCCGTAATAAAAGTATTCCTGCCAGAGTCTGCAAGATGCCTTTTGTGCCACAGCGTTACTATCGAATTTAAGCAGTAGAAGAGAATCAAGATCATTATGAAGCCATTAACTGAACTGGACAGTCAGCAGGATTTTATAGCACGTCACCTTGGCCCCGATGAAACCGAGCAGCAAAAAATGTTGTCCGCCCTGGGTTATGACAACATAGAGCAATTCATTGAGGCGGTGGTGCCGGCCAATATTCGGATGCCGGATGCTCTGGATTTGCCCGCTTCCCTCAGTGAAGTACAGGCCCTGCAGAAACTGCAGGAGATTGCAGCCAACAACCGGGTGTTCAAATCCTACATTGGTCAGGGTTATTACAACACCTATACCCCGACAGTCATTCAGCGCAATATTCTGGAAAATCCAGCCTGGTATACGGCCTACACACCTTATCAGGCAGAAATTTCGCAGGGCCGGCTGGAGGCCTTATTGAATTTCCAGACCATGGTGAGTGATCTATGCGCCATGGATATTGCCAATGCATCATTACTCGATGAGGGCAGCGCTGCAGCCGAAGCCATGCTGCTGTGCCTGCGTATGAGCAAGTCTAAATCCACGCGCTTTTTTGTCGATAAAAACTGCTTACCGCAGACCCTGGCAGTGATGCAGACCCGAGCGGAACCGCTGGAGATTGAGATCATCAGCGGCAAGCCCGAGGAAGCGCCGGCACAGGACTGTTTTGGCATGCTGATTCAGTATCCGGGCGCCGATGGTGACATTGAGGATTACAGTGAGCTGATTGCTCGCGCCCATGAGTCCGGGACCCTGGTATGCATGGCGGCTGATCTGTTAAGCCTCTTGCTACTCAAAGCACCGGGTAGCATGGGGGCCGATGTGGTGATCGGTTCTTCCCAGCGTTTCGGAGTACCGCTGGGCTTTGGCGGTCCGCATGCTGCCTACATTGCTACCCGGGAAAGTTTCAAACGATCATTGCCTGGTCGTTTGATTGGTGTATCCCAGGACACTCGTGGCAAACCGGCTCTGCGGCTTGCGCTGCAGACCCGGGAGCAGCATATCCGCCGTGAAAAGGCCACCTCCAATATCTGTACGGCACAGGTTCTCCTGGCAGTCATGGCCGGCATGTATGCGGTCTATCACGGACCGCAGGGACTGAAAAAAATTGCAGAGCGGGTACATGCGCTGACCGCAGTCCTAGCGGCAGGCCTTCATTATTCGGATGTAAAAATTTGCAATAAACATTTCTTCGATACGCTGACTCTGAAGACCGGACATGAGACGCAGGCGATCCATAATGCGGCCCTGTCACAAGGTATCAATCTGCGCATCATCGATGAGAAGCATCTTGGAATCTCCCTGGATGAATGCAGCAGCATCGAAGATGTCAAACAACTATGGCGTCTCTTCAGTGACGCAGAAGTGGATATCGGTGAAGCAGAAGCCGAAGCGCAGACTGGTATTCCTGCAAGCCTGCAGCGTGAAGATGCCGTGCTGTCTCACCCGGTATTCAACACCTACCATTCTGAAACCGAACTGCTGCGCTATATGCGCAAGCTGGCAGACAAGGATATTGCGCTGGACCGGGCAATGATTCCGCTGGGTTCCTGCACGATGAAGCTGAATGCGAGTTCTGAAATGATCCCCGTTACCTGGCCTGAATTCTCCAACATTCATCCTTTCGCGCCGGCCGATCAGGTGAGTGGATACCGACAGATGATTGAAGAGCTGGAAAATATGCTGTGCAAAATTACAGGCTATGCAGCTGTTTCCCTGCAACCCAATGCCGGGTCACAGGGTGAGTATGCCGGCTTGCTGGCTATCAGAGCCTGGCACCTAAGCCGTGGAGATACCCAGCGTAATATTTGCCTGATTCCCAGTTCAGCCCACGGAACCAATCCCGCCTCAGCACAGCTTTGTGGTATGCGAGTGGTGGTCGTAAAATGCGATGAGATGGGGAATGTGGATCTGAATGATCTGCGTGAAAAATCTTCCCAGCATGCCGAAGAACTTGCCGCCATCATGGTGACCTACCCATCCACCCACGGTGTCTTCGAGGAAGGCATAAAAGAGTTGTGTGAAATCGTGCATGAACATGGCGGACAGGTCTATATGGATGGCGCCAATCTCAATGCCATGGTTGGCCTGTGTCAGCCAGGCAAGTTTGGCGGAGATGTTTCTCACCTGAATCTGCATAAAACTTTCTGTATTCCGCATGGTGGCGGAGGCCCGGGTGTTGGCCCAGTTGCTGTTGCGGAACATCTGGCACCTTTTTTACCTGGACACCAGGCACTGGGGCAGTCGGCAGTTGGCGCAGTTGCCTCATCAGCCTGGGGCAGCGCGGGCATTCTGCCAATCTCCTGGATGTATATCAAAATGATGGGCGCTGAAGGCCTGAAGCGTGCCAGCGAAGTTGCCATGCTCAACGCCAACTATATTGCAGACCAGTTGAAGGATGACTTTCCGGTACTGTATACCGGTGAAAATGATCGTGTAGCACATGAATGCATTATCGATATTCGTCCCTTGCAGGAAACAGCCGGTATTAGCGTTGATGATATTGCCAAGCGTCTTATTGATTACGGGTTTCATGCGCCAACCATGTCCTTTCCGGTCCCAGGTACGCTCATGATTGAGCCGACTGAAAGTGAAGCCCTGGCAGAGTTGGATCGTTTTTGTGCGGCAATGAAACAGATTCGTGCCGAAATTGATCAGGTTAGTACCGGAGCTTTCCCTCAAGATGACAACCCCCTGCACAATGCACCACACACAGCGGATATGGTCTGTGCCGATGACTGGTCACATCCCTATTCGCGGGAACTGGCAGCTTACCCGCTTGCAAGTTTGCGGGAGAACAAGTACTGGACCCCGGTAGGCCGCGTCGACAATGTTTTCGGAGACCGTAATCTGGTCTGTGCCTGCCTGCCCATGTCAGCGTACGAGTAGGGCTGAAAACACAGGAAAAGTGCGCGACAATATGCGCATGCCCTGTAAAACCAGTCTATTCCTTGTTGCCCTGATCTGGCTAACGGCCTGTACTGAAGCCAGTGAAGCGCCGGTACAGCAAGCACCTGACAATGCCGGGCGCATCGTAGCCATCGGTGATATTCATGCGGATATCAACGCCATGCGTGGCGTGTTCCGTCTGGCCGGCGCTATCGATGAGCAGGACCAGTGGATTGGAGGTGAGCTGACCGTGGTTCAGCTGGGCGACATGATTGGCCGCAGTGATGATGAACGACAGGTACTGGATTTGATCTTTGATCTGCAGGAGCAGGCTGAGCAGGCTGGTGGCAGGCTTTATGCGCTGATCGGGAATCATGAAATCATGGGTGCCCGGGTTGATAATCAGGCAGTGGGGCCCAATCCATTTGCTGCCTGGCAGAATGTCGAAGGGCTTGATCTGCGCGATTCCCGTCTAGAAAATTTACTTTTGAACGAACGACACCGGGGTGCTGCCCTGATGGCCGGAGGGCCTTATGCGCAGCGCCTCTCAGCCTGGCCAACGGTACTGCAGCTGGGCGATACCGTGTATGTGCATGGTGGCGTGGTCCCGCGCTGGGCAGACTACGGTATCGAGCGGATAAATGAGGATGTCAGCGCCTGGTTACGAGGCGATAGCCAGTTTGAGCCGGACTCATCACAGCGGGTGGATGACAGTGATCGGGTGATGTGGGCGCGACATTTTTCAGCCCGGGTCGACAGTTTCGACTGTCAGATGCTGGACACCTCTCTGGAAATTCTCGGAGCACGACGAATGGTCGTTGCCCATTCGCGCCACCCCCAGATAACGTCTTACTGCAATGAAAAAGTCTGGGTCATCGATACCGGCATGTCACGCGCCTACGGTGGACAGATACAGGCGCTGGAACTTGTGAATGACAACGTCAGCCGGATTCTGGATCCCGACGGCAATATCAGCCTAGACTGAAATACCAAAGGCAAAACCCACTACAGCCGTGGCCAGCATCGCCATTGCGCCCCAGAAAGTAACCCGCATGGCAGCCTTCAGTACAGGAGCGCCACCAGCCTTTGCCGAGATTGCTCCCAGCGCAGCCAGGAAAACCAGCGACAAAAGTGCCACCATAGTGATGAGCTGCTGCAAGGGAAATATCCAGGCGGTGAGCAGCGGGAGCAAAGCGCCAATGGTAAAGGTCAGTGCCGAGGAGGCTCCGGCCATGATCGGCCTGGGGCTGGTTTCCTCGACAATCCCGATTTCATCGCGGGCATGTGCCCCCAGGGCATCATGCTCCATGAGCTGTTCTGCCACTTCTTTGGCAAGTTCAGTGCTCAATCCCCTGTCTTCATAGATTTCTGCCAGTTCCTGTTTTTCAAATTCCAGGTTCTCTTCGAGTGAGAGTCTTTCCTGTTCGAGGTCGGCTTTTTCAATATCAGATTGGGAGCTGACGGAAACGTATTCACCAGCGGCCATTGACATGGCTCCCGCCACCAATCCGGCCAGTCCGGAAATCAGTACATAGTCCTTGGTGACCTCAGCTGCCGCGACTCCAATGATGAGACTGGCCGTGGAGACAATACCGTCGTTGGCCCCCATAACGCTGGCACGCAGCCAGGAACTGCGATGAGTCTTGTGTGATTCATGGTGGCTCATGGCGCGTCGTCAGGGCTTGGCAAGTGGAGTAAACTGTCCGTGCTGGCTCAGCCGGCTTGGCTGAGCACTCACAACTAGGGGGTTTCTTCGCCTTCTCGGGAAAGGCGCCGGTAGTATTCAGCAACGGATTCCTGATATTCCTCAGGGATCAAATCCAGTACAGCGGTACGAACGTTTTCCGTGGAGCCACTCAGGCCTTCCTCGGCTCTAAGCGCCAGTTCCACCTGCTCGATCAGTGACAGCATGCTGGTATATTCCTCCAGAACGATGTCGTCATTTCGGTTTACCCGGCTGAATTCGAGCTCACGAATGAGCTCAAGTAGATCGTCGATCTGTTCCTGGGTCATTCTGGAGTCGCGGATACCATCGCGAGCCAGCTGCGTCATCTGGTCAAGATTCTGATAAAAATTATCGGGAACAGTGATGGGGCCATCGAGTCGGTTGTCGGCACCATTACCTGACCAGCCGGCTATGCCAAAGGCATTCTGGAAGCCATTGGGAGAAGCACCACCGTTTTGCTGTGCGCCCTGCGGGTTATTGCCCCCTTGTTGTCCTTGTCCCTGTTGCTGGCCTTGACCCTGCTGCTCTCCACCTTGCTGCTCTCCACCCTGCTGTTGCCCCTGACCCAATTGTGCCAGCTGATCTCGCAGTTCGCGTGCCTGTTCGCGGGCCCTTTCAAGATCGCTCTGACCGTCTGCGGCACCCTGAGCCAGATTCCTCGCTCTTTCCAGATCTTCAGTTAGTGCCCGCATGGCTTCGCTGACGTTGCGCTCATTATTGGCGATGTACAGCGCATAACCGGCATCGATATATAGTGCGGCATCTGACAGGGACATCTCCAGTTCACGTTCGGTAATTGTGTCATTGGCATCTGCCAGGGCACGGGCAGCCTGTGGGACCTCGTCACCAAATTGCTGGATGGTATTCATCATTTGCTGCTGCAAGCGCTGAATCCCTGCAGCCAGCTCTTCTTTCAGATCGGCCAGATCCATTTCCTCTACCAGGCTCATACCTCGGCTGTTGGGATCTTCGCCACTTTGACGTTCTTCCAGTGCACGTTCCATGGCCTGCTGTAACTGCTGTTGTGCCTGAATTTGCTGCTCCAGCATTTCCTGTGACTGTGAAGCCATACTGGAGAAGGATTCCTGCATGCTGGCCAGCTGATCCTGGGCAATCTGGTCACGCGCTGCTTCGAGTTGGCGCTGGGCTTCTTCGGCTGCACGCTGCAGTTGATCTGAGCCGGGATTATTTTGCATGGCATCCTGTGCTTCATTCATGGCACGGACGGCACTTTCGAGTCTCTGCTGCAGTTGGCTCTGGGCAATTTCCTGATTGCCTTGCTGGCCTTCCTGCCCGTCCTGCTGTCCCTGCTGCTGGCCACCCTGGCCCGGTTGACCCTGCTGATTGCCCGCCTGCTGCTGACCCTGCTGCCCCTGGCGACCTCCCAATTGCTGTTGCTGTAATTGTTCAAGCTGTTCCTGCAATTGCTCCGCCTCGCGGCGCAACATTTCCTGCTGGTAGCGCTGAGCTTCTGTCAGCTGTTGCTGATTACGCATATTGTTGGCCAGCTGTTCCTGACGACGGGCCAGTTCTTCCAACTGGTCCATGATGTCATCCATCTGCTGTTGCTGGGACTGGGGCGTGGCCCGCTCACCGGTCTCATACTGGTTCTGTTCCATATCCATTTCCAGCTCAAACATTTCTGCCAGGTCCTCGCCCGCACGGCCGCCACCGCCACCGCCGCCACCTTGCTGCTGGCTGATCTGGATATCGTTAAATACGGACTCTGCCTGCAATAAATACTGCAGGGCTTCCTGGGCAGGCTGAATGGCTTCCTGCAACTCAACACTGGCTAGGTATTCAGAGGTTGGTTGCATGGACTGAATTGCGCGCTCCATGCTTTCCACAAAACGGGCAATGTCATCATCCTGTCGGGTCAGCTGGCGTGCACGGGTACGTTCTGTCAAAGTCTGTGCCTGTTCTGCCAGGGTGGTCTGTAAATCGGAGAGTAATGAAGCGTTGATTTCAACCTGTGCATCGTTGCCGTCAGCCTGTTCACGAATCAGGTTCCAGGTGGATACCACGATCTGGCGCTGGCGCTGGGAAATCTCGTCGGCTGGACTGCCACCGCCACCGCCGCCACCACCGCCAGAAAGCTGAGACTGGGAATAGCGACGGTTATAGCCCTGGATTTCAATGAAATACATATCTGTCTGCACCGTCTGGTTGCGGTCAGAGGTTTCCGCGTAATAGGAAATCAGGTCGCCGGGCTTGAGAGGAATGTCCTCAAACAGTTCTGTCTGTGCAACTTCTTCCCCGGTTTCGGAATCAGCTGCAGGCACCGGTCCGGTTTCAATATTAAAGGCGCCCAGCTCGATGGAGTCAGGTGTTGTGAGTGCCCGCCGGGTGCGCATGTCTTCTAGCATAAACAGGTGCTCAGCCGAAATTTCATCGGCAGGTTCGTAAAGATCAACCTCCTGCCAGTCTCCGCCATTGATGGAGTATTTGATCAGCAAGGATTGCAGACCATAGTCATCGGAGGCATTGACCCGTGCTGTCACTTCTTCAATATTGGTAGCGTTCCAGTCATCTCCAGGACGTATAAACTCAATGATGGGTGAGCCGTCTTCAGCCAGCCGGATAAAATAGTCATCGCTGAGCCGTACCTGTTCACCACCAACCAGTGCTGCAATGTAGTACTGGCCTTCATCAAGGATATCGAATTGGGTTGTTGCTTCTATGCCATTGACCAACAGGCTTTGAGCTGTGTCATTCAGAATCAGCTCACCGCCTTCCGGGAGCGGAGCAGAGGTAGTGATGCTCAGCCCGATTCGGGTTTCCGGCAGCGCTTCAATATCACCACGGTTCGAGGTTTCAGGTTCGCGTTCAGTCCAGTCCGGATAAAAATAGGTCAGCTCCAGGTTTTCAATAGAAGGCAGATCCACCACCTGCACAGAAAACTCCTGGCTACGCAGCCCGGTAGTGGACACGTAGTAATCCATTTCTTCCTGCAGTGAGAACAGGGTAAATTCAAAACCGTTCATGGTCCTGACCAGTGGAACTTCCTGCCAATCTTCGCTGGCTGAGCGAACATGCAAAATGGCTTCATCCGGGTCCATTCCTTCTATGCGAGCAGAGATGCGCAGGTTAGCCCCACGACGCACACTTTGGTCGCCCGGTAGTACGCTGATGGACTGTGGTGGGACAAGGTCGTCATTGGCCCAGCCTGCCAGGAAGTTTTGTACGGAATAGGAAAACAAGCCGGCACCAAAGGCCATGTAAATGAGCACGGCCAGCATGGCTGCGGTGGCGAGACCGGCGATCTGCATATCCTTGCTCTTGATTTGTTCCTGTGCCGGGTAGGATTCACTGATGCTAAAAGCGTCTTCGGCCAGCAATTCCCGGAAGGGGTTATTAGCCGCCATTTGGGTATAGGTATCGATTCTGCCCTGAAAACCCTTGCCATCACTTTTCAGGCTAAGACGTTCAATTTGGCGACCTATGTTTTCCTTTATTTTTTGGAGGGGCTCAATAAAAGCTTTCAGAGCAACCGCTGCCAGTGCCAGAATGAGCAGTATGCGAAAGCCATTCACCGTGCCGCTGCTATAGCCGCTTTCCAGAGAGAACCAGGCTGCCAGCAAAGACACGGCGAGTAGCACCAGGGCCAGCGCTGCCAGGCCCTGCAGGATAATCAGTTTTTTCAGGCGCTGGCGAAATTCGGCCAGGTAGAGTTCGAGCTTTTCTGAGGCTTTCATCATTAGCTGCTTCCAGTGTTAAACCGCAAGTAACGGTTGCCTAATAAGGACTCTGACAGGACTATAACAGCAAGTAATACCAATAATACACGCCAGACCTCTAAAGCAACAGGCTCCTCATCGACGACACTTACGGCCTCGCCATCCACCACCGTTACGGCGCCGGCGCTGGTGGCAACCATGTTTTGCCAGTTTTGCAGTGCCTGAGCTTCCATCAGGGTAAGGTTGGATTCACGCGGGTCAGGATTGACGGCAACCAGCACATCGCCACCCAGGGTGCTGATGCGGTAGAAGCCGGTTTCATTTAGCAGGATATTCTGTGCCTGAGTGGTGTCAGCCAGGGATAAAAGGCGGTTGCCCTCCGGATCATAGACCTGGCCGGAGGCTCCACCATTCTGGCCAAGCTGCAAAAAGCTGTTTACGACCTGCTCCCTGACCAACTGCTCCTCATTTGACAGGTGTCGTGCCGCTTCTGCCATGAATCCTACAAAAAGCGGCTTCACCGGCAGGTCACTCCAGATGTTATCCAGCTGTGTGTTAAGCAACAGGAAACGCCCCAGGCCGATTGTCTGTTCGAGCAGGAAAGGGACATCATTCGTCAGGGAGATCAGGACGTTGTCGTTTTCACCTGCTTCGACGGGGACCACCCTGCTTATATTCAGGTTATTCCAGCCGACACTGCGATCAAGCGCCGGATGTGAGCTATTTACCCGCTGTACGCTATAGGTAGTATTGCGGCTAAAGCCCAGCCCGCCGCTAATGTTCTGTCCTCCTACTGGCACTGTCTGCTGGTTTGCACTTCGCTCACCAGTCAGTGCCAGAATGGCGCCACCACCATCAACATAGGCCCGCAGCTCCTGTGCCAAGATATCATTCACAGCACCTATATCATCAATGATGATCCAGGGATAACGCTGCAGGATACGCGGATCAAAATCGCTGATGTTCTGCAGCTCAACCTCATAACCGCGCGGGGCGGTTTCCAGTGCCGTGCTGATATAGGTAATTGCCAGTGAGTCCGGATCAGCACTCAAGAGAATGACCGGTGCGGGCGGGGAGTTATCAAACACGCCGTGACGTCTGTCGTCGTCTGCCAGAGAGTCATTTGGGCTCATGCTTATATCCAGACGATTATCACCATCTTCGAACTGTACGTTATCAATTGTTATGTAAGCGATGCCGCCAGCCGGGGCCGAAACCGTCTGTGTTACTGTCTGCTGCTCAAGCTCATTCACCGACAGTGTGAAACTTTTTTCGGCGCTTTGCGCATCCTCACTGTTATTCACCACGCCGACACGGATTTCCCGCAAACCGGTGACATCAATGGATGCCAGGCTCCAGTTGGGGACATCATCAATTTTGACCTGATGGATTTCCAGATTAACCGGTCGACCATTTATCACATCCGGAATCATGTCGGCAAAGCGGACAGCCTGAGCGCTTTGCTGGTAGTCACTGATAAAGTGAATGACAAAATTTGCCTGTGAACTTTCAATCAGGGTATCCAGTGAGGCGATCATGGCACCAAAATCCAGGCGCCCGACATCCGGTTCCAGGTTGCCGAGGCTGGCCCGGATCACAGCTGGATCGGCAGTCGCCGGATTGATGGTTTCCACCGAGCCGCTGGCAATATAAAGACTGGCAATATCATCCGGGGCCATGGCTGCGAGAATTGCCTCGGCTTCTGTTTGCGCCTGTTCAAAGCTGTTGCCTTCGCGCATGGAAAATGAAGTATCCATCACGATGACGTGATGCGTGGTGTTTTCCGACACCAAGCCTTGAGGTGCTACAAAAAATACCGGGCGGGTAAAGGCCAGCACCAGCATCAGCAAAAACAGAATTCGTAAGGCCATCAGCAGCAGGTATTTGAGCTTGCGGCGTATATGTATACGCTGCTGACTCTGCTCCATAAACATGATGGAAGAAAATTTTTCACGCTCGGTTGCATGGGTTTGCAGGCGGTGCAACCAGATGGGCAGGGCAATGCCCAACAAACCGAGGAGGAAGAGAGGGCTGAGCAGGGACATCAGGAGCGTTTCTCCCTAAAAGTCAGATAGGCATGCAGGGCACGGTCCAGTGGCTGGCTGGTATCCAGCAAGACATAATCGGCATTCATGCCCTGAGCGGCTTTCTGGATAGCGGCAATATGCGCCTTAACCCTGTCCGGATAATCCTGTTTCATAAACACCGGCGATACCTCGATGGCTTCTCCGGTTTCCATGTCCTCATATAAGGTGGACTCCTTGATCTGCGGCGACATTTCACCCGGGTCCAGCAGGTGAAACAGAATAACATCCTGGCCATGAGAACTAAGGGGCTGCACACTTTCCTGCAAATCTTCAGGGCGGCAATAAAAATCTGAAATGACAGCCACCAGCCCGCGTTTTTTGACGTGCTCGCGAAAACGGGTAAAGGGTTTTTCCAGGGAAGTGCCCTGCACTGCTTCGGCTTTATCGAGTGCGTGAATCACGCTGTGCAAGGTGCCGCTTCGCGATGTGGGCGGGCGGAACTCCACGATTTCATTATTGAAAACCATGGTGCCGATTGCATCATGCTGGCGTGAAGACAGATAGGCCAGCGAGGCTGCCAGATACTTGCCATACTGCAGTTTGCTGGTATTGCCACTGCCAAACCCCATGGAGGCAGACGTGTCCAGCAGGAGCATCAGGTGTGAATTGGTCTCACCCTTGAACAGTTTGATGAATGTCTTGTCCGTACGCGAATACACATTCCAGTCAATGTGTCGTGGGTCATCGCCTTCAGTATAAGGGCGGTATTCGACAAATTCCTGGGAAAAGCCGTATTTGGGAGAGCGATGCAAGCCAAGCACGAAGCCTTCCACAACGGATTTGGCAACCAGTTCCAGATTCGACAGGCTGGACAGGACACCCGGATCCAGTAGACGGGTTGGTTTGCTTTTGTTGTCGGTTTTTCCCAGTTCTATCATGCGTCAGTTACTTTAACGTGCTTCAGTAAGTCGTTGAGAATGTCGTCGATAGTTATGCCATCGGATTCGGCATAGTAATTCGGCAAAACGCGATGACGCAGAATGGGCACTGCAAGCGCCTTGAGGTCTTCATCAATTACGTGATAGCGGCCTTCCATCAGTGCGCGAGTTTTGGCGGCCAGCACCAGGTTCATAGTGGCCCGGATACTGGAGCCAAAATTGGCGTACCTTTTAATCATGTCAGTGGCCAATGCATCTGAAGGACGGGTAGCACGGACAATATCAACGGCATAGCGGCTCAAGGCATCGGAAATTGGTACTTCTCGCACCAGGCTTTGGTACTTGATGATGTCTTCGGCTGTGGTACAGGCATTGACCGCAGGCATTTCCACACTTTTAGTAAAACGATTAATAACTGCCACTTCCTGATCTGCATCCAGGTAATCAAGAATGACGTTGAACAAAAAGCGGTCCAGCTGTGCTTCCGGCAAAGGATAGGTGCCTTCCAGTTCGATCGGGTTCTGGGTTGCCAGTACGATGAAAGGTTTGTCGAGTTTATGGTTCTGGCCCCTGACCGTGACGGTTTTTTCCTGCATGGCTTCCAGCAGAGCCGCCTGGGTTTTCGGCGGGGTACGGTTAATTTCGTCAGCCAGCAGCACATTGGTGAAGACAGGCCCCTGAATAAAACGCCATTCACGATGACCGGTTTTCTGGTCTTCTTCCACCATGTCAGTACCGGTGATATCGGTCGGCATCAGGTCTGGCGTAAACTGGATACGCTTGAAACTCAGGCCCAAGGCGCTGGCGAGGGTATGCACCAGCAGGGTTTTGGCAGTACCGGGCATACCGGTTATCAAGCAGTGGCCGCCGACAAATAAGGTGATCAGCAGACTGTCGACCACCTCATCCTGGCCGACTATTGTGCCCCGAATCTGCTGGCGGATTTCACCGATGGCAGATTGAAAATTAGTCACCAGCTCGCGGGTTTCTTCTGAACCGATATTTTCTGCTACTTCTTCACTCATACTGATATTTCCTGATTGTTTTTAGTTTGCAGTTCTGCTCATTTCCAGCAGGAGTTGCTGGGCGGGACGGAACTGGGGTGCAATATCCAGCGCCATCATTAAATAGTTCATGCTTTGCTCAGTTTCTTCCAGTGCCTGATAGGCGGCAGCCACACGATAGTTTGCTGTTGCCAGGTCCAGAGGCTCAAGCGCCAGCGCGACCAGATATTCCTGTAGCGCATCATGGTACTGTGACTTGTCCATATACAGGTCGCCCAGCTTGCCATGGGTGCTTTCATCAAAAGGGTCGACATAATGAATGTCCCTGAATACCTCGATGGCCTCATCAGTGCGCGCTTTGTCTACATAGGAATCAGCCAGCTCTTTCAAGGATGAGGCCGAGTAGCCCCCCAATTGCCAGAACGTTTGCAGGGTTTCAAATTTCTGCTCGTCTTGTTCAAGCTGGGCATAGGCACGGGCCTTGGCGATATAAGGGCTGTCCTGTTCCACGTAATCCGGATAGGTAAAAATAGCACGGTCTGCCGCGGCAATGGTTTGCTCCCAGTCCCCCGCCTGATAAGCCTGCAGGGTGGCGCCGACATCTTCACGCCAGACGCCGATGTTATTCAGCAAAGGTCCAAACTGGATATCGATATACTGCTTAAAGTGCCTATCAAAATCATCTTCACTGATGCCCATTGCGCTTTCGATAGCCCTTACCGGCTCGGTACCGTCAACAAACTGGTAAAGCATATCGACAATTCTGTCGTGCCCGTATTCCTCAGCGATGAACTGAAAAATCAGCCCTGCCTGCATATAGGAAACCATGACCTGGTTTTCATAGGACGGACGCATAAAGCCATCATCCAGTTGCCCCACCGGCAAAAACAGATCCTGCGCCATGGCATCCAGTACGCCGGCCGGGATCTTGATGCCGGGAATCGGCCCGGTATTCCATTCCTCATAAACAGATATCCCCTCGCTGAACCAACGTGGTACACCATGTTCGGAAGCTTCCAGGGTATAGACGTGAGCCATTTCATGCCACAGGGTGGTTCCCCAGTGATAGGTTTCATCCGGGTGTCCGGTGGGTGAATCCATGGCAAACAGGTAGCCGAAGGTTACGCCGAGAATACCCACACCGGGCATGCCGATGGAACGCACGACAAAGTCTTCATGATTGGGAAATATTTCAATGGTCACCGGTTGTCGGGCAACAAAGTCATAGCGCTCCTCGAAAGTCCGCATGCTGGCTTCCGCCAGCTCGCGGGCATAGGGTGTCAGCACATCGGCTTCATCGCGGTCAAGGCGCAGAACCAGCTCCGGAATGCCGCTTCCCTGTCCCGGCTCGGGAAAACTCAGGTCTATGAAATCCTCACTGAAGGTATCCAGCAGACGCATCATGTTCAGGGTTTTAGGATTGAAGCCGTCACCTTCATAGGAAATGCGAATGTGCTCGATGCCCTCTTCGATACGGTTCAGGCGCAGGGAATTCTGACCCAGTTCGAGGTGGGCATTCCAGTTTTCAGGCTCCACCGCCACCGCCTGCTGGTAAAATTCGCCGGATTCCTGATAGCGGCGGGTGATGGAAGCAAAGTAGCCGGGGATGGCGTAGGCATCGCCGAAGTTTGGCGCCTCATCCAGCGCAGCATCAATATAGGCTTGGACCTCGTCATTGCGGCGGGTGACAAAGGCCAATGCTGCTTCCAGGGCATTCAGGTGCATACGTGGCAGGTCTTCGTCTTCTGCCAGTTCCCAGGCATCTTCCAGCTGCTCGGCAGCCGTTTCATACTGGTCGCGCTCCATTACCGAATTGATCGACATCAGCATGACTCTAAGACGGGCCCCTGGAGGTGTGGCAAAATATGTCTGTACGGCTTCCAGGTGCATATTGACTTCTTCCGGGTTGCCCCCGGTTGCCAGTGCTTCGGCAGCGCCGATATGTGCCCAGGCATTGTTAGGCTCAATCTCCAGAGCCTGGGCGAAGAAGTTGTAGGCATCCTGGTACTGATATGTACGCATGTAGAGCTCCCCGGTACGTACCAGAATCATGGCATTCTCAGGACTCAGCTCGGCAGCCTGCTCAAACAATTCATCAGCTGTGTAAAGGTCGCCAAGTGCCCACATGGCTTCTGCCTGTATTTCAGGTGGATTTGGCGTTCTGATAATGCCCAGATAGCAGGCTTCGGCTTCAGCTGACTGGCCTGACCAGTGCACCTCCTCACAGGCCAGCAGGTTCTCGTTATCCAGTGCGCCCAGTAAATGCTCACGTGCCTGCAGCGGAAAACAAAAGAGCCCTGCACAACAGACCAGCGTCACAGCGGATCGCTTGAGCAAGGGAAGCCTGTTGGTCGCTAAGCCGTTCATCTAGTCTCTGGATAGTTGGTCAATTTCTTCATTGATTCGGGCCGATTCAAGAATCAGGGCCTGAAGTTGCTGGATATAGTCAGCATTACTGAATTCATTTCTGCGCAGCTGCAAATCTTCGATCTGGCGATTGATGTCTTCACGCTCTTGCTGCAAATCGGCCAGTTCGGGGTTGCCACTGCTATCAATAGTGCTTGGATCCAGTCGAGCCAGTGTAAATTGTGCGGCACCTTCACCCCTGATTTCGGCATGCTCGGTTGCCAGCTGTCCCTGGCTTTCAAAGTAGTCAGCGACCTGACGCTGGGCGAAGTCAAAAGCTTCCTGAATACTGATGTTATTGTTCTTGTTCAGATCAGCTTCTTCATTGCTCAATGCGTCGACAAAATACTGCCCGAAGAAGGTGGCATTTCTTTCGTTACCGCTGCGGGTTGCCGTGATGAGAATTCGACCCTCATTTGCCACGGGCTCTAGCAGAGCACCGCTGGTACTGGATGTGTTCAGCAGAAAATGGTTCTCCCCGGGCAGGGCTGACATGATCTCGAGAATATCGTCTGTGTTGATGTCCAGGCCGGGAATATTGAACTTGTAGGCTTCGCCATCATAAGAGCCATGGCCGATCAGATAGATGGCTGCCCGGTCATCTTCATTCATCTGGCTGCTGATGGCGGCAAAATGCCTGAGCAGATTATCACGCGAGGCCTGTTCACCCTGGAACAGGCTGATTTTGCTGGTATCGGTCAGTGCCGTAGAAGCTTCAGCGAGAAGACGGCTCTGTTCATGAAACTGTTCTTCAAAGCGGGGTTCTCCACCCATGCCCTGCACAATGGTCACATAAAGATCAGCCCGTGCCGGCAGGCAAAACACACACAGGGCAAGGGCGCCTAGTTGGCATAAGCTTTTCATCAGATAGTTCTCCAGTGCCTTCGCAGCAACCACTCAGCGGTCTTGAGGAGGACCAGGAGTAGGAAAATAATCGGGGCATCCCACAAATAGCGTATATCCTGTTCGGTAATGCCGGCGCTTGAATAGGAAATGGCTTCCGGGAGCTCATCCCAATCTGTTGGATCCCAGTACTGGCCACCAGTTGCAGCAGCCAGACTGCTCAGTAGGGCCCGATTCTGGCGAATATTGAAAAATTCCTGGTTCTCTTCATAGCGAATAGCCGAGCGCACGGATTCGATGGGCGAATCGTTTACTCGTGAGATGGCTTCCACGGAGAACAGGCCTGTTTCCTGAGGTGTGAAGCGTGCTTCAAAGACTCCGGGCTGGGTAGCTGAGGCCTGCAGCTCCAGCGTCATGGCCGGGCCAGACTGCGGGGATACCACAGCTGAAACAGCGAGTCCCTGATTTTCTTCGGCCTCCGGGTCGCGAATCTCTGCCCGAATTCGAATTTCTTCATCTTCCAGTGTCGTGCTCAGCTCAAAGGGCAGCGGAGAGTTGGCCACAAGTGAGCGTGCCATTTGTCGCCAGAAAGTTTCATGGGACAAGTCTTCCAGCGGCATGCTCATCTGCCAGCGCCAGGTGCCACCCGTTGCCAGAATATAACTCTGGCCGCGACCAAAAGGCTGCGTGACCAGCAGAGGCAGCAACTCTCCATCCACGTCTATCTGCAGGAGAGTAGTTGCTGCCGGACGCAAGGGCCCCAGTGTTTGATAGTCGGCAATGTTTGGCAGCGCATTCCAGCGTTCGGCATTTTCAGCCGGACTATTACTGAGTTGTAAAATGGGAGAAGTCAGGCCTGCCGGCGTCGGAATGACCTTAGCCTGCTGTCGGACAAAAGCTGTATCGGTATCGGACAGTCGGGAGGGTAAAACTTCGTTCACAACAGACTCATGCCAGCCGCCCAGGCCCAGGCCATTGAGGCCGGCCAGCATCATCAGACTGCCGCCACGCTCACTGACAAAATCGTGAATCAATTGCTGTTGTTCTTCGCTGAATTCCGCTAATTCGACACTGCCGATTATCAATGCATCATAGGAGAACAGTTCAGCACGCTCTGTTGGAAAGCCGCTTTCCAGCTGGGCCGGATCATCGATACCCTGTCGGTAATATTTGTTGGGAGTGACTCTCAGTAGCGTGGTCAGTTGCACACTGGGATCTTCACCCAGCGCACGTTGCATGAATTTATATTCCCATCGTGGCTCGCCTTCAACATAAAGAATGCGGTAAGAGCCTTCAGGGACATCGACGACTTGTGCGCGGGTATTGTTTGCCAGGTTTCGTTCACCGTTGATGGGGTCAATGGAAAAGCGCAAATCCAGTTCGCCCGGCTCACTCACCTCGACATCTATAAAGGCGGTTGTCAGGTTTTGATTGGCCGCAAGCTGAATTTCCTCTGTGCTTAGCAGCTGCTCGCCATTATATACCTTGACCCTGGCCAGCCCGCCCTGATCGTGAATGATACTGATGCCGGCAGCAAGGGTGGTGCCAGGCAGGGCTTTTTGTGGCAGCTGAATCTGGGCCAGTTCCAGGTCCTGGGGAATGCTTTCACGGCCGATACCCACTGCATGAATGGGAACGCCATAAGACTGTATTTCATTGAGCGTGGCCGCATCAATATTGCCACTGTTATCTGCTCCGTCACTGACAATGATCAGTGCGCCGAGTGAGGTATTGTTTGCCGCACGCAAGGTCTGTAAGACCGACTCCCCGATCCTTGACGCTTCGCCTGGGTCGGGTAGAGTCATGAAGTTGTCCAGCTCGAAAGAGCTATCAGTGAAGCCATAGGAGAGGATTTCATAAGTCTCGGCAATTTCCCCCAGGCCCTCTTCATCCAGCAGGGACTGTGCGAGGCTCATGCGGGTCTGCCCGTCTTCCTGTATGGCCATGCTGGCTGAAGTATCCAACAAAACAGCGACAGCATTTTCACCGCCGACCAGTCGCTCGGTCATCAGGGCCGGTTGCCAGAGCACGAATAAAACCAGAGCAACCATCAAGCCCTGAATCAAGCCAATACTGGATAGTTGGAGCCAGCTGAGTACTTTGCGTTTCCAGGCCAGCATAAAAATGCAGGCTGCCGTTGCCAGGATAAACAGGGTGCCTAGTAACCAGATCGGCCAGCCGCTGGCTAATATGAATTCACTCTCTTCAAAGACGGCTCGGGGATAGTTGAAAAAAAATTCATACATGATTTGTTGGTGTCTGTCCGGCAGGCTTCTGAGCAGTACTTTCTAGTTCATGAATAATCTCGCTAAAGCCCCAAATAATGGGGCGAAAGGAGATATAAACACGTTTATGGAAAAATTGCTAATCTTCTCAGAGCACTCGCTTTTTAATGATTGATTCTATAAAAGTAGTGGTTTATGTTGCGGCCACAAAGTGCAAAAACAATGATTATTTCGGTCTGAAATCTGGACAACTTACTAGAAATAAACCCGGGTCAGTGCGTGTCCCTGTTTACACGCTCAGATCATCGCCGTCTGAGGGACGAATATGGCTTTATGTATTTGTGGTAGCAAAAAAGACGCTGGGCAGTGTTGCGAACCTTTGCTGCGTGGGAAAGAAAAGGCAAAGACAGTGCGCCAGTTGGTACGTGCCCGCTATGCTGCCTATGCACTCGGTGGCTATGGTGATTTTTTAAAGGAAACCTGGCATCCGGCGACCAGACGGAATATCGGTATCGCGGACCTTAATGGCTCTGATTATGCGTGGCAAAGTCTGGAGATAGTCCGCTACCTGCAAAAGGGGGATCGGGGGCAGGTTGAATTCAAGGCATCTTTCAAGGAAGGAGATGCGCCGGCAAAAACCCACCATGAAATTTCATTGTTCCAGCGGGAGAAGGGTAACTGGTATTACCTGGACGGCAAAGTGCTTCCCTGAGGCAGCTCTTAGAGTTTTTAAAAAGACTCGACAGGTCGTGGAGCATTATGGATAATGCCGCCTTTTTTCCAGCAGCACATATTTTTCACCGTAAGTAATCGATGTTAAAACATATCCGGCGCACTGTCAGAACCACCTTTTTTAATTTGCTTGACTGTCTGTTCAAGCCTCAGCCGATAGAGCGATCCGAACAGGAAGTCAGACGCTTGGCCAAGGAAACCAGCTGTATTGCCCTTTACAACTACAAGGGTTGCTCAGCCAGCCGTCTGGCCAGGCGGGAGATTCGTCGTCTCAATGTTGAAATTGAATGCCGGGACTTCAGTAAATGCAGTATTCATCAGGACAAGCTGCTGGCTGAATACGGAAAACTGAAGTCACCCTGTTTGCGCATCGAGGAAAAGGGTGAAGTACGCTGGCTCGATGAGCCTGATGCCATTGTGCATTTTCTGCATGAACGTTTTGATAACAAACCTGAAGGCATTCAGTCCCTGAAAAGCGCCTGACGGCCACTCCCGGGCGGGAGCTTGCGTGACCAGGTCTTTCCCGCTACAGTCGAATGAACCCTCAAGAGACAGCTTGCCATGAGTGACTATTTGCCAGCGGTCATCGTAGAGCCTGAACAGACAGCCAATGCAGTAATTATCTGGCTGCACGGGCTTGGTGCCGATGGACATGATTTTGAGCCAATCGTACCGCAGTTACGTTTACCTGAAGGCAGCGCAGTACGCTTTATCTTTCCTCATGCGCCGTCTATTCCGGTAACCCTGAATCAGGGCTACGTGATGCCAGCCTGGTTTGATGTCAGTGCACTGGAAGATGGCAGTCGCAATTTTAACGCCACGCAATTACTGGCATCCGTGATGGCCATTCATAAACTGATTGACCGGGAAATAGAACAAGGTATCGATAGTCAGCGTATTGTGCTGGCCGGTTTTTCCCAGGGCGGGGCGGGTAACTATCAGGCGGGCCTCAGTTATGACAAACCGCTGGCAGGCATGATGGCCCTGTCATCTTTTTTCCCGACGGCTGAAGCACTCAGCCCGCATCCGGCTAACCAGCATTTACCCATTCTTGTCTGTCATGGGACACAGGATACTGTGCTGGACATTTCGCTGGCAGAAAAAAGTTTGCTGGCGCTGAAGAAACTGGGATATGCGCCGGACTTCCATGCCTACCCCATGCCACATTCCGTTTGCGCGGAGGAAATAGCCGATATTTCTGACTGGCTAGGGGGAATACTTTAAGAAATATGAAGAGTTTCGACGGTTTGATGTTAATCAAGCTGCCTCTTATCTGTGGCAAAGGCTGATTTAGTCAGCTCTTGTTATGTGGTCAAATTGACGCTACCAAATGCGTTTTCATTAGGGGATAACGATGGATGATCTTTGTTTTGAGCCAGTAGGGTTGGTGTGCTCTGTTCAATTGAGTCCGCTGGGCATGTGGGTGACCGGTGCCAGTGGACAATTATGGGCTTACCCGCTGGTGTTGTTAATTCATGGCATTGGCTTGATGACAGTGCTTGGCGTTGTCTTTGCGTTTAATGTCCGAGTGCTTGGCTTTGCCAGCAATATTTCTATTTCCTCCTACGATAAGTTGTTTCAGGTGGCCTGGGGCGGCTTCGTGCTTAACCTCCTGTCAGGGCTAGTACTGTTGACTGGGGATTTTGGCAAATTTATTACGCAGGGTTCCTTTATTGTAAAGATGTCTCTGATCGTCGTCGGCGGTGTTCTGATGAAGGTGGTCATGAACAGCATCAGGGCACAAAAAGATGAAGGGACGATCAAGCTGTATTCGGCATTGTGTCTGGCGTCCTGGTTTGGTGCGATTATGGCCGGCCGTTTGATGGCTTATTTATAAGGGGCAACGACGATGGATGCTTTTATAGAGTGGGTTGGTACTTCTGCCCTGCATGACTGGATCAATCTAACGCAGTGGGTTTACCCCACCATGGAGATCATTCACTTTACCGGGCTGTCGATACTTTTCGGCTCACTGCTGGTGATTGATTTACGGGTTGCCGGCTTTGCCCGCTTCATCAATATGCGTGATGCGATGAAATTTATCCCTTGGGCAATTGGCGGTTTTACCCTGAACCTGCTTTCCGGCATTACTCTGTTTGCCTGGAGTCCTGATACCTTTGCCGCCAATGTTGGCTTTCAGTGGAAACTGGGGCTCATCTTTATAGCCGGGCTCAATGCGCTGTGGTTCTGGTTTGGAGAGCACAGCAAACTGGTCGTATTGGCAGATGGTGAAGAGGCGCCAATGACAGCCAAAGTGATTGGTATCTTGTCGCTGATTCTCTGGCTTTGCGTCATCAGCGTGGCACGCTGGATGGCTTTTTTATAAGCGCGATAAGTCCTGCCAGTGATTTCCTAGTTCAGGCGATGAATGACTAAAAAAAGCTGTCCCACAAACAAGCCGGGGCAGCTTTTATGCTTTGTGCAGGGGTGCACAAACTTGATTATTAAAGGGATGTAGTTTACTTTAGCGCCTGCTTTTGAAAGCGCTGGCGCTTTCTGTTTGGGGGGAGCATAATTCCGTCACGGCATTGATGAGAGCAGTCAACTTATCAAAACCGGTTTCCCGCGAATTCATGCTAATAATATAAAACCGTTACAGCGGTTTACTGTAAAAAAAGGTTTGCCTATGGATTTTGGATGTTTTGAGCCAGTCGGCTTAGTGTGTTCCATTGAGCTGAGTACTGTCGGTCAATGGGTTTATGGCATGTATGGTGATTTTTGGGTTTATCCCACCATCCTGTCAGCGCACGGTCTTGGCATGATGACGGTTATGGGTGTTGTCATTGCCTTTAATTTACGTGTTCTGGGTTTCGCCAAAAGCATTTCTATTAACGCCTATGACCGCCTCTTCATGGTCGGTTGGGCAGGCTTTTCTCTTAATCTGGTTTCCGGATTGCTGCTTCTCTCAGGCGCATTTTCTACCTTCATTTATCAAGGTGCCTTCCTGATCAAGATTGCACTGATTGTCTTGGGCGGAATTCTTCTGAAAGTGGTCATGAGTGGTATCCGTAGTGGCCGGGATGAAAAAGTCACGATGCTAATTTCAGCAGTATGTTTAGCCTCCTGGGTCGGTGCCATTATCACCGGTCGCCTGATGGCTTATTTACAGTAAGGGGGTGACAGATGGAATTTATGCAACCAACATTTGACTGGTTAGGTGCTTCAGCACTGGGCGTCGCCTCTCGAGAAGCGGCCTGGATATTCGTCACAGCAGAGACGGCCCACTTTTTTGGCCTGTCCCTGCTGTTCGGCTCCCTGCTGGTGATTGATTTGCGTGTTGTCGGCTTTGCCCGCTTCATCAACATGCAGGCCGCCATGAAATTTATACCGCTGGCCATTCTGGGCTTTGCCATCAATCTGATGTCAGGTATCGTATTCATTGCTTCCAACCCGGCACGCTATGGACCGAACATTGCCTTCCAGTGGAAGATGGGTCTGGTCATCATTGCTGGCATCAATGCCTTGTGGTTCTGGTTTGGTGAACACAAGGATCTGGTGAAACTTGCCGATGGTGAGGACGCAGATTTCAGAGCCAAGGTCATCGGCGGCCTGTCACTGATTATCTGGGTTGTCGTGATTATTCTGGGTCGTTATATGCCCTTTGTGGAATAAGCATATACCAGGAATTAAAAAAAGAGAGCCATGGCTCTCTTTTTTTATGTCGGCAGAAAATGTTTTAACTGAAATAGGCCTGGAGACAGACCAGGATAATCATGAAGAACATGATCCACTTCAGCACATCCTGTTTCACGTTAATGGCGAATTGCACACTGGCAAGCGCTCCTAGCACCATGCCAACTGCCAGCACCAGGCCGGGAATAATTAGCACTTGCTGGCGTACGACGAAAACGCCGAGTGCCACTACCGTCAGGGCAGCAGTGATGGCCATTTTCAGAGCGTTGGTACGCACCAGGTCATAGCGTAAGGTGCCTGCCAATACCACAATCAAAATAAAGCCAATACCCGCCTGTACAAAGCCACCATATACACCGCCCAGGAACAGTCCGACCCAGGCCATGGGCCTCTCCTGCAGGGTATAGGTCGGTGTTCCAGCCGGTGGCGCTACCACTGATGGTTTCACCAGCATGATGGCAGCCATCAGCAGCATGGTGAACAGCAGTGCCGGTTTTAGCCAGATGACCGGCAGGTAGGAAGCCAGCAAAGCACCAAACAGTGAACCACTCAGGGCGGGTATCAGCGTAGGGACAATGGTGTGCGGCTCCAGTTTACCCTTCTGATGGAAGCGGCGGGCACCGGCAATGGACTGCAGAAGAATGCCGACCCGGTTTGTTCCGTTAGCGATATCTGCAGGCAGGCCGAGAATCATCAGTGCAGGCAGGGTCAGCATTGAACCGCCGCCTGCAATGGTATTGATAAATCCGGCAACGACGCCGGTGCCGATCAGTAGTACAATGAAGCCGAGGCTCAGGTCATATTCCATCGGCGCATTATCGCAGACCGGCCCGGCCGAGAACACAAGAGAATTCCTGACCTAAATCAAACTGGCCGCCGCATTTGTTTCTGATAATGGAACAAGCGCGTCTAACTGAAGGAGAATACTCGCTATGAAAAAATTTTTACTGCTCGGCCTTGTGATGTTGTTGAGTGCCTGCCGCACCTACCCGGATTACACCGGAGACTTCCGCTTCCCATTTTGCGTGGTGATATAGATCGGGGACAGCAGGCTTTCCAATCGCTTGGCTGCGTGCAATGTCACATGGTCGATGGTGTTGAGCTGGATTTTGCAGGCACCCGCGCCTTTACCGTTGTGCTTGGAGGCGAACTGATGTTTGCCAAGACCTATGGTGATCTGGTCACTTCCATTATCAACCCGGACCACGTGATTTCAGACCAGTACCTGGATCAGTTGCCCCGGCAAGCCCGCTCCCGAACCAATTCCTCTCCAATGTACGTGAATGAAGACATGAAAGTTACCGAGCTGATAGACATCGTTGCTTTCCTGAATTCACGTTATCGCCTCCTGCCCGGTTATACGGAATATTATTACTAGACTTGAAATTCCCGAATTCGGCGTTACATTAATAGATGAGCTTTACCTGAAGCCCCGGTTTACGGGGCTTCGGGAACTTTTTCAGAGAATGGCAGTCTAAATAGATAAGTGGTAGAATTTGCAGCCCTTCGGGGTGCAGGTCTTAGTACTTAACCCCTAAACCAGTGCAGGAAAGGACAGAAATGACTGACAAAGTAAGTAGTGTAGCGGCAAACAGGAGCCTGAGTGTCATTGACACCATGGTGCCGGGTCGTGATCTGAATGCTTACATCACGGCAGTTAATGCGATTCCGGTGCTTAGCGCTGAAGAAGAAAAAGCGCTGGCTGAAGATTATTACTATCGCGACAACCTAGATGCAGCACGTAAGCTGGTGCTGGCTCATATGCGTTTCGTGGTTTACATGGCTAAAACCTACTCCGGTTATGGCCTGTCCGAGGCTGACCTGATTCAGGAAGGTAACGTTGGCCTGATGAAGGCCGTCAAGCGCTTCAACCCGGAAAAAGGTGTTCGTCTGGTGTCCTTTGCGGTGCACTGGATCAAGGCAGAAATGCACGAATTTATCCTGCGTAACTGGCGTATCGTCAAAGTGGCGACCACCAAGGCGCAGCGCAAACTGTTTTTCAACCTGCGTGGTTCCAAAAAACGGCTGGGCTGGCTGAGTCAGGATGAAGCCGACAAAATTGCCGCTGACCTGGGAGTGGATTCGGCGACAGTGATGCAGATGGAAGGACGTCTGGGTGTTTATGATGCCTCATTCGACGGCTCTCCTGATGCGGATGACGATGACGTGATGCTGGCACCGGCTCAGTATCTGGAAGATAACCGCTACGATCCGGCGCGCAATGTTGAGCATGAAGATTATGAGCAGAGCAGTACTGATAATCTGTACATGGCTCTGGAAGGTCTTGATGAGCGTAGCCGTGATATTCTGTCTCAGCGCTGGCTGAATGATGACAAGGCCACACTGCACGAGTTGGCTGATAAATACCAGGTCTCGGCAGAGCGCATCCGCCAGCTGGAAAAAAATGCCATGAATAAGGTCAAGGCAGTTCTGGAAGCTTAAGAAGCTTAAAAAGAAACAGTACTGGCAAAACAAACTGTAATTAAAAGCCGCCCACTCTGGCGGCTTTTTTGCATCTGAGGTCAAGCCATTGAACAGCATAGAGCGTATTTATTTGTATGCCGCCATCAATGGCTTCCTGGTGGTGGTTTTTGGCGCCTTCGGTGCCCATGGTCTGGAAGGTGTGCTCAGCGAAGCGCGCCTGGCGACCTGGCAGACGGCGGTGCTTTATCACATGTTTCATGTAGTGGCTCTGTTGGCAGCAGGGTTTCTGGCTTACCTCTTGCCGGCATCAAAGAGTATAAACCGGGCAGCCTATGCCTTTCAGCTTGGGATACTGCTTTTCAGCGGCAGTCTTTATGCCCTGGCATTAACAGATGTTTCTGTCCTTGGCTTTATCACGCCAATCGGGGGCGTTTGCTTTCTGACGGGCTGGGGACTGTTGATTTACGGCCTTTACAGGAAATGGCTCAAGTCTTCATGACGCAAATGCAGCACTATCGTGAAATAAAATCATACGTAGTTCGTGGTGGGCGATTAACGCCTTCGCAACAAAAAGCGCTGGATCAGTACTGGCCGCTCTATGGGCTGGACCTTCAATCAGGACAACTAGACTGGCGTGCCGTGTTTGGCAACGAGCAGCCTCTGGTGTTTGAAATCGGTTTTGGTATGGGGGATTCGCTGGTGCAGATGGCTGCAGAGCATCCCGGGCAAAACTTTATCGGCGTGGATGTTCATCCGCCTGGTATCGGGATGATTCTGCGTAAAATTGCTGAACAGGGCTTGAGTAATGTCCGGATTTACCAGGAAGATGCCAAACAGGTGCTCGCCGACTGCATTGAAGATGCAAGCCTCGATAAAGTTCAGATTTATTTCCCCGATCCCTGGCATAAAAAACGTCATCACAAACGCCGTTTGATTCAGCCTGATTTTATGGGACAACTGTTACCTAAATTAAAGCTGGGGGGTGTCATCCACCTGGCTACCGACTGGCAGAATTATGCCGAGCAGATGATGGAAGTATTGAGTGCCGTCACTGAACTGAAAAACTGCGCTGGCGACGGCAATTTTTCCACGCAACATGAACGTCCGGTTACCAAGTTTGAAAAACGCGGTGAACGGCTCGGGCACGGGGTCTGGGATCTGCTGTTTGAAAAAAATAGCTGAGCCTTGCTACTTGAATCTAGTGACGATGCAGCCAACGGCTTAGTACCCGGTTCCACCACATGGTTGAACCGGTAACAAACATCATCGCTGGCGCCAGACCGACCACCGCCCACAGGGCCTTCACCGATTGGTCGCAAAGCCCGGGGCCATCACAAATCAAGCCAATACCATTGATACGCCCGAAGTGCAGAAAGGCCAGCCAGTAGAGAGCCCGGTCGACAAAACGCTGGCCGGCATTGTCATCGGTGATGGGTTGCAGGCGATCACCCAATTCATGAAAAATATCCGGGAAGCACAGATAAACGCCGCTCACGGCAAAGATCAGAATGAATAGCGCTGTCCAGATACCGATCATGCTGTGCAAATCCCAGATGCTGCGTTTCCACTTGATGCCAGGAGCACGATGCATATACAGGCTGCGGCGCCAGCGCTTCATGCCCGGCCACCAGATGACCAGCCCTGTCAGTACCAGTAAGACCACAAAGAGTGCGGCGATGCCGTTGAGCTTGCGTCCGGTCTCTCCGGCCATGAAACTTTCATGCAGACTGATCAGGGTGATGACGGCATTCTGACCCAGGCGCTCGGCACTACCCACATCTTCGCCCGTGCGCGGGTCATAGAAACGTTTGATAGTGTTTTCTCCCCGTATCAGCCAGATTTCTGTGGCCCCTTCATCATTACTGGCGCGTACAAAACGGCCGAGTTCGTAGCCAGGGTTATTCTGTGAAGCCCGCGCTTGCAGTACTGCGTCATCCAGTACCGCTGCGGGGGTCTCGGCAATCAGCGGATTCGGGGTGGCAGCGACGTACAATTCATTGCGATAGACCAGCACCGAGCCGGTGATGCTGATGAAAAAAATATACAGGCCCAGGCAGATGCCACACCACAGGTGAATCTGGAACAGGGCTTTACGTAAAGCCTGGCGCTGCGGATGATATAGCCAGCGCTGTATCAATGAAGGGCCTTTTGTGTCAGTCATTCCTTGATTATAGGCCAGGCAGCAAGAGTCCGGTTGATATCAGTTAAGCTGGGGACTAATAACGCAGTTCGCAGTGCAGGTAGCGAATCCTTGATTCGGGCCTGCCGTCGAGGATCAGTTGATGCCAGAGAAAGGCTGTTTCCGAACTGGCCAGCAGAGTGTGGCGATCATTGCCGAGGCGCCATATATAGGGCCCGGCGTCCGACAGCGCTTGCATGACAACTTCCTGGTCCTGGTAAGACAGCATGAAGTTGCCGGAGCCATCCTCACCAGCATCAAGTGGTGCCAGGTGGAAGGTCAGTGAATCTGAGGCAGCTTCACAGGCACCGGTCTCATTGCAAAGCAGGGTCGTCGTGCAATCAAAATAACGGTGGGCGCCTTCTGCCAGAACCACTGTCGGGGACAAGAACATCACGAATAAAATTGTTGTTAACGGGGTACGCTTGATCATAAGTGTAAGCTCCTCAATGAGAATACCTAGTCAACACACTCGACACAATGCCTGACTGCCGGATTTATAGTCAGGCGGCCCTCAGGGATTTCCTCGCCACAGTTCAGGCAATATCCGAAATCATCGGATGCTATCCGCTTGAGGGCGGCCTTGATGTTACGTATTTCCAGTTGTCGGCGTCTTTCTGACTCCAGTGCCATTTGTTGCCCCTGTATGGCATCCATGCGTGAGAGCCTGCCAACGCTGGTCTGATCGAGCGTGACGGTGGCGGTGGCTGCTTTAAGCGTTGAGGACAGTGCTTCCAGCTGCGAGAGGTTTTCACGCAGGAGTTTTTCAAACTTATCGCGGCAAGCTTTGTCCATGGCTGCATTAAAACAGATAAGCCGTGATCAGGTCATAAGCTATCGGTGAAAAAGACAGCACAAGCAGGCTTGCCATGCTGATATTAAAAACTTTCTGATGCTGCGCTGTTTTCAGTACCCGTCGCAGCGATTTACCAAAGAACAGCCAAGCACTGGTGTTGATCATGGAAATGATGAAGAAGAGTCCAGTCATCACCACAATCTGTAAAAAAACATTGACCTCCACCGAGGTAAAAGCGGAGATGGTGCCGGTAGCAATGGCCCAGGCCTTGGGGTTGACCCACTGGAAAAGCACAGCCTGCAGAAAACTCAGCGGTCTGGCTTCACTGGCCTTGAGAGTCATCGGTGCTGCCGTGGCAATTTTCCAGGCCAGATAGAGCAAATAGCAGACGCCTAGTGCCTGTATCGTTGCGTGAAAAAGGCTGTTCTGGACAAAAAGAGCTCCCAGACCCAGACCCAGCAGGATAAACATTAACGGAAAGCCGATGCATATCCCCAGAAAATGTTGCAGGCTACGCCTGATGCCAAAGTTCAGCCCCGAGCTCATGATCATGATGTTGTTGGGCCCTGGGGTGATGCCCGCAGAAAAGCCAAAGATGATTACTGGTAATACAAAGTCCATGCTTTTAGACCTGATAGCGTTTCCAACTGCCCCGTGTGAACAGCCAAAGGGAGAAGACCCCTGCCGCAGTTTCGGAAAAGAACACGCCCCAGAATACGCCAGACTGTTGCCAGCCGAGCGCTATCGCCAGATACCAGCTCAGGGGAATCTGGATTAGCCAGAAAAAAACCATGTTGATCCAGGTGGGGGTGCGGGTATCCCCGGCGCCATTGAATGCCTGCGAACTGACCATCCACCAGCCGTAAATGAAATAGCAGTAGGCAAGGATACGTAACCACTCGGCTCCGATAGCAATCACGGCCCGGTCATCAGTAAAGATGCCAATGATGGCCTCGCTGAACCTGTAGTAAAAAACCGATACCAAAAGTAAAAAACACATGTTGTAAAAACCGATACGCCAGATGGTAGCTTCGGCCCGTCCCGGAGACCCTGCGCCGAGGTTTTGCCCAACCAGAGTAGCAGCAGCATTCGAGAGGCCCCAGGCCGGCATCAGACTGAACAGCATGACACGGATGGTAATGGTGGCACCAGCTACTGCTTCATTGCCGACTCCGGCCAAAATTCGCATCAGGAAAATCCAGGAAGTCATGGCAACAATCATCTGGCCAATCCCACCCAGTGAGGTCCACAGAATGTGCCCCATCAGTTTGAGTTCTACCTGGCACTGTGTCAGCCGGATACGGATATGCCTGCCGCCCCCGAACAGCTTGGCGAGCACAAAGGCCACACCGACCCCGCGGCCGATATTGGTAGCAATGGCAGCCCCTTCTATGCCAAGCGCCGGTATCGGTCCCCAGCCAAAAATCAGTAGAGGGTCGAGTACAATATTGATGCCATTGGCAATCCATAACACCCGCATGGCAATGGCCGCATCGCCGGCACCCCGAAAAACTGCGTTACCGACAAACAGCAGCAGAATCACCAAGTTACCTCCCAGCATCCATTGAGTATAGCGATAACCCTGTTCCGCCACCTGGGGCTCGGCCCCCATCAGGAAGAGGAGCTGCTGCGCGAAAATGATGCCGGTGATAGCAAAGGGAATGCTGCACAAAATTGCCAGCAGAATCGACTGCACGGCAGCCCCCGAAGCCGCCTGTGAATCATGCTCGCCAATGCGCCGAGCCACGATGGCCGTGACCCCCATGGTGAGGCCGATCGCTATGGCATAAATCAAAAACAGAAAAGTTTCCGTCAAGCCCACAGTGGCCACGGCTGATGGGCCCAGCTTGCCGACAAAATAAATATCCACCACCGCAAAGGTGGATTCCATCACCAGCTCAAGAATCATCGGCACCGCTAGCAGGAAGATGGCCCGGTTAACAGGAATACGCGTGTAATCGGCATCGCTGCCGCGAATGGCTTCCTTGAGCTGCTGCCAGATAGATTGACGGGCCCATGCTGCTGCTTCGGCTTGCGTAGACTGGGCTGGGCTTGTGTTCATGAGGCTGCCTGTGCCGGGTTATCGAGGGCGCACCATTATAGAGAACAAATGTGACAAAGGGGGAATTAGTCAATGCGCAGGCATACTACAGCCGGGCAGTTGCGGCGAAAGAGTCGATAAAAACCGCAGCCCAGCTAATCAATAGCACAAAACATTTGCTTAAAGGCCTTCGCCAAGGTGTTCTGTCATAGCCTGCAAGGCTTCTATGCCATAGACAACTGAGGGGCCTCCGCCCATCAGGATGGATACCGATATGGTCTCCACGATTTCCTCTTTGCTGGCACCAGCCTTCAGTGCATCATGCACATGATAGGTAATGCAGCCATCGCAACGAACACAGATTGCAATGGCCAGCGCCATCAGTTCCTTGGTCTTGTTGTCCAGCACTCCCTGTTTGAGGGTGACTTCATGCAGATCAGCAAATTCCTTCATCACCTCGGGCATCACGACGCCCAGTTTTTCCATCCACACATTTAACTCTTTATAGAGGCCGGGAAAATCTTTCATGAGCTTGCTCCATTGTCATGCTTTAGTTCGATACTCCGCCCGAAAGTACCATTGCGGAGAATCCGGGCTTTGATCAAAAACAAATTCTGGATGTATGGCGGAAGTGTGCTCGTAAGCGGTAGCGGCTGCTTAAATTCTGCCTGTTTCTGGCAGGTTAGGAGCCCCTTAAGCGTCTGATCATTCCGTCCACAGGCGGTGCCCGTAAATCGACAGCCAGTCTTTAAGATCAGCGTAGGCCGGGCACAGGCGTTTGACAACTTTCCAGAATGCGTCAGAGTGATTCATGTGAACCAGGTGGCTGGTTTCATGGGCAATCAGGTAATCAATGACAGGTTTTGGCGCCATCATGGTGAGCCAGTTGTACTGAATGGTACCATCGTGCTGGCAGTGCCCCCACTTGGATTTTGTTTTACGGAAAATCACTTTCTTTAATTTGCGTTCTACACCAAGCCGGCGTGCATACTTGATGGTCTGGCTTGTCATGTATTCACTGGCTTGTCCCTTGAGCCATTTATTGTAGAGCTTCTCCAGCACCGCTGGTTCGTCGCTGCGAGTGGTGATGGTCAGCAGTCGTTCGCTGATCAGAACGCCGGGCCTTTTGCTGGCAGATAGCACAACCTTGATGCGGCGGGGCTTGCCGAAAAAACAGACCTGGTAAGAGTGGGCAATAATCAGGCGCTGGGTAAGCTTCACTTCCTGTTCGGCAATGTGTTTTTCTATCCAGCGCTGCTTCTGCCGAATGAAGTCAAATATCTCCACTTTGTGCATATATCTGGGAGCTTTTGCTTCAACTTTCCCACTTTTTATAATTATGGAGAGAGTTTTTCGATTTGATCGTGTTATATCGAATTTAAAGGGAAAAGTGGAAATACTTTCCAGATTAGCTTGCTTCATTCGTTAAAAGTGGGAAATATATACCAGTTTATCGGGTTAAGTCATGATGATAGCGCTCAGGCTGCCATCTGTTTTCTGGCCTGCATGATCTGGCCAACGCCGTTGAGCAGGGCATTGACGGATGATGTCACGATATCCTCGTTGATGGCAATCCCGGTGTAGCGATCATTTTCATATTTCAATTGTATGTAAGTAACCGCTTCGGCACTGGAGTCCTGACCAAGGGTATGTTCGCCGTATTCCAGCACTTTGAAATCGATATCCAGGGTGTTTTGCAGGGCAGCGCTGAAGGCGCCCAGCATGCCTGAACCTTTGCCCTGTACCCGAAACTCCTGGCCCTCCAGTTCTACAGTTCCGGAAACCGTTTCCTGGCCGCCGCTTTTCTCGATGGCGAAGGTGTTCAGGGTCAGTGGCGAGGGCAGTTTGAGATAGGTATTTTCAAACAGGGTGTAGATTTCTTCCGGCGCAATTTCCTGGCCGCTGTCCTCGGCAGCTTTCTGCACTACGCGGCTGAATTCGATCTGCAGCCAGCGCGGTAACTGGAAGCCGTACTTACTGTCCATGACATAGGCCACGCCGCCCTTGCCGGATTGGCTGTTGACGCGAATTACGTCTTGATAGGTGCGGCCGACGTCGCGCGGGTCGATGGGCAGATAGGCGATTTCCCAGGCCTCACCCTCCTGGTAGAGGTTCAGGCATTTCTTGATGGCGTCCTGATGCGAACCGGAGAAGGCGGTAAACACCAGAGAACCGGCATAGGGCTGGCGTGGGTGTACATCAATCTGGGTGCATTCGCGCACAACCGAGCAGATGCGGTCCATGTCGCTGAAATCAAGCAGTGGGTCAATGCCCTGGCTGTACATGTTCATGCCCATGGTGACGACATCCAGGTTGCCGGTACGCTCACCATTGCCCAGCAGCGTGCCTTCGACGCGCTCGGCACCAGCCATCAGTCCCAGCTCGGAAGCGGCCACACCGCAGCCGCGGTCGTTATGGGTGTGCAGACTGACGATCACCGCATCGCGTCGCGCCACATGACGGCAGAACCATTCAATCTGGTCGGCATACACATTTGGGCTGGCCATTTCCACGGTAGCTGGCAGGTTCAGAATCACCTTGCGTGCCGGGGTGGGTTGCCAGACTTCTGTGACAGCGTCGCAAACCTCGACGGCAAAGTCGAGCTCGGTGCCGGTAAAGCTTTCCGGTGAATACTGGAAATAAAAATCGCTCTCAGGCGCAGCTTTGGCAAAGTGCAAGACATCCTGTGCGCCTTTTATGGCGATGTCGCGGATACCGTTTTTGTCTAGTTTGAAGACTTTCTCGCGCTGCACCACCGAGGTGGAGTTATACAGGTGCACGATGGCTTTCTTCACGCCTTTGAGTGAGGCATAGGTGCGCTCGATCAGTTCGCTGCGTGCCTGGGTCAGCACCTGAATGGTGACATCATCGGGAATCTGGTCTTCCTCGATCAGCCAGCGCACGAAGTCGAAATCCGGCTGCGAGGCGGCCGGAAAACCGACTTCGATTTCCTTGAAGCCGACGTCCACCAGCAGGGCGAACATCTTTTTCTTCTGCGCTACTGACATGGGCTCAATCAAGGCCTGATTACCGTCTCTCAGATCAACGCTGCACCAGGTCGGCGCATTGTTGATAACCTTGTCCGGCCAGGATCTGTCTGGCAATTGGACTGGCTGAAAGGCTTTGTATTTGGTGTGATCGTAACGTTTCACGAGCAACTCCCTGTATCACTTATCAGTTTCGAGAAACGCATTGTACAGGACTCGGGCAGAATTTTTATTGCGAATATTGTGCACATATGCCATCTAAATGGCATAAAATGCTAAAATAAGTAGTTTAAATAGAATAAAATATCAAATATATGTATTATATTGCATCAACTGGCAAACCGGGAGCGGCCAATGGAACTGGATCGCACTGACAAACGCATACTGGCCGAGCTGCAAAACAACGGCCGTATCAGCAATCAGGAACTGGCAGACGCGATAGGCCTGTCGCCTTCGCCCTGCCTGCGCAGGGTCCGGCAGCTGGAAGACAGCGGCATCATTGAGGGCTATACCGCCCTGCTGAATGCCTCGAAGCTGGGCCTGAAACTGATAGCGCTGATTCAGATCAGCATGGACAAGCACACACCCGAGCGTTTCGAGCATTTTGAAACCGTGCTGGCGGCCTACCCGGAAGTGTTGGAGTGTTTGCTGATCACGGGACAGTCAGCAGACTATCTGCTCAAGGTGGCGGTGCAGGACATGGAGCTTTATCAGGATTTTTTATTGAACAGGATTACCAAGATCCCCGGAGTATCTGATGTTCATTCGAGTTTTGTATTACGTGAAGTGATCAGCACGACAAAACTGCCATTGGATACCATCAACTGATCTACAGGGGAGAAGTCGGCCGGTAATAACCAAGGGACCCGCCAGTATCCATACTGGTCACTGGGCTCGTATGCACGATGGTCAATTGCCTGGGGCTGGGCAGCAGGACCGCATTGCAAAACGTGTTCAGCACACAAAAGGGGAGGGTTATTACCGGCCGTATTTTTTCATGGGGAACGGGGAATCCGCCTGAATCCTTGTGTTATAGTGCCTCTCCCGCCAATCAAGAACGAGGCACAGTCATGGCGAGCATTTTTAGCAAAATTCTGAGTCGTGAAATTCCCGGTCATTTTGTCTGGGAAGATTCGCAGTGTTTTTCCATTATGACCATCCAGCCGATTCGTGAAGGACACCTGATGGTTATTCCCAAGCTGGAAGTCAATCACTGGGATGATGTGCCGGCAGAGACGGCTGCTCACCTCATGCAAGTGGCGCAGAAAATTGCCAAGGCCATGAAAGCGGTGATTCCCTGCAAGCGTATCGGAGTTTCGGTTATAGGCTTGGAGGTGCCACACACCCATATACACCTGATCCCGATTGATAACATGGGCGACATGGATTTTTCGCAGGCCGGCCCGGTATCTGACAAAAAACTGGCCGCCACTGCGAAGATGATCACAAAGGCGCTACAGGCCCGGGGCTTTACTGAAGCGGATATCTAGTTTCCCCTCATGGGTATCGTGAAAGACAATATCTATCTTTATGACGAAGCACTGGCCGACTTTGTCTTCGATGACAAGGTCGCGGCAGTCTTTAGTGACATGATCAATCGTTCAGTACCAGGCTATGCTCTTGCGGTACGCATGATTGCCATCATTGCTGCTCGCTATGCCAAAGCCGGCAGCAATCTCTATGATCTCGGCTGTTCACTGGGCGCGGTGAGCTTTCTCCTGCGCCAGCTGGAACTTGATGACTGCCGGATAATTGGCGTCGATAACTCCGAGGCCATGCTGCAGCGTTGTGAACAATACATGCGTGATGGCTCCGGTCTGCCCTATGAGCTGCGTTGCCAAGATGTGCAGCAGAGCAGTCTGGAAAATGCTTCTGTGGTGGTGCTGAATTTTACTCTGCAGTTTATTCCGCCGGAACAGCGTGATGCTCTCGTGCAGAAGATTTATCAGGCGCTGAACCCCGGAGGTGTTTTGATCGTTTCGGAGAAAGTAGTGTTCGATGAGCTGGATAAGAACGAGCTGTTTATCGACCTGCATCATCGCTTCAAGCAGGCCAATGGTTATTCTGAGATGGAAATCAGCCGGAAGCGCTCGGCCATTGAGAATGTGCTGATTCCAGAAACATTGGAGGTTCATGAACAGCGCTTCAGGAGTGCTGGTTTCTCCCAAGTAGAAATCTGGTTTCAGTGTTTCAACTTTGCCTCGCTATTTGCCGTGAAATAGTGCCATGAGTTTCCCGGCACTGTTTGATTACTCAGCCCTGCAGCAGGAGCTCGCCGGCAGCACGCTGGCCGCCCTGCCCGCTGCTGTCCCGGTTGATTTCCTTGCCCGCATCAATCATGGGGATTTCCCACGCTGGAAACAGATGCTGGATAATCTGCCCACACTTGTGGCTGAAAATTACGAGCTGAACGAAACGCTGCGTATCGGTGCAGCCGGACAATGCAGCAATCAGCAACTTGAGCAGCTGAAAACCCTGTTAATGGGACTTCACCCCTGGCGTAAAGGGCCGGTCGACCTGTTTGGTCTGCATATTGATACCGAGTGGCGTTCTGACTGGAAATGGGACAGGCTCAAGGATCACATCACACCCTTGCAGGGGCGCACGGTTCTGGATGTGGGTTGCGGTAATGGTTATCACTGCTGGCGCATGGCCGGAGCAGGAGCACGGCTGGTTTTTGGTGTTGACTCGCACCTGCTGTTCAACATGCAGTACTGGGCACTCAGGCATTTCCTTCCCGAGCCGCCGGTTTATGTGTTACCCCTGGCACTGGAGCAGCTGCCTGCCAATCTAAATGTGTTTGACAGTGTCTTTTCCATGGGCGTGCTTTATCACAATCGCTCTCCCTTTGATCACCTGTATGCTCTCAAGGACTGTTTGCGCCCGGGAGGTGAACTGGTATTGGAAACACTGGTCATAGAGGGGGAAGAGGGTATGAGCCTGGTGCCGCAGGGACGTTATGCCCGCATGCCGAATGTATGGTTCTTGCCCAGTTGTGCCACGCTGGAAAACTGGCTGACAAAAAGTGGCTTCAATAATATACGCCTGGTGGATGTGACAAGTACTGGCACTGATGAACAGCGCAGTACCGAATGGATGAGCTTTGAATCCCTCGCACAGGCCCTGGATAGTGATAATCCTGCGCTTACCATCGAAGGCTATCCAGCCCCGAAACGGGCTATTTTTCTGGCGGAAAAATAGTGTGGCAACGATGCAAAAATACCGGTTCAATCTTGCCAGGAAATTGTTTATGCTAATTGCGTAGCAGATGATTCCTGTATTTTAGGGATAAAAGTTTAATTAATGGATTTAAGTTTGAGCGCATTTCGCTTGAATCCGGCGCAGGATTCAGATCATGGCACGACCTTTACGCATAGAGTACCCGAATGCTTACTACCATGTGAGCAACAAAGGCGGAGCTGGGCTTACTCTTTTTCCTAGTGAAAAATATTTTCAGGCATTTCTGAACGGGCTGGAAGCAGCCTGTGAACGCTTTAATGTCAGCGTACATGCTTTTTGCCTGATCAGAAATGAATACCATCTGCTGGTAAAAACTCCGGAAGCTAACCTGAGTCGTTTCATGCGTCAGGTGGATGGCCTTTATACCCAGTTTTATCAGAGCAGCCGCAAGAGTTTAGGCCCGGTTTTTCATTCCCGCTACAAGTCCGTGCTGCTACAGGCCAAACCCTATTTACTGGAAGTTTCGCGCTATATTCATAACCTGCCGGCTCGAGGCAAAAAGCTGGCACTGGATCACCCTTGGTCCAGCATGGCCTGTTTCGCCAATAAGCAGAAGGCTCCCGCCTGGCTGGACCACACAGAAGTGCTGGGTATGCTGGGCAAAGGTACCAAGCCTTATGCTGGCTACGTCAACTTCGTGAATGAAGGGCCATCGCAGGAAATTGCCAGTTTTTACCAACGCAAAAATTTACTGTCCATGCTGGGTGATGAGCGTTTCAGAAAAGCCGCCAGGGCAAAAGTGGATCCGGATAAACCGCGCGGTCTTGGCCGCGGCCAGTCTGCCCGTCAGCGACCCTCCATCAAGCAGGTGGTGACAGTGGTTGCCGGACATTTCAAGGTGTATGATAAGAGCATCTACCAGGCCTCTCGTGGCCCCCGTTCGAAAAATGTTCCACGCTGGGTAGCCATGCACCTATGTCAGGAGCTTTCAGGTGTCACATTGCAGGATATTGCCAGACGTTTCGGCCTGAAACGCTATGGCACGGTTTCCACTACGGTCGGCAAGCTCAAACAGGAACTCGATCTGGATGAGCAGCTCGGTAAGGCAGTGGAAAGACTGAAAAAGCGCCTGCGCGCCTGATCCTTTCTCAACCACTGCCAAGCTTGTAATTCCGGGTTGGGCGGTTACACTCCCGTATCATATGACCTTCCCGGGGAAACCATGAGCGTAGCCAGTCCAAAACAAAAAGATCGGCCCATCGAATTGATGCCATTTTTGCAGGGCATGTATGACGCGGGAAGAATCAGCAAGCAGCAGATTCAGCAAGTGATCAAAACCCGCAAACCAGCCAAAGAACATGTACTGGTTTTTCTGGCCAGGCTGGGAATTGAAGACCAGCTTAATCCTGGCCGACAGCTGGACCTGGAAACACTCACCCAAATTTTGGCAGAGCAGGCGGGGCAGGATTATTACCATATAGACCCGCTGAGCATTGATGCTGCCAGGGTAACCGAGCTCATGTCTCATGCCTTTACCAAGCGCCATAAAATAATGGCCGTCAAGGTATCCGATGACGAAGTCACCATCGCCAGTGCAGAACCCTATGTGAAGGATTGGGAAGCTGATTTACAGCAGGTCATTCGCAAACCAATCAAACGTGTGGTCGCCAACCCACAAGAACTGGAACGGCTGACCACTGAACTCTACCAGCTGGCTTCATCGATCGGACTGGCCATTTCCGGCGGACAGGGGGATAAAAACCGTCCGGGCATAGGCAACCTGGAACAAATGATGGAACTGGGCAGCATGAAGGAGCCCGAGGCAAACGACAAGCATGTGGTGAGCATTGTCGACTGGTTACTGCAATACGCGTTTGAACAGCGTGCCAGTGATATCCATATCGAACCACGCCGGGATATCGGCAACGTGCGTTTTAGAATTGATGGTCTGCTTTATACTGTGTACCAGATTCCCATGCAGGTGCTCAGTGCAGTGACCAGCCGCTTAAAAGCAATGGGGCGATTGAACGTCGCTGAAAAACGCCGCCCACAGGATGGCCGAATCAAAACTGTCAGCCCCAAGGGCAAGGAAGTGGAACTGCGCGTCTCCACCCTGCCAACTGCTTTCGGTGAAAAAATGGTGCTGCGTATTTTCGACCCCAATGTACTGCTCAGGTCGTTTCAGCAGCTCGGACTGGGAGCCAATGACCTGGCGCGCTGGAAAGACATGGTTCGACACAAGCACGGTATCGTTCTGATTACTGGTCCGACAGGCAGCGGTAAAACCACGACCCTGTATTCAACCCTGAAATCGCTGGCCAGCAAGGAAGTCAATGTCTGCACCGTTGAGGATCCGATTGAAATGGTCGAGTCCAGTTTCAACCAGATGCAGGTACAGGAAAATATAGATATGACTTTTGCCAACGGGGTCCGTGCCCTGCTGCGGCAGGATCCGGACATCATCATGATAGGGGAGATCCGTGATCTGGATACTGCAGAAATGGCGATCCAGGCAGCCCTGACCGGTCACCTGGTGTTTTCAACCCTGCATACCAATGATGCCCCTTCGGCCATCACGCGTCTGCTCGAACTTGATGTGCCCGCCTACCTGATCAAGGCCACTCTGATTGGCATAATGGCCCAGCGCCTGGTGCGCGTGCTCTGCCCCCACTGCAAAAAACCTCAGCCAGTGGATGCAGAACTGTGGCGTGATATGGACCCGGGCTGGCAAAACGATTTACCTGAACAGGTTTATGAAGCTGTAGGTTGCCGAGAATGTCGTGATACCGGCTTTCAGGGACGCGAAGGCATCTATGAGGTGATGCCTCTGACGGAATCCCTGCAGGCTTACACAGAAAACAAATCTGACTTGCCGAATTTACGTAAGCAGGCATATCGTGAAGGCATGGCGAGTCTGCGACATAGTGGCGCTGAAAAAGTAGCTGCCGGTCTTACCACAATCAATGAAGTTTTCAGGGTGGCACCTGAAAATCATTAGCGTTTCATGAGCATTAACAGACCGCTGGTAACAGACGCATGAAAATTTTAATCATTGGCCCCTCCTGGGTGGGTGACATGGTAATGGCGCAGAGTCTGTTTCGCTGTTTGCTGCAGCTTCATCCCGAGGCCCGGATTGATGTGCTGGCACCGGCCTGGACGCGGGATCTGCTGGCGCGGATGCCTGAAGTGAACAGGGCACTGGATTTGCCATTGGCGCATGGCGAACTGGGGCTCAAGAAACGTTGGCGTCTGGGCAAAGCCTTACGGGCAGAACACTATGAGCAGGCCATTGTCTTGCCTAATTCATTTAAATCAGCGCTGCTGCCACTGTTTGCCCGAATTCCCAGGCGAACAGGCTGGCGAGGTGAGGCCCGTGGTTGGCTTCTTAATGATTTTCGCGTGCTCGATAAGCTGGCCTATCCTCTGATGCTTGAACGTTTTGTCGCGCTGGCCTTTGCGGATGGTGAAACCTTGCCTGATACCCTACCCAGGCCTGCATTGAAAGTTGATGCAACACGATTGCCGGGCCTGCTGGAAAGTCTGGCACTGGATACACTCAGGCCGCCGGTAGTCTTCTGCCCCGGCGCCGAGTTTGGTCCGGCCAAGCAGTGGCCGGAAACACATTTCGCTGAAGTAGCAGGTGTCCTTATTAGTTCAGGTAAGCAGGTCTGGATTATGGGTTCGGCAAAGGATGCCGACACAGCCGGGCGTATTCTTAATGCCATGGATGCCGAGAAACGGCAATACTGTATTAATCTGGCAGGTCGTACTTCCATTGGTGAGGCCATTGACTTGATGTCACTGGCGGATCAGGTGCTCAGCAATGACTCAGGGTTGATGCACATTGCTGCGGCACTGGGACGAAAACTCGTGGTGATCTACGGATCCACATCGCCGAAATTTACGCCGCCACTGAGTGATGATGTCAGCGTAGTGAGTCTGGGGCTTGACTGCAGTCCCTGTTTTAAACGCGAATGTCCACTGGGCCATATGGACTGTCTGAATAAATTACAGGCATCGATGGTCATTGATACAATGACTTCTCAGGACTAGTCAGATACAGGCGAGCTGATGCGAGTACTTGTTGTAAAAGTTTCATCTCTTGGTGACGTCATTCATACCTTGCCTGCCCTGACGGACGCCAGAAATGCCATCCCCGACATAGAGTTCGACTGGGTGGTCGAAGAAGCCTATACCGAAATACCTGCCTGGCACCCTGCCGTCAGCAAAGTGATTCCTGTTGCTTTCAGGCGCTGGCGCAAAAATATTTTCAGCCTGTTTTTTAATGCTGAATTCAGGCGCTTCAGGCGCGATTTGAAAACCTCCCCTTATGATCTGGTCATTGATGCTCAGGGTTTGCTGAAAAGTGCTGTGATTTGCGGCATGGTACCGGCCAGGACAGTCGGATTTGACCGGCAGAGCATTCGTGAAAAACTGGCGGTCTCTTATTATGATGAAAGTTATGCCGTGTCCAGGCAACAACATGCCGTCGAAAGAACCCGTGAGCTATTTTCTCGTGCATTGGGGTACAACAAAGCAGCACAGGCAGACTATGGTATTGCTGCTGTGGAATTGGGCAAACAGGCTGAGCAAGTTGACAGATCCCTGCTGTTTTTACACGGTACCACCTGGCCGACAAAATTATGGCCACAGGCATACTGGCAGGAACTCACAAGGCTGGCCACTGAGCATAATTACCAGGTGAAGCTGCTATGGGGCAATGAGGAAGAAAAAAGTCGTGCGCAGAGGATTGCCGGGTCAAACTCAAAGGCAAGAGTTATTGATCGGCAAGCCATCACTGGGATCGCTAAACTCATGTGCCAAAGTGCTGCAATTGTTGCTGTCGATACCGGCCTGGCCCATTTAGCTGCTGCTCTGGGAAGACCAACCCTTGCTCTCTACGGTGCCAGTGATGCTGAGCGCACGGGAACTTATGGTGACAATCAGAAACACCTGCAGGCAAAACTGTCCTGCAGCCCTTGTTTGAAGCGGCACTGTGAGTACAAAGGCAAGGAGCTTGAAGACGAAGAAAAGGCAAAGGTGTTTACGGTACAGCCGCCGTGTTTTTCAACACTCTCCCCGCAGCATGTCTGGCAGGAACTCGCTCGGGTATTGGCAGAGCACAGGGAAAGCTGATACATGAAGATTGCCTTTGTTCTATTTTCCTATTTTCCCTATGGCGGCCTGCAGCAGGACATGCTGAAAATATTACAAGCCTGTCAGCGCCGAAAAATAGATGTCACCGTTTACTGTATGCAATGGTCGGGCGAAATTCCTCACCACACCAAGGTTATCCAGCTGCCGACCCAGGGCTTTACCAGGGTGGCGCAACGAAGCTGTTTTGTCGACCAGGCCCTCGCAGCTACCGTCAATGATTTTGACCTGGTCCTGGGATTCAACAAAATGCCAGGTCTGGACTTTTACTATGCTGCCGATTACTGCTTTGCGGAAAAAGCCTATAACGAACGCAACATCCTGTATCGACTGAGCTCCAGAACAAGACAGTATCTGGAATTTGAAAATGCGGTTTTTGGCAAAGAAAGTGATACCGTTTCTCTGCTGCTGTCCCCCCTACAGTGCACCGAATATGTCAGGCATTACAAGACGCCCTCGGAGCGATTACTGACTTTACCGGCCGGCATCAAGGAAGATCGGCGACACGGACCAGACTCGCTGGCCAAGCGCATGCTCCTGCGTCACCAGTTTTCTATAGCTGCAGATGAACTCTTGTTGCTGCAGATTGGCTCCTCTTTTAAAACCAAAGGGCTGGAGCGGTCCATGAAGGCCTATGTGGCTTTGCCGGAAGCACTGCGAAAGAAGACGCACTTTTATGTAATTGGTGAAGATGCGCCAGAGAAATACCTGCACAAAGCAGAGCAGCTCGGCATTGCCAAGCATTTTAAAATTTTAAAAGGCAGGAATGATATCGCCGATTTTCTACAGGCAGCCGATATGCTGATACACCCTTCTATTAAGGAAAGTGCCGGCATGGTTATCCTGGAGGCCATTGTTGCGGGCCTGCCAGTACTGGCCACTGCGTGCTGTGGCTATGCTTACCATATTGAAAAAGCCCAGGCTGGATTGGTCTGCCCATCACCTTTTGAGCAGGACCAACTTAACCATTTGCTGCAGCAAATGTTAGTGCAGGAAGAACAACGACAACAGTGGAAAGCCGGTGGCATTGCCTATGGCAAGAACAATGATCTGTATTCTATGCCCGAAGCGGTTGCAACGCTACTGGTGCAAAGTGCTTCAGCGCTAGCCTATTAAGGGAAGCAGTGCCTGCATCACCTGTTCCGGGGTGATTGCCTTCAGACAGCGGTTTGCATAAATACATCCCGTCTTGGTGCAGGCTGGCGCACAAACTTCATCAGCTTTAAGCACCAGCGACTTGTCAGACAGAGGGCGCCACAGTGCAACTTCGGTGGGTCCAAAGATGACACAACCCGGCAGGCCAATGGCAGACGCCAGATGAAAGGGGCCACTGTCATTCCCGACCATGGCGCTGGCCTGACGCATCAGTTCTACCAGTTCTGAAAGAGAAAGCTGATTGCACAGGTCGACAGGTTTCGCATCGGGATAGTGTTCATTAATTATGTCCAGAATAGCCTGATTGGCGTTCTGATCAGCTGACCCGGCGCCAATCAACACACTGGAGTAGGCTTCCAGCTTGAGCCGATTGATCAGTTCAGCAAAATTAGCGGCCGGCCACTTCTTGTAATCCTTTGCAGCACTACTGTGAAGAATGATGAAGGGGCTGCCGGGGTTCAATCCTGCGTTAAAAAGCTTTTTCATGAATGCCTGGCTGGCTTGATGGGCGGGCAGTTTCAGATAAGCGGCTTTACTGTCGGTCAGTCCCAGCAGTCTGAAAACATCTGCATAACCATACCAGCGATGTCGACGCTCCGGGCTACGCTGAAGGTAGTTGATATCCAGTACCCGGTCATAGCCGTACCTGTTACGCTGGCGGTTACTGCCCAGTTTGAAGCGGGCACCGGAGAGTTGAGTCAGGCGATGAGAAACGCTGTCTTCCTCGATATTGAATGCAATGTCAGCCTTGAAACGCCTGATGGCGAACAGGCAGCGTAAATAGGCAGATGCCTGTTGCCAGAGGTTCCCTTGTTTGATGCGTTGGCGTGGGTAGAACAGCAGAACCTCATCCGGCAAAAAGCCCTGTAGCAATTCGCGGTAGGCTTCATCAACGACCAGTAAAAAAAGAATGCCACGTTGCTGGCAATAACGGTAATAATCCTGAATCAGGCCGCCGGCAATTAACAGGTTGCCCAGATAGCGTGTTGGATTCAGCAAGACAACGCGTTGATAGTCAGCAGGGATATTTTTTTCGGAAACCTGGTTCAAAATATCAGCAATCTGTTCAGTACGGTGGCAAAGATTCTACCTGAGTGAATCGGCAAGTCCATGTATAATGCCCTAAATCAAAAATGGTAGCCAAGATGCCTGAATCTGTTCCGATCCCGGTCAGCGTTTTCATCATTACCAAAAATGAAGAAGCCAATATCGCCCGGGTACTCGATAACCTCAAAGACTTTGCTGAGGTGATTGTTGTTGACAGTGGCAGCGCGGATAAAACGCTTACCATTGCTGAAAGCTATGGCAATACCCGGGTAAGTTTCAATGCCTGGCCAGGATTTGGCGAGCAAAAAGCGCATGCACTGTCCCTGTGCTCCAATGACTGGGTTCTGAATCTTGATGCCGATGAAACCCTCAGCGATGAACTGATTCAGGCTATAAAGGTTTTTATCCAGCAGGATACCAAAAACGCTCTCCGATGCAGGCGTATTTTGTACCGTTGGGGACGGCGACCGCGAAGTTTTGGCAGTGATGAAAAACTGATTCGCTTGTTTCGCCGGAACTGCGGCCACTACGACACCCGGCAGGTGCATGAAAGTATCATTGTCAATGGCGAGATCGAGGAAAGCTCGGCTGCAATTTTGCATCATGAAAATTTAACGTATTCACAACGTATTGAAAAAACCGTGTTTTATGCCAGGTTAAAAGCGCGGGATAAATTTGAACGTGGGGACAAGGTCAGCTTTCTGGTAGTGTTGCTAATTTTTCCGCTGACCTTCATTCGTTGCTATGTCTTCAAGGGCCATTTTCTGGATGGCCTTCAGGGCATTATGACCAGCGTCAACGTGGCTTTTTACAACTACATGAAATACGCCAACCTCTGGGATATGAATAAGCGAGCTCAGAGAGAAGCAAGTAATCGTGAAAAAAGCTGAGTAAAAGCGGGCTCATTTTTGAGGCCGGACAGCTCAGTATAAAGCTCTATGAACTGCGCACGCTGTATCTGTGACAGTTCGAGTTTGTTAAACAGCAGTTGAATATTGTCGCAGCGATCCGCGAAACAGATAGAGCTTGGGAAAACACGCAGCTCTTCAGGATTGGCGATATAAAACCTGGCTTCATCATAAAGCAGTTTTGCCGGCCTGATCTCATTGAAATAAAAACCGCCCTGATGCACCTGATCCAGAAAGGCAGCCAGTGCTTTCAAGTCGATTTCCTCAGGGCTTATTTTCTGCAGGCCTGTCCCAGGCAGGGGGAAATAGGTAGCAGCCATGAAGTCGGCTTTTTTGATAATAAACAGGCTGTCGACAGTCACCGAACCAATGCCCTTGGCACGCAGCAAGCGTGAATTCAGGTCGAACAGTTTCATGGGCGGTGCGGCAAAAAATCGAGTATCACTGCTGGGCAGGATTCTGAACAGGACATCATTATCCAGCTGCCGGGTGAGGTTTTTTATATGCTGCTCCTCGATAACTTTTGTTCCCTCTATCATGGTGTTGAAGCTTTGCCGGTCAATTTTGTGCACTGGCGTTTTGACCAGAATGTAGGGGCTGTCCGGCTTGCCGTTGGCCTGGGTTTTAAAGCGCTTGTGCATCCATAAATATTGCGCGGGCTGCACACGGATGGCCACTTCCAGCTGCTTGTTCATGTAAGTGGCATCGGCGACTTCATCATCCCCGGGAAAACTTTCTGGAAATGGAATGAACTCAACTTCATAGGGCTGGGAGCCGGACATACGATGATGACGAACCAGCAGGACTGGGGAATCATAAAAACCGGCTAGTCGACTGGCAGCTGTAATCGTTGCAGCCTGTCTGCCAAAAAACGGCGCGAAGACAGCGTGCTCGGGACCATAGTCCTGATCGGGGGCATACCAGATGATGTTGTTCTTTTTTAAATGCCGCAGTGTGCCACGGATGTCATAACGGTCAAAAACGCCGTTGCAGTTTTTTAAACGGCCTTTGAGCATAAAGGCATCAAACAGTGGATTTTTGTGAGGCCGGTAAGTTACCGCAAAAGGGTACTGAAGCGATGCCAGGTTGGCAGAAAAATCCAGGGTTGTGTAATGCGCACCCAGCAGGATAACGCCTTTGCCTTTGGCCAATGCTGTCTGCATGGCTTCCGCATTGATTACTTTCAGCAGGTGCTGAAAGTGGCGGGGATTTCTGACCCAGCCAACAGCGGTTTCAATAAGGCCTATACCGTTTTCAATAAAACAGTCACGTACCAGTTTGGCCTGCTGCTGTGCACTGCGTTCGGGAAAGCAGATCGCAATATTGGTCTGTGTAATATAGCGGCGTTCTCGGGCTAGGCTGTACAGTATGATTCCCAGGCAGTGCCCGGTGAACATGCGCAGGCGAAAGGGCAGATAGGCAATAAGCACCAGCAAAGCAATTCCAAGCCAGGTAAGCCAGAATTTGGGAGCCAGGAAATGAGTAAATGGAGGAACGCTTGGCTTGGGCACAACTGTCTTCGTCACTGAATTTCCGCTCATTCTACCAGAAGCCTTATGTTATGATGGAGCCCTTTGAGCAAGCCGTAAAACACCGATGAAACTTGAAACGCCACGATTTGATTCTGCACGTATTCTGGTACTGGGCGATGTCATGCTTGATCGCTACTGGCACGGAGCCACGTCCCGAATTTCACCGGAAGCTCCGGTTCCGGTGGTCAAGGTTGAGGACATTGAAGACAGCCCTGGCGGCGCAGCCAACGTTGCCCTGAATATTGCTGCGCTTGGCGCGGCCTGCTCATTAAGCGGCCTGATAGGTGAGGACAGGGAAGGAGACCTGCTGACCAAGGCATTACAATCGGCCGGAATCCACTGTGATTTTTTAGCCCTTAGCGGCAAACCCACCATCACAAAATTACGCGTGTTGAGCCGTCACCAGCAACTGATTCGACTCGATTTCGAAGAAACCTTTAGCCAGGATGAATCGGCCGGCTTGCAGCAAAAACTGCAGGAGCTGCTGAAAACGCACGATCTGTTGATTTTATCTGATTACCAAAAGGGTGCCTTGAGTGCCGTGAATGAGCTGATCAGCTTGGCAAAGTCTGCCGGTGTTCCCGTTCTGGTCGACCCCAAGGGCAGTGACTTTTCCAAGTACCACGGAGCCAGTATTCTGACGCCCAACCTGCACGAGTTTGAAGCGATTGTCGGTCCATGTAAGAGCGAAGAACAACTGGTTGAGAAAGGTCAGCAACTGATCAGCGAGTTGCAGCTGGAAGCTCTGCTGGTAACGCGCGGAGAACATGGCATGACCCTGATTCAGCCCGGCAAACAGGAACTGCATTTCCCGGCACGCAGCCGTGATGTGTTTGATGTCACCGGCGCCGGGGATACTGTTATTTCGGTGCTGGGCGCTTCCCTGGCTGCCGGTAAAACACTGGCAGAAGCGGTTGCACTGGCCAATATTGCTGCCGGAATTGCGGTTTCCAAAGTGGGAACGGTTGCTGTCAGTGGACCGGAATTGCGTCGGGAAATCCAGTCAGATAATGATGCAGACCGTGGCGTGATGAGTCGAGAGCAGCTGGCGTTGGCAGTTGCCGATGCCAAGGCCAATGGCGAGAGAGTGGTCTTCACCAATGGGTGTTTCGATATTATCCATGCCGGGCATGTCGGTTATTTACAGGATGCCAGGCAGCACGGCGAGCGCTTGATTGTTGCCGTCAATGATGATGCTTCTGTCAGCCGCCTAAAGGGCGAGGGCCGGCCCATTAATCCATTGGAGCGGCGCATGACGGTGCTGGCCGGCCTGGAGTCTGTCGACTGGGTAGTCGGTTTTGACGAAGACACCCCGATTCCGCTGCTGGAATTGTTGCAACCGGATGTGCTTATCAAGGGAGGGGATTATCAGATATCTGAAGTCGTCGGGGCCGAGCTTGTGCAGGCTTATGGAGGGGAAGTGAAAGTCCTGTCTTTTCTGGATAATTGTTCCACCAGCAAAATCGTGGAAAAAATTCGGGAAAAATAAGCAACGCAGCTATAGAGCTGTTAAAGGCTGTCAATAACGCGACAGGCCAGTTCGACATTTTGTCTGAGATGGTCTTGTTTGATAGTCCCGACGATCATGCTGCTGATTGCCCGCTGGGAAAAAATGAGCTGCATGCTTTCCTGCAGCAGGCTTTTGCCATTATCTTGCAGGTGTCCGCTCATCAGGCCTTTTTTGACCAGTATTCCCTTGTTATGTTCGGCTGCGAAATCCACCACCGCCGCCTGATCCCGTTCTTGTAGATTGTAGGTCAGCATGACGATATCCATCAGCTGGGCAGCCAGCATGCCGCCGCTCATGGTTTTGCTGGACATGCCAATGGCACGGATCAGCCCGGCTTCCTTTAATCGCTGAAGTTGTTCCAGGCAGCCGCTGTTCTGCAGAATGCTTTCATCCTGCCCATCCGAGTGAATGAGGACGATATCAAGGTAGTCTGTTTTCAGGCGTTGCAAACTGCGCTCAACGCTGAATCGGGTATGCCCGGCACTGAAATCAAAACGGGACTTTCCCTGCTCAAACTCTTCACCGACCTTGGTGGCGATTACCCAGTCCTGGCGATTGTTCAGCACCTTACCGAGCCGTTCTTCACTGTTGCCGTAGGCAGGTGCGGTATCAATAAAGTTAATGCCTAGCTCACTGGCCAGGGCCAGTAAATCCTGCACTTCCCGGTCATCAGGGATGCTGAAGCTTTGCGGGTATTTAACCCCTTCATTGCGGCCAAGCTTGACGGTGCCCAGGCCCAGTGCAGAGACACGTAGTTCAGTACCCGCAAGTTGACGTACAAAACTCACGGCATCGTCTCCCAGGGAGGGCTTGCGAGGCCGGGAAAAGGCCAGCCACTGAGATCCGGATTATGGTACTCAGATCCTGCATAGATTCCCTCAGTATGGAAATGATCGATGAGTTGCTGGCCCAGGTGAGGAGCCAGCGTCAATTTGCTCGGCCAGCAAAGCACGACATTGCGATGCGTATGAATACTAGCCGTTTCAGGTCGCAGGCCATCCGGCGTTTTTGCTTCAGCACGCTGGATGTAAAAGCTGTGCCATTGCGCCAGCGATAAATCCACCCAGGGAAACAGTTCTGCCAGCTTGTTACGGGCGCTTACGATCTGCTCATCCGGACTCCTATCGGTGCCGCTTTCAGCGAGTTCCCCCCCAAGATACCAGGCGGTTTTCCCGTCACTACACTGATGCGAGGTGATGGTCACTTCCGGTGTGGTGCTCAGCTGATCGGCAACACAATGGACATACAGGGGGTCCTTCAGGTTATGTTTTAGCAGGGTCATCTGCAGCGGGCGCAACTGCATTTGCAGGTGATCTGGCAGGGCAGCATCCGGCAGCATTTTTTTCAGCAGCTCGGCACTGCCCTCACCGCTGCAAATTAAATAACGCTTGGCTCGAATGACGTAGTCCTGATCCTGGTGCCGGTAATGAAGCTCACGGATACTGCCATCTTCTGCGTGCTCAAAACTGAGATTTTGCGGGCTGACAAGTTTGATGTCACTGCGGTATCTCTCACTCAGGCAATACAGAAGAGAAGGAACATCAAGCACGATGTCACTTAATTCGTACAGGGGGCCATTGATTCGGCCTTTAAAAAAAGCAGGGTAGTCAGCTGTCTTGACAGTGCTGACTTTGCCTCGTAGGGCCTTGCTGCCGAGAAAAGCATTAAGTCGGGAACGCAAGCTGTTACGGGGCCACATGTAATAGTGTTCAGAAAGCAGCCGGGTGCCACGCAAATCAACATCGCCTTGACCGCTCAGGCAGGCTCGCCAGTGTGCCGGCATATCGGCGATTGCTGCAGTGGCGCTGGTCAGACTGCCGGTCAGAGCATACTTGATGCCTCCATGGATCATGCCTTGGGAGGCAACACTTTGGCCACTGCCAAGCGGATTTTTGTCTAGTAGCATAACCTGGTAGGAAGCTGATTTAAGACGGTTTAGCAGCCACAACCCGGCTATGCCGCCACCGATGATCAGGGCATCTTTTTCTATGACGACTGGCATGACGGCTGGATCGGTTCCCCAACTAGAAGCAGCTCATGATTATAACAGTTAAAGCAGGCGGCATGGACAAGCCTGGAGGCCTTACGTAATATGCTTTGCTGTGAATCGCACTGTCTATACTCTGTTATATACGCTGGCCCTGCCGCTGATGTTTCTTCGCTTGTGCTGGCGTTCCTTTAAAGATACCCGTTACCGCCAACGCTGGTCAGAGCGTCTGGCCTACTATCCAACTTCGCGCTTTGCAAACAACAAACCCAACATTGTTTTTCATGTGGTTTCTGTCGGTGAGTTTCACGCAGCCATTCCCCTGATCAGGGCCTGCATGATGCAGAATCCCGACTGGATGGTAACAGTGACTACGATGACCGTGACCGGTTCGGCTCGGGTAAGGGAAGTTTTTGCTGACTCGGTGCAACATTGCTATCTGCCTTACGATACTCCATCTGCCGTCAAACGTTTTCTGAAAGCCTTGCAGCCCAGGGTGCTGGTGCTGATGGAAACGGAGTTATGGCCCAACCTTATTCATTATGCACATCGGCAGGACTGTCGTTTACTCCTGTTGAATGCGCGACTATCGGAGCAGTCTTTCCGCCGTTACCAGAAACATGCAGCGCTGAGTCGAAGCATGCTGGAAAACCTGGATACCGTTGCTGCGCAGTTTAAAAAGGATGCAGACCGTTTTGAGCGTCTGGGACTGTCACCGCACAAGCTGGAAGTGGCGGGCACCATGAAATTTGATCAGGCTGCTGATGCCGAGCAGCTAAAAGCCGGGCAGGCCTTCAGGCAAGATCTGGCAAGGCCAGTACTGGTAGCTGGCAGTACCAGGGAAGGGGAGGAGATCAAGGTGCTGAGCGCATTCAAGCAGGTTCAGGAGCAGATTCCGGAACTCTTGTTGGTGCTGGTGCCGCGCCACCCGGAACGTATTGGTGAAGTCAGCAGGCTGCTCAGGGAGCAGGAAATGACCTTTGTGCTGCGCAGTTCACGGCAGATGCCAAGGGCAAAAACCCAGGTTCTGCTCGGCGACAGCATGGGGGAAATGCCGTTTTATTATGCCTGTGCGGATGTCGTCTTTGTCGGCGGCTCGCTGGTTGCCACAGGAGGACAGAATATTATTGAACCGGCCCTGCTGGGACGACCTGTTGTCTATGGTCCTTCTTCCTATAATTTTGAGTCAGTCACGGAATTACTAAAATCGGCAGGTGGCTTGCAGCAGGTCGCTGACGAAGCCGAACTGGCACAGGTGGTTCTGCAGCTTTTGCAAAATACACAGTCCAGGATGAGCATGGTCGCTGCTGCGCAACAGGTGGTAGCGCAAGAGGCTGGTGCCAGTCAGAGGCAGTTAGCGCTTATTCAACAAGCCATGCATTCAGATCAATAACATCCTGCGGGCTGAGCAGCCCGGCTGATTGTTTCAGGTTCAGGGTATTAATGACATAGTTATAGCGTGCATTGGCCAGATCCCGCATGGATTGAAACAGCAGACGCTGGGTAGTAACCACATCGACAATATTGCGAGTGCCGGCTTCCAGCCCTGCCTCGGTTGCTTCCAGCTGGCTTTGTGCAGACAGTACCGCCTGTTGCCGCGCAGCAATCGTCAGGACGTCACTTTCGACATTACGGTAATTATTACGTATATCCTGCGTGCTGGCACGTTGAGTCTGTAAGAGAAATTCTTCACTGGCATTGACGTCGTAAAGAGCCTGACGTTCACGAGCCCGGTTCAGCCCGCCCTGAAAAATGGGAATAGACAGGGTCATTGTGACGTTGCTGTTTTCAGAAACGATGTCAGCTGCTGCGCCAGGTGATAGGTTGAAGAAGGAAATTCCGCCTGATTCGTTCCAGTTATAGCCGGCACTCAGGTCCAGTGTTGGAAACATGGCAGCGCGGGCTGCATCTGCCTCATATTCACGAGAGGCCAGGGTCTGCCGAGCTGAAAGGATGTCGAGGTTGAAGCGGTAGGCGGTGTTCACCCATTCTTCCATAGAAACCGGAGACATGGATTCAATCGGAAACTCCTCGTCGAGCAGGGCAATGCTGTTGTGATCTTCTCCGGTAATCGCTTCGAGGGCTTCATAACGCTGGTTCAGGGTGTTTTCTTCCACCAGCAGATTTACCCGGGCCAGATCAAAAGATGCCTGGCTGTCATAGACATCGGTAATTGGGACCAGGCCGACATCAAAACGTTCCTGTGCCTGCTCGAGAATCCGCTCGCTGGCTTCCAGTTCGGCTTCAAAGGTGCTCAGATTGTCCTGGCTACGCAGGACATCAAAATAGGCATTGGCTACGCGCATAATCAGCTCCTGCTCAGAGCGGGCCAGACTGGTAGCAGCAGCCTCATCGGCATTCAGTATAGCTCGGTAGGAGTACCAGGCTTCAAAATTCAGCAGATTCTGAGAAATATTCAGGCCATAGCTTTTGGAGTTAAAGCCGTTGGCATAGGAGTAGGCCGGAATAAAGCCATTTGATTCAGCCGGCCCCTGAGCCTGGCGTGAGGTGTTGGCCGTCAGGGTAACGGAGGGCAGCAGCTGGGAGCGCCCCTGTGCCACATTGGTATGGGTAGCATTGAATTCGGCTCTGGCCTGGCGAATTTGGGGATCGTTTTCTGCTGCCAGGTCGAAAATATCCAGCAGATCCTCGGCATATGATGTCCCGCTTGGCAGAATAAAACTCAAGCACAGAAAACTAAGCCTGGTTTTGGAATTTATCAAATTGCTTAAAAAACTGAGCATAAAAAATTTCTCCAATGAACGCTTGATTAAGAATTTCTTCCAGTACGTATAGTTGGTTCAGGGAAGATCATCAAAGAAGCTTGCTAATTACAGCTTTCACTGTAATTGTATCCTTTCCATGTCTAGCATCCGATTATAGCTCGAAGTGATCACAGTTTCTCCCTCTTGAAGACCGCCCTGGATTTCCAAAAATTGATTATTACGCCGGCCGGTGATGATGTCTCTTTTGTAGGCAAATCCGGAATTTTCATCGAGAACAAAAACCCAGGTACCACCGGTATCCTGCACAAAACCACCGAGGAGCATTAAAAGCTTGAATCAGCATTGATTAAGCCGGGTAAAGCGGTAATTATTGGGCTTGTGCAAAGAGCCTGTTTGGATTAAGGTCGTGATGTTGCCTTGATGTTGTATATAGAAGTCCTTGAATGAAAATTAAAAAGCCATATTCCATTGACTTGAGTGCTCAAATGGCCGTGTGTGATGCCAATTACATCCGGGTTCTGCAGATTCTGCCAAAGCTCAGCCCTGGTGTTAGGCGCGAAATTAGTTTTGCCGATCATGCTGAACAAGCAAATCCGGGCAAGGAATCACCCACTACCGTGATAGAAGTGATCGAGCAGTTTAAATACACCAGTACAGTCCGGATGGCGCAAAATATGCAGAGCTCCTGGTCTTTGTATAAAGTGCCGGAAATGTTCATACGGATGTATCACGACGCCAAGACGGCTGAAGTCATTTCATACCAGCAGGTCCGTTACCTGAGAGCAAAATATGAGCTGCCGAATAAGGACTTTTACCAGGCAGACGAAAAAGAACAGATCAATTTTTTATTGAGTGAATGGCTCAGTTTTTGTCAGAAGGAAGGCCTGTGTTCGAGCACTGCTCTGGCCAGTATTTTCCCAGCGGAAACGGCTGCCTGATTGAGAAAAGTTTTGGCTGCAAAAGACGTACAGAAAGAAAGCTTCCGACTGATTCAAATAACAGATTCCCATCTTTTTCTTGATGAAAGTACCGAGCTTGTCGGCATGAACTGTCAGGAAGGTTTCACGGACGTTGTTGAGCTGGTCAAGGAACATGAAAACAAAATAGATGCAGTACTTTGTACCGGTGATATTGCGCAGGACGCAAGCCTGGAGGCCTATCGGCGTTTTGCTGACAAAATTGATGAGCTGGAGGCGCCGCAACTCTGGATTCCGGGCAACCATGATTTACTGGGGAACATGAACAAGGCGCTGGGCGCCAAACATCCGGCCTTGCAAAAATCCTTACGCCTTGGTAACTGGGGTGTCATCATGCTGAACTCCTGCGTGGAAGGTTCCATTTTTGGCATGTTGAGTGAGGAAGAATTGAGCTTTCTGGGCAAGGAATTGAAGACCTTTCAGGCTGAAAATCGTCATATCATCATTGCTGTGCATCATAACCCGGTTCCGGTGAATGCAGAGTGGCTGCAAAATCATTCTCTGCAGAATACGACTGATTTTTTCGAACTGGTGGATGACTGCGATAATGTGAAGTGCGTGTTATTCGGGCATATCCATCAGGATTTTAAAGTGTCCCGTAATAATGTACTGATGTTGGGAGCGCCATCCACCAGTATTCAGTTTCATCCTGAACACGATTATTTTTCACTGGACAAGGAGAATCCGGGTTATCGCTGGTTAAGTTTGCATGCGAACGGCACAATGGGTACAGGTGTGCGCCGGGTCATTGGTAAAAAATATAAACTTGATTTAAGTAGTCAGGGTTATTAAACAACAACTTTGCAATGAGCGATGATGAAAGCTTGAGCACTCGTTTGATATACCTGCATGGATTTAACAGTTCACCCGACTCTGAAAAAGCACAATCTCTCATACGCTATACCCAACAGAAAAAAGTGACAGATGACTCGGGAAACTGTCCTGAGCTATTGGTTCCTTCTTTGCCGCATAAACCGGCCGCTGCCATAAAGCAGTTACAAGGCTTGCTGGCTGATAAGCCTGATAATACTGTGTTATTGGGGAGTTCATTGGGCGGGTTTTACAGTATCTATCTTGCACAGCATCATCCTTGCAAGGTGGTGCTAATCAATCCACTGGTCTCTTTACCGGCACAATTTGCTCAAGATTTTCCGGGCACTTATACAAACCCATACAGCGGCGAGATTTTTAACATTGATTCTGATGATGTGACGTTTTTAGAGAAGCTGGAGCCTGAACAAATCAAGCAACAGGAAAATTATTTTTTGTTACTGGAAACGGCTGATGAAGTACTGGATTACCGGGTGGCCGCTGAAAAAATGCCGGCAGCGCGTCAGATGATTATTGATGGTGGCACACATCGCTTTGAAAGTTTTAAACGTTTATTGCCGGATATCATGCAGTTTGCCGGACTGCGAAGCAGTGCCTAGTTAAGGAGTCGTAAGCTACACATGAGTAAAGATTATAATTCTGAATCCATTGAAGTACTCAGTGGACTTGATCCGGTCAGAAGAAGGCCGGGCATGTATACCGATACTACTCGGCCCAATCACCTGATCCAGGAAGTACTGGATAATAGTGTGGATGAAGCGCTGGCAGGCTTTGCCCGTGAAATCACTGTGGTGCTACACAAAGATGGCGGTATAGAGGTCAGTGATGATGGTCGTGGCATGCCGGTAGATCTGCATCCTGAGGAAAAGATTCCCGGTGTTGAATTGATCCTGACCCGTCTGCATGCCGGCGGCAAGTTTTCCAGTGATAACTATAAATACTCAGGAGGACTGCATGGGGTTGGCGTTTCCGTGGTCAATGCCCTTTCCAGTTCTCTGGAAGTGTTCGTTAAACGTGCAGGCAAGTTGCACCACATGAGTTTCAAAAACGGCGACAAAGCTTCCGACTTAAAAGTTATCGACAGTGTTGGTCAACGCAACACTGGTACGACAGTTAAGTTCTATCCTGATGCGAAATATTTTGATTCAGCCAATATATCAATTAGCAGGCTGATTCACCTTTTACGAGCCAAGGCTGTTTTGTGCCCGGGTTTGCGTGTAGTTTTTGAGGATAAAGTCAGCAGCAACGACAAGTCGCAAAGTAATGAATGGTATTACGAAGACGGTCTGGCAGATTACCTGAAACAAGCAACTGAGGCATTTGAAACACTACCATTGGAACCCTTCACAGGCTCGATGGAAGGCAATGATGAAGCGGCGGACTGGGCTGTGCAATGGTTGCCTGAAGGAGGCGATGTGGTGACGGAAAGCTATGTCAACCTGATCCCGACCGCACAGGGCGGCACACATGTTAATGGTTTCAGAACAGGCTTACTGGAAGCCATTCGAGAGTTCTGTGAATTCAGAAACCTGGTGCCACGCGGGATCAAACTGAGTTCTGATGACATCATGGATCGTTGCTGCTACATCCTGTCGGCTAAAATGCTTGATCCCCAGTTTTCCGGACAAACCAAGGAAAAACTGTCTTCAAGGCAGGCGGTAGCCTTTATTTCAGGTGTGGTAAAAGACAAATTCAGCATCTGGCTAAACCAGCATACCAATGAAGCAGAGCAACTGGCCGAACTCTGTATCAATAATGCCCAGAGTCGACTCAAGGCCAGTAAAAAAGTTGTCCGTAAAAAGGTCACGCAAGGGCCGGCCTTGCCCGGCAAGCTAGCTGATTGTTCAACGCAGGATGTACTGGCCGGAGAGCTGTTTCTGGTGGAGGGGGATTCTGCTGGCGGTTCGGCAAAACAGGCCCGGGATCGTGAAACGCAGGCAATCATGCCCTTGCGTGGAAAGATCCTCAATACTTGGGAGGTGGATTCCGGAGAAATTCTGGCTTCTCAGGAAGTACACGATATTGCCGTTGCTATTGGCGTCGATCCGGGCTCTGAAGATTTGAGCGGTTTACGCTACGGGAAAATCTGTATTCTGGCTGATGCTGATTCCGATGGTCTGCATATTGCAACTTTGCTGAGCGCGCTTTTTGTGAAGCATTTTAAGTCGCTGGTTGAGGCTGGCCATGTTTATGTAGCCATGCCTCCACTGTATCGCATCGACCTGGGCAAGGATGTGTATTATGCGCTGGATGATGATGAGAAGCAGGGAATTCTGGATCGCCTGGCTGCCGAAAAGAAAAAAGGCAGACCTAATGTTCAGCGTTTCAAGGGGCTTGGCGAAATGAACCCCCTGCAGTTGCGTGAAACAACCATGGATAAGGATACGCGACGACTTGTGCAACTGAAAATTGAACAAAATGACAAGACCAATGAGCTGATGGATATGCTGCTGGCCAAGAAGCGCTCAGGTGACAGAAAAACCTGGCTCGAAAAAAGAGGCAATCAGGCTGATCTTGGCTAATACTTTAAATACATAAAGCTGTTCGCTTGAAAAGCGGGAAACAATATGACCGATATGATCACTTTGAATGATGATGGAATGGAACAGGTTGCCTTGCGCGATTTTGTTGAGCAGTCATACCTGAACTATTCCATGTATGTCATCAACGACCGCGCCTTGCCACACATTGGCGATGGGCTTAAACCCGTTCAGCGCCGGATTATTTATGCCATGTCCGAACTGGGACTTAAAGCCAGTTCCAAATACAAAAAATCCGCTCGTACGATAGGTGATGTCATCGGCAAATTTCATCCGCATGGCGACTCTGCCTGTTATGAAGCGATGGTGCTAATGGCACAACCATTTTCCTATCGTTATCCGATTGTTGATGGGCAGGGTAACTGGGGTTCGGCTGATGATCCGAAATCCTTTGCTGCGATGCGTTATACCGAATCACGCTTGCGGCAATATGCCGAAGTGCTCCTGTCAGAACTTGGGCTCAATACGGTTGACTGGAAACTTAATTTTGACGGAGAGCTGGAAGAGCCGATAATTCTGCCGGCAAGATTGCCGAATGTTCTGTTAAATGGTGGCAGCGGTATTGCAGTAGGCATGGCCACAGATATTCCACCTCACAACCTGTGTGAAATTGCAGAAGCCTGTATCTATATGTTGGATAACCCGAAAGCCTCAGTTGCAGAACTGTTGGAAATTGTACAGGGTCCGGATTTTCCGACCGCAGCAGAAATCATTACGCCGAAAGATGAAATACAGGAGATGTATGAAACTGGTAAAGGTGCAATTAAATGCCGTGCCGTGTACACCAAGGAAGGCGGAGACATCATCATTACAGCGCTGCCGTACCAGGTGTCAGGTGCCAAGGTGCTGGAGCAGATTGCTGCCCAGATGCAGAAGAAAAAACTGCCCATGATTGTTGATCTGCGTGATGAATCCGATCATGAAAACCCAACGCGAATTGTTATAGAGCCACGCTCTAACCGTGTTGATGTGGATGGTGTTATGGCGCATCTTTTTTCCACGACTGACCTCGAGAAAAACTATCGCGTTAATTTCAATATGATTGGTATTGATAACCGGCCTCAGGTAAAAACGCTCAATATTTTGTTAAAGGAATGGCTGACATTCCGCATTGCCACCGTAACTCGCCGCCTTAAGCACCGTCTTGAAAAAATTAACGATCGACTGCACATCCTTGAAGCCTTGCTGGTTGCCTTTTTGAATATTGATGAAGTCATTCAGATCATTCGTACAGAAGACAAACCCAAGCCGGTGCTGATGCAGCGCTTCAGGCTAAGCGACAGACAGGCAGAAGCAATACTGGAATTGAAATTGAGAAATCTTGCCAAGCTGGAAGAGATAAAAATCCGCGCCGAGCAGGATGAGTTGGCAGAAGAGAGAGCTGGGCTTGAAAAAACGCTCGGCTCCAGCGCCAGGCTGAAGACGCTTATCAAAAATGAAATTAAACAGGATGCTGAAATTTACGGTGATGAACGCCGCTCAGCACTGGTTGAAAGGGAAGAAGCGCAGGCCTTTAAAGAGGAAGAGCTAATCAGTACAGAGCCGATTACGGTCATTTTATCGGAAGCTGGTTGGGTAAGAGCGGCTAAGGGACACGATCTGGACCCTGGCAGCCTGGCTTATAAATCCGGAGATAAACTAAAGCTCTCTGTGAAAGGAAAAAACAATCAAAGTGCTGTTTTTCTAGATTCAACAGGGCGGGCCTATAGCATCAGGGCACATTCTCTGCCTTCTGCCAGAGGGCAGGGTGAACCTCTAACCGGCAGAGTGAATCCTCCCTCAGGTGCCAGCTTTGAAGGCCTAATGATGGGAGAGTCTGATAAAAATTATCTGATTGCTTCCGATGCCGGCTATGGATTCATTAGCAAACTGGAAAATTTTTACAGTAAAAACCGTTCCGGGAAAGCTATATTAAAAGTGCCCAAAGGAAGTAAAGTGTTAAACCCGGCGCCTATTGAAGATATTCAAGGCAGTTGTGTGGTCAGTATCAGCAATGAAGGCAGGATGCTAATGTTTAAAGTAGAAGATCTGCCAGAATTGCCAAAAGGAAAGGGCAATAAAATAATTAATATACCGTCTGCCAGAGTGGCTGAAAGGCTAGAATATGTTGTTGCTATAGCTGTAATAGCGGCTAATCAGCAGCTTGTGATATATTCTGGCAAACGTCACATAACCTTAAGCATGTATGATCTGGAGCACTACCGAGGCGAAAGAGGAAGGCGTGGCAACAAGCTACCTCGTGGCTTTCAGAAAGTCGATAATGTAGAGGTTACTGGCGAGCCTAGCCAAAGCTAGTATTTCGCTGACAGGTTAAATTTATTTCAGCTGATGGTATTGGCTTCAAGAAAATCAGCATAGGTGATAATTGGCTGATCTTTTATTTTTGACAGATGGTCAGCTGGAATCAAACCGGCGATGTAATTAACAGAATCATCTACACTCATCGCTGGAAAATAATGTGTCTGCCAATCGTCGATATAATCTGCAAGAGGCTGGTCACCTTCTTCAATAGTGAAGCCGGGTATTAATTCATTCCTGCTGAGTTTTTTGATCAGCTCTGAAGGTGCTTTTATCTGTTTCAGCGTTTCAATGTGTGCCAGCATACTAGCGTGATTGAAGATTAGCAGGCACTTCTTATTACCCTTATTGTCAATCATCAGAAAGCCTGGTCGTGGCGTGTCAATCATGTAATATTCAATACACTGATATTTTTCACGTAATTTCAGGAAAAAATCCTGAAATTCAGCATCGACCAGAAAAGCATCGCGGTTGTTGGCAATGATGGGGTCAGTGATAAGTTTGAAGCTATTTCTGAAATACTGGTCCTGGAAATTACTGATAATAGTATTAATTTTTAGTCGTAATTTAGGGTCATGCTTGTCGATAAACTGGTCGATTAGTTGTTTATTGAATGCCTTGATGGCAAGTTCCGTATCTGCCTGGCCGGTTAGCAGAACTTTTTTGATAAAAGGGTTTTTTAGCTGCATCAAAAATTCTAGGCCATTCATCTCAGGCATGGAGTAATCCACAATCACTGTAGACGCGGTCTGAAACCTAGCAGAATTCAGTACTTCCAGGTGAATCTTATCGATATCAATATGGGAAAGAGAGTCTGATTCTTGTGGCCCGGTTTTGTAATTTGAATAGCAGCGTTGTTGTATCTGTATATGTTTGTGTGCCTGATTCACACATTCAAGAGCATCACTGACTGATTGAAATAACCTGAAGCTGAGATTTTTGTTCAACATCAGGCTGATGCCCTCCAGAAAGTCAGGGTCATCGTCAAGAAAAATTACCTGTGTAGGGAAGTAAAACGGGTGTCCGACAGTAAAGTTCTGGTCCATGATTGGTTCTGCCTGTGTTATTCAGCTTCTGGCAATATGTGCTGACATTGTTTCGCAATCAGGTCTGAATAGACGTAAGTTTCTTCATTCAGAATGTATGCAGTGAAAGACATGTTATCAGTCGGCATTGTAATTTCAATGCTGTCTGCGTACTGTAATTGCTGCTCTGCGTTTGCCTGTGAAAAAGTACTTTCACTGATTAGCAATTGCCCCGGTTTGCTTTGTTTGGAAAGAAAATAAGCCGTTTCCAGGCTCTTGCCCAGCAGAATCTCAGATTCAGACTCCACATTAAAAAATGTTTCACCACTATGGATAGCAAGACGGAATTGTAGTGCCTGAGCTTTCTCATTCTTGTGCCGTTGATTAATTTTCTGCATAAGCGCAAGAAATAACTGGCCACAACATATCGCGTTGAGGCCATGCTCTTCACCACATTTATGGCTGTCAAACGAAACCATGGTGGACTCGCCTGTATAGCGATGCAGGGTGCCACCATAAAGCTTGGCTGCCTGTTTCAGGTGCTGATGATATTCGTTAAGTAATCTCGAAAAGGTATTGGGATGCAATAACTCAATCGCCGTATGAACATTCACGACTTTGACAACCAGCAGGCTGGCCATGATTTTACTGGATCTAGTGAGTGCTTGATCTGTTCCTGGCTTGAGCATGCCGCCCAGGTTCAACTCATGGGCGCGGTTTTCCTGGTATTTCTCGATCAGGAACTTACAGGCTTTTTGCAGACCTGAAATCTCATCTGTTCCAGCAGGCTCAGCCAGTACAGCTTCATCTGGATCATCAAGTGCTGCAGTAAGTTGCTTAATGGGCCCACTAATATAGGATGCCAGCGCCAGACTTAGTGCCACTGTCAGCAACAGCCCAAAAAGCAGAATGCCCCAGAAGTAATAGCGGGTGCTGTTCAGATTGGCAAGCAGTTCACTGAGATCAAGTTCCAGTTGAACTGAGCCGGCAATGGCATCCTGTAGACGAATATCAGCCTGATAGACAGTCGAGTAGAAAGCATTGGCCGGCACGCTACCAGCACGGGTCAAAATTTCCCGGTCGACATCAAAAACGGTTATTTGTCCAATGGTCGCAGTTTCGGCCAATTGGCTCACCACTACATTCAGGCCCAGCAGATCATTTGCCAGCACCAGCTCCCGCACTGCATCCGCTGTTTGTGCCACCAGGGTATTGCCGACTTCATCGGCCTGTAATTGCAAATTCAGTCTTGTTTCACGCTCGATAAATATCCATAAGGTACTCATTGTCAGAATCAAGACACCGCAGAAAAGTAGTGCGATTTTGTAGCTAAGGGTCAAGCTCTTGAAGAATGAAATTGGCATGGCTGGCAATGAAATTTATGAGCTCTGCCCAGCTGTCTGGAGGCTTATCTCGTGATTATGTACAAATTCGTAATTCATATGCTGGCTGGGCTTTTCCAGGCCATAGCCCTGAACATAGTCCACACCGGCCTTCCATAAATGGGGTAGCACGGTATTATCTTCAATCTGGGGTACAATGACTTTAAAGCCCCGCCTATGTAAATCGTTTATCAGCAATTTCAAATCTTCCAGCTGGTAATGATTGTCGCTGATATCCCTGACCAGCGTGCAATCAAGTTTAACGCACTTTGGACTTATCGCGCTGAGATATTTCTCAGGCTCAATAACGCAGCCATAGTGGCAGACGATATAGCTGATACCCATTTCGTCCAGGCCATGACAAAACTCAAGGCAGTGATCAGGGCAATTGCAGATGCTTAGTTCACTGATCTGGAAAAGCAGGCGGTCTTGTGCAATGTCCTGCTTATGCAAATAATCAGCTAACCAGGGTATAAAGGTAAGGCTGGCTAGTGAATTACTGGTCAGATTGATGATTAACCTGGATGTCTCGTCAGTATGCTGTCTGCTTAATGCCTCACAGGCCAGCGAGATGATAAGCCTGTCCAGTTTGTCGCCCATACCGTTAAGGTTGGCCAGTGGAATATAGGTCGAAGGAGAAATAAGTACTCCACCGGGATCCTGCAGGCGGCTTAATACTTCATAATATTTACTGCCTTGATCCTGCAGCCCGGGCATGGGCTGAAACAGCAGGGTGAAGCTGCGCTTTTGTAGAGCTTTTTCCAGGCTGGTCAGCAGGCCTTCCAGATCATTGCCCGTAGCGTGGAAGCTTTCTAACTCAGCGCCTACTGTCGAGGGGAGTTTCCTGCTCATGTTCAATCGAGCTCGGGTAATGCTATCCTCCGCGTCCAGTGCATTGTTATTGATGACAGCAATCCCGATTGAACTTGAGAGTTGCAGGCTTGGTAGGGCAGTGGAGGTGATCCGATTATTGATTTTACTTTTGATGAAATCTGCCAGCTCAATGGCTTCAGCAAGCGGACACTCTGCAAGTAGTAGAGCAAATTCATATTCAGACAAGCGGGCTGCTGAAAATTGTTTCTTTACTGATTTTTGCAAGAATGTCGCAATATCCCTGAGCAGCAGGTTGGCATTGCTCAGGCCAATAGCAGATTTAATATCTAGAAATTCATTGACCTGTACGATTATCAGGGAATAGTGCTGATTGTGTTTAATAGCGCCAGCAATGGCCAATTCAATTTTTTCCTGGAAAAAGGCACGGTTATACAGACGGGTCAGTAAGTCCCTATTTTTTATGGAACGCCGTTTTTGTCTGTAGCTGTCATTACCGCTGGCAACTCCAATCATGAGTTGTAGGCAATTCTGTTCTCCGACACGAACAGGCGAAAAAACCAGTGACACCTTGTTACCTGCCAGCTCAAGAACAAGCTGCTTTTCCTCGTGAATATTTGCACACAACAAGTGTTTCAGGGCATCGCGATGTGTATCACTGAACAGGTCCAGTAAGGGAGTTTTTTCCAATGCGGCTGCGGACTCAGCTGCAAACAGCTCTGCATAGCTCTGATTACAATACAGGTGCATGCCTTCAAGAATATAGGCCAGTGCCTGCTGAGTATTATTCAGCAAGGTTTGATGCCGTTTTTCCAGTTCCCGGTGATTGAGTTTTAGCAAGCGATAGCGGGTTTTCAGAGCTTGCTTGTTGACCTCCCGCCGAATAGCAAACCGGACATGTGCTTCGTCATCAAAGGCAATGATGTCCTGTACAGGCTCACTCAGTAAACGTTCATCAAGCTGCTTCGACCCAGCCTCACTCATTATGATGAAAGGAAGATCCACCCCCGAGTTTGTCATTACCCGAATAAAGTCCTGTACAGAAATCGAACTGTTTAAGTCAAAAATAATCAAATGCCATTTTCTACAGCTGAGCAGCTCATTGAGCCTTTTATACGTATCTGTGCAATGGGCATTTAGCTGTAGTCCTTGTACTCTCAAGTTGCTTAAGAGCTCGTTTACCCGGTCAAGCTGTTTGGAGATTATCAGCAGCTGAATCAGCTCTGTTTTGCTCACTACTTCCATCAGGCCTGCTCCTGCTAAGCTTTGCCATGGATGTGAAGAGCCTGAAAAGCACCCTATCCTGAAAATTTAGTATAGTGGTGTCTTGCTGAGCTGCCCACTTTCTTCCTTGACCAAAGTCGGCACCAGATAACCGGGTAATTGCTTGCGCAGGCCCGCCAGTAGTTGGCGTGCTGTGCTTTCTGAGACCTCGAAATGTGAGCTACCCTGAACTTTATCCAGCAAATGCAGGTAGTAGGGAATCACACCATAATCGAACAGTTTTTCGCTAAGCGCTGACAATGCCGGTAGTGAGTCATTAATGCCCCGAAGCAAAACACTTTGATTGAACAATTCGATCCCGGCACTTTTTAACTGTTTACAGGCTGCATGTACTTGCTCATCAAGCTCCTGTGCATGATTGCAGTGAATAACGACGATGCATCTTAGGGGAAAACGCTGTAGCAAGTCACAGAGTTTATCGTTCACGCGCTGAGGTAAAACAAGCGGCATACGGGTATGAATCCGCAGGCGTCTCAGATGGGAAATACCTGCCAGATGCTCCAGCAGCCATTCCAGGTATTTATCAGAGATTGCCAGTGGGTCACCGCCACTGAGTATCAGCTCATGGATACTGTCATCGGTCCGGATATATTGCAGGCTTTGTTGCCACTGCTGCTTGTTCGGACGGTTTTCGGTATATGGAAAGTGACGGCGAAAACAGTAACGGCAATGGATGGCGCAGCTACTGCTGGGCATCAGTAAGGCTCGCCCGGCATATTTATGCAAAATTCCAGGCACCGGATTGACGAGTGCTTCTTGCAAGGGATCATTGCTGTAACCTTCAGTTCTTATCTGTTCAAGCTGCTGGGGTAGAACCTGCAACAGTAAGGGGTCCTTGGGATTGCCTTTTTGCATACGCGCGGCAAATGAACGGGTCAGGCGCAGGGGGAATTCACGCAGCACCTCAGGAGAGATGGACAGATCTTCGGCGCTGAGCTCAAGCAGCCTCAGTAATTCCTGTGGATCGGTAATGAGATCAGCCAGTGAGTCCTGCCAGGGACGTTCTTCATGTATGGGAATCGAAAACATGGAGTAATGATAGCTAAAAACTGCCTAGGGGTTTAACAATTATCGACTGCTAACTGGCTTTCCTTCCGTGAAATACATATCATTTCCGCCTTATTCGACGCAGCGATATGAGGTAACAATGGCAACCTTTGCAACAAACGAATTTAAATCCGGGCTGAAAGTTCTGCTGGAAGGTGATCCCTGTACGATTTTGGAAAATGAATTTGTCAAACCAGGAAAAGGGCAGGCCTTTAACCGGGTTAAATTCCGCAATCTGTTAAACGGCAGGGTATGGGAACGGACATTTAAATCCGGTGAAACCCTGGAAGGGGCAGATGTCATGGAACTGGAAATGGAGTTTGTCTATTCAGATGGCGAATTCTGGCATTTCATGAAAACTGACGGCAGTTATGAGCAGGTAGCTGCTGATGCCAGTGCCATCGAGGGCGCCAGAGACTGGCTTAAAGAACAGGATATTTATACTGTCATTGTCTGGAATGATGCTCCCATTTCAGTGAGTCCGCCAAACTTTGTTGAACTGGAAGTGAGGGATACCGATCCGGGCTTGAAAGGAGATACGGCGCAAGGTGGCACCAAACCAGCCACACTTAGTTCTGGAGCTGTAGTGAAAGTACCCCTGTTTGTCGAGATCGGAGATGTCTTGCGCGTTGATACCCGAACCGGTGAATACCAGAATCGCGTTAAGCAGTAAAACAGCATCCCATGAGTGCAGACGAATGGCGGCCGCTTGCCGATAAGGATGTATTACTCGCCCGGGCGAAGTTGCTGCAAGACATCAGGCTTTTTTTTGCCGATGCCGGGGTGCTGGAAGTCGAAACCCCCATCATGTCCCGCTACAGCAATACGGATCCGCAGTTATTGCCAGTCAAAGTAGCCTATCAGAGTTCTGCGCAGGCACCGGCAGAAGCGCGTTATTTACAAACCTCTCCGGAATTTGCTATGAAACGACTGCTGGTGGCAGGCAGTGGACCTATCTATCAGATCTGCAGGGTGTTCCGAAATGGAGAGCTGGGCAGACGTCATAATCCCGAGTTCAGCATGCTGGAGTGGTATCGCCCTGGATATGATGAGCATCAACTGATGGATGAAGTAGCAGCACTGGTTAAGTCAGTACTGCCAGAAATCTCTCCTCAGAGCTACAGCTATCAGCAGCTGTTTCTGAGTCATCTCAATATAGACCCATTTACTGTCGATGCTGATGAATTGCGTGAGCTGGCCAGCCAGAAGTTGGACTTATCTTTTCAGGATCAAGACCTGAGTGCTGATGCCTGGCTGGACTTGCTGTTCAGTCATGTCATTGAACCGCGATTGGACGGAGCAGTTTTTGTTTATGACTACCTCCCTTCACAGGCAGCGCTGGCTGAAGTTGAAAGAAATGCGGCAGGCCTAAAAGTCGCGCGGCGATTCGAGTTGATCATTGATGGTATGGAGATCGCAAACGGTTATCGGGAATTACGTGATCCCCGGGAACATCGCCACCGCTTTGAGCAGGATCTTAAGAAAACCGGTGAGACAGGCAGACGGGCAGATGCCTATTTACTCGCTGCTATGGAACATGGGCTGCCTGCTTGTGCCGGAGTTGCCCTGGGGCTCGATCGGCTCCTGATGCTGCAATGTAAAGTCAACTCGATTGAAGAGGTCCTGAGTTTTCCTTTCACAAGAGCCTAGTTGCCAGCATTACAATAGCTACCAATGGCCTGCCCCATTCGAATAGAAGCGCCAACATCCAGTCCGTCGTTCCAGCTCATCTGATGTGCTGGAAACAAAAGGATAACGGTCGAGCCCAGCTTGAATAATCCCATTTCCTCACCACGGCCCAGTTGTATAGCGGTCTGTTCCTGATAGGTTTCAGTGTGCAGGGAGTGTCCCGGTGCCACTGGTCCTGCCCAGACAGTTTCTATACCGGCAACAATCAGCGCACCGACCAGGACCAGGCTCAGGGGCCCTTGTTCAGTTTGAAAGTGACAGATGGCACGTTCATTTCGGGCGAACAGATTATCGATACCTTCGGCAGTGGTTTGATTGACCGAAAACAGTTTGCCCGGGACGTAAATCATTTTCTCCAGCTTGCCATTTGTTGGCATGTGGATACGGTGATAATCACGGGGGGATAGATACAGGGTAGCAAACTTTCCGCCTTTGAACTGTGAGATCAAGTCCAGATCCTCAGCCAGCAAGGCCCGGAGGCTGAAAGATTTTCCTTTGGCCTGAAAGATTCGTTCATCATCTATATCGCCGATTGCGCTGACGGTGCCGTCCACGGGAGAGATTATGGCATCTGCCGCGCTTGCCAGCGGGCGTGCCTCAGTTTGCAGCTGTCGGGTAAAAAAATCATTAAAGCAGGCATAATCGGCAGCTGTTTGGCGACGGGCTTCAGACATATTGACCTGATAGTGTCGAATAAAGCGATTGATCAAGAAATTTTTCAAAAAAGGCAGCCTGGATTCTGCCAGCCTGCCGAGCAATCGTGATAAGAGGTGCTGCGGGATGCAATGTTGAAAAACTAGGAACAGCTTTTTCATGTGTAATCTTTAGGGCCGATCAATGGGCGTATCGGGTAAATTACCCCATTCAGACCATGAGCCATCATAGGCTTTTACCGTATAATTCAGAGCTTTTGCTATCAGATAGGTGAGGCCTGATCGATGATGCGTCTGGCAATGTGTAATGATTTCATCGCCTGGATTGATGCCAAGCATGTGAAGTTTTTCCTGCAAGAAATCCAGAGGGAAAATGCGGAAATTATTTTCCCGGTCAATGGTCTGCAACCAGTCAAGGTTGACGGCTCCGGGTATATGGCCGTTGCGTTGGGCAGTCACTTTCGAACCGGCATACTCGTCGGGTGAGCGGGCATCCCAGATTTTTATATGCGTATTTTCTATGGAGTCCTTCACCTGCTGAAGTGTGGCAATAGGGCCATGGTCTATATTCAGATTGACCTCGCTGGCCTGAACTTGAGCTGGCTCGTCGCTGACGGGGTGTCCCTCACGCATCCATGCATGGATGCCGCCATTTAGATAGGAATAATGCTTATGGCCGATGACATCCAGCGTCCAGATAAAACGCCCGGCCCAACCGCCGCCCTCGTCATCATAGACCACTATATGTTTCTCAGGGCTGTAGCCGATTCTGGAAAATAGCGCTGTCAGCTGCTCCAGTGTCGGTAATTTACCCGTGACCGGTGGAATACCGCTGATCAGCTCAGCGGGAGTCACATGCACAGCGCCCGGCACATGCAACTGCTGATAGGTTTGTGGCTGGCTCACATCAACAAGCAGGAGTTCCGGACTGCCTAGAATGGCTTCCAGATCATCGGCTTCAATAATGAGTTCCAGGTTCAGAGCAGACATAGGCTTCGTCTATCAATTCGGGGACTTAAAGGTATGTGATTCATCAAGGGATTGCAAAATATGTTGATAACTTTGTATGCGTTCCTGCTGGATTTGACCTGCTTCTAGCGCTTCAATGAGGGCGCAGCCGGGTTCCTGCTGATGCTTACAGTCTCTGAACTTGCATTGTCCGGCATAGGACTGAAATTCGATGAAGCCCTGGAAGACCTCCTGCGGACTCATATGCCACATGCCAAATTTACGGATACCGGGAGAATCAATCAGATCACCGCCATCCGGGAAATGGAAGAGTCGGGCCGATGTGGTGGTGTGCCGGCCCTTTTCAAAGCCTTCGCTCAATTCGCCTTCCAGCGTATTGACTCCTGGTAAAAGCGCATTAATTAGCGCAGATTTGCCGACCCCGGACTGGCCGACAAAAATACTGGTTTTGCCCTGTAGAAATGTCTTCAGTTTTTCGATGCCTTCACCTGATTTGCTGGACACCTGCAGGGTTTCATAGCCGATGTTTTCATAGATTGCCAGTATGGCAGCTAGCTCAGCGGCATTGTCAGGGCCAAGCAGGTCAGCCTTGTTAAGCACAATCAAGGGGCTGAGTTGGCTGTTGAGAGCGGCGACCAGATAGCGGTCAATCAGATTGGAGAAAGCCTGGGGAAATGGCGCGATGACGATTACCATCTGGTCTATGTTGGCAGCTACCGGTTTCAGTTCACCAAAGCTGTTGGGTCGCTGTAAGAGGGAGCTCCTGGGCAGATTGGCAACGACGATGCCTGTCTCAGGGCCCTGTTGCCAGATGACATGGTCACCGGCAACCAGTGCTTCGAGGTTGCTGCGCTGGTGGCAGCGAAAAATTTCTTCTGCATGCTCCCCCTGCAATGCCTCGATGTCCAGTTGCTGGCCAAAATGCGAAATGACCAGTCCCTGTTCTGCCGGGCCAAGCTGTTCAGTAGCCATCTCATCGGATGCCGCGGCATGCCGTTTTTCTGCTCTGGAAGCATAGTCTTCCTGAATTTTCTGAATACGCCAAAGTTGACGTCGATTGAGATGTTTCTTTTTCATTAACAGGGCTTGCTGGTTTTTGCCGACAGAATACTAAGTAAGCCTTGCCTTTGCTACCGCCTTTGCTCTTGGCTTTGCTACAATGCTGCGATGGATAAAAGACAGCACCTGATCTGGATTGACCTGGAAATGACCGGCCTGATACCCGAGTCAGACCGCATCATTGAAATTGCCACGATAGTCACGAACAGTAATTTGCAGGTGCTTGCTGAAGGGCCGGTACTGGCGATTCACCAGTCAGATGCGGTTCTGGCTGAAATGGATGACTGGAATCAGGAACATCACGGTTCATCCGGTCTGCTGAAGCGCGTCAAGGTAAGCCCTGTTGGGGAAAGTGAAGCCGAGCAACTTACGCTGCAGTTTCTTTCCCAGTATTGCGAAAGAGGTTCGTCACCGATGTGTGGTAACAGCATTTGCCAGGATCGCCGATTTCTGGCGCGTTACATGCCCGAGTTGGAATCTTTTTTTCATTATCGGAATCTGGATGTCAGCTCACTCAAGGAGTTGGTCAAACGCTGGCGTCCTGAACTGATGAACGGCTTGAAAAAGCAAAGCGCACATCTGGCTCTTGAAGATATCCGCGATTCTATTGATGAACTGCGTTATTATCGCGAACACTTCATTAAAACCGCCCGCTAAGTCCTCCCGGCAATACTTTCAGGATACAGGACCTCACACCTGAGCCTGAGCAATTGAAGTCTTTAGAACAGGCGTTTTATACTGACCAACCCACATCCAACGCTGGAGACAAGAACGATGATGCGTCAGGTTCCTTATACTCTTTTTATTGCCATGGTTTTTTTACTGTCTTGTACACCCGCAGTAGAGGACAGTGCGGTCACGGCTGAGTCTACTTCCGATGAGCTAACACAGGCTCCGGCGCTGGGCTCTGGCCTAGTCAGGGCTTATATGGATGAATCCTTTTCCCCAGGGGATGATTTTTATCGCTATGTGAATGGCATGTGGCTGCAGAACACCATACTCCCGGCAGATAAATCCAACTATGGTTCCTTTACCGTACTGGCGGATGATGCGGAACTCAATCTGCGAAGCATCATTGAGGAAGCGGCAGCCGAAGATGCTGCAATCGGCTCGGACAGCCAGAAAGTTGGTGATTTTTTCGATAGCTTCATGAACGAAGAACTGGTTGATCGTCTGGGTATTAATCCCCTACGTGATCTGCTGGCAGAGCTGGCTGCTGTCAGCAGCAAACAGGAGATGCTCGAAAGCATGAGCTCGCTGAACTATATCGGGGTACAGATGCCTTTCGGTTTTTATATTGACGTCGATGTCCGACAAACCGATCAGTATGCTCCCTACGTTTTTCAGTCAGGACTTGGCTTGCCTGACCGTGACTGGTATTTACAAACGGATGATGAAACCTACCAGCAGGCACGGCAGGCCTATTCTGCTTATATAGCCCAGGTCATGAGTCTGGCCGGTGACAGTGACGGTGAAGCGGTCGCTGATGCGGTCATGCAGATTGAAAACCGCCTCGCGCAGGCGCATTGGGATCGCGTACAAAACCGTCAGCGCGAACTTACCTATAACAAAATGACACTGGAAGAACTGCAGGCCTTGTCGCCGGCACTGGACTGGTCATCTGCCATGCAGGGGCTCGGGATGTTCACGGATGAATACATCATCCGGCAGCCCAGCTTCTTCGAGGATTTTTCCCGCATCTGGTCTGAAGTCAGCCTCACCCAATGGAAACATTACACACGATTTAAACTGGTGAATGCTTTTGCCGAGTATCTGAGTCAGGATTTCGTTGATGCCAAGTTTGCCTTCGAGGGTGGCGTCATCAATGGACTGGAAGAAAACCGTCCTCGCTGGAAGCGTGGCGTCGATACGGTTGATGCTGCTCTGGGTGAAATGGTGGGCAAATTGTATGTTGAGAGATATTTTCAGGAAGCTGCTAAACAGCGCATGGATGAATTGATCAGCAATTTGCGCAGAGCCTTTCAGGAGGGTATTGATGAGCTGGACTGGATGACCGATGCAACCAAGCAGCAGGCGCAGGACAAGCTGGCCAAGTTTACGGCCAAGATTGGCTATCCCGATACCTGGAAGGATTATTCCGGACTGGAGGTCATGGAAAATGATCTGGTTGGAAACGTCATGCGTTCCAGGCGTCTGGAGCATAACCGTGAAGTCAGCAAACTGGGCCAACCGATTGACCGCGGCGAATGGTACATGACCCCGTATACAGTCAATGCCTACTACAACCCGAGCATGAATGAAGTGGTATTTCCGGCGGCCATTCTGCAAGCGCCTTTTTTCAACGTGGCAGCGGATGATGCCGTCAACTATGGTGGGATAGGCGCTGTTATAGGCCACGAATTCAGTCATGGTTTTGACGATCAGGGCCGTAAATCGGATGGTGATGGCATGCTGCGTGACTGGTGGACTGAAGAAGATGCCGCTGCTTTTTCTGCCCGGTCCAGCGCCCTCGTTGAACAGTTCAATCAGTTCGAAGTGCTACCTGAAAAGTTTCTTAATGGTGCATTTACCCTGGGAGAAAATATTGGTGATCTCAGCGGCCTGGCCATGGCCTATAAAGCCTATCAGCTATCCCTGAATGGCCAGGAAGCCCCGGTTATTGATGGATTTAGTGGAGACCAGCGCTTTTTCATGGGCTGGGCGCAGGTTTGGCGACGCTTGTACCGGGATGAAAATCTGGAAGTGCGCATCACTTCTGATCCGCATTCTCACAGTGAAGCACGTACCAATGGCATTGTCAGGAATATCGATGCCTGGTACGAAGCTTTCGACATCCAGCCAGATGCTGCCCTGTACCTGCCACCGGAGCAGCGTGTCAAAATCTGGTAACGGTGAAAGGGCTGGCCGTATTCAAGTGGGCACATGCCCAATACAAGTGAGCTGATGATGAATTTATTCCAGTATTATGCAGT
>Ga0181583_10000025_pt1 | contig 76064 bp, 69 predicted proteins | sample 071ome_31_FD_132461 | JGI IMG/M metagenome (GOLD analysis project Ga0181583, IMG submission 132461) | Coastal salt marsh microbial communities from the Groves Creek Marsh, Skidaway Island, Georgia - 071405CT metaG (megahit assembly) | ecosystem: Environmental > Aquatic > Marine > Intertidal... | reverse complement strand
GTCCACCAGTGAAGCCGCCGCCCTGGTCCCGACCCGGGAGCACGGTCTCTGGATTGGCTTGAATTGCATTCCGCCAACACGATTACCGGCAGACCCCGCAAGCTAAAACATCACCTTTGGAACAGTTGATTTAGATCAATGACCGAAAACCATTTGCGAAAAATACTTAGCCCAAGCACTTGAAAGTCCGCTCCGGGCCCTTAGGTAAGACCCATGGACGGCTCAAAAAGCTCACATTGAAACCGCATTGAGCCGGTTGAATCGATTTATCAATTCATGAGGTGACAGCAATGAACCTGGTACCCAGAAATCAAATCTTTGACCTTGATTCCTTCTTCAATGACTTTTTTCCAAGCATTGGAACACCCTTTCTGCGGGGCAAGCAAGCCGACAGCCTGGCCGGTATGCGTGTCGATGTGCACGAGACCGATGACGCCTTCGAAATTCATGCCGATCTTCCCGGGATCAAGAAAGAAGATATCGATGTCCGACTGGAAAACGATGTTTTAACGGTATCTGCCAGCAAGAACACCGAAAAAGAGGAGAAAAAGAAGGGTAAGGTAGTCTATCGGGAACGCAGCAGTGGTATGCTGAGTCGAAGCTTCCATGTGAATCCGGGCACGACCCACAGCGATATCCAGGCAAACTTCGTGGACGGCGTACTGACCCTCAGCGTACCCAAGAAGAGTGCTCTGCCGGAAGAAGAAACCAGCAAGCGCATTGAAATAAGCTAAGGGATTCAAAGTAGACAGACAGCGTAGTGGGTGCACTCAAGCGTGTACCCGATGCGCTTTACGCATAGCGGAGGCGAGGGGCAACAATGGAGCAGATTAACAAGATACTTGTCGTGGTCGATCCCACAGTCGAGCGTGATTTCGTGCTGGACAAGGCGAAGCTTGTCGCCAGGGCTACGGGGGCATCCCTGCACCTGTTCATCAACAACGAAAACACGCTGAGCGAACAGTCCTACTTCTACGAAGGCATAGACAAGGATTTCTTCAAGACCCAGAGCAAGCTGTTCCGGGATCATTACAAGAAATTGCTGTCAGAGATTGAATCGGAACTGACAGACGCAGGTTTCACGGTGACCAGCGAGTTTGCCGAGAACAGCCACCTCGCCGAGTCCATCATCGAACATGCCGATGCCATCCAGGCAAACCTGGTCATCAAGAGTACCCATCACCACGATGCCCTCGAACGCAGCATTATCACCAACACGGACTGGCGCCTGATACGGAAGTGCCCACTACCTGTGATGCTGGTGAAACCGGGGGAATGGCACGATGATGGCAAGATCGTTACGGCGATCGACCCGCTTCACGTCAAGGCCTCACAGTCCAGACTCGATCATGTACTGCTCGAATCCGCCTCGAAGATTGCCGGAGTATTCAAGCAGCCCGTGCGGGTATTTCACTCCTACTTCCCCCTTGTTAGCGCCCTGTTCCCGCTTGGTGGCGAATCGGAGGAGTACCTGCTGCGTATCGGTGACCAGCATCGCCAGAAGGTCCTGGAAGTGATGGCGGAGCATGGCCTGGGCGAGGATAATCTGGAACTGAGTCGTGGTGAACTGGCACCGGACCTGGTGCGCTATCTGAAGAGCAGCAATGCGAACTTGCTGGTAATTGGCGCCCTCTCGAGGAATTTCCTGGAACGCGCCATCGTGGGTAACACCGCCGAGAGGATTCTCGAAGATTGCCCATGCGATGTGCTGGTGATGAAAACCAGCTAGTCGCCTGCCTTACCCCGGGTGCTGGCTATGGCAGTCCGCACCCGCAGCGTGCGGACTAGTTTGCACAATCGATGCAGTGTGCCGCGTAGGGAACAGCCTGCAGACGCGCCTCGTCGATCTCTTCCCCGCAGCGCTGGCATTGCCCATAGCTGCCTTCCTCTATGCGCTGCAGGGCTTTGTCGATCAATGCCAATTCTTCCTTGCCCTCTCCTTCCAGCGCCATGACCAGGCCATCGTTTTCAGTTTCCACAACCTGCTCATCGAACTTGGCGCTAACCGGTTCGTCTTTCTGGTAGGTGTGCTTGTGAGTCCGCTGAACCCGTGCCTCCAGTTCGGCCTTTAACTCATTCAACTTGGCTGCTATCTGCTTGATATCCATGGCGATCTCCTGGAACTTCTCTAACAACGCCCATCTCTACATAAGATTATCCTATCGCGTAGCGCATTATGCCCCATTGACTCAGGTCAACAGCGGTCACAAATCTTCGCGGCGCCGGGCTCCGGCTCAACCGCCCATGTATTCTCGGCCCTGGCACCAGCTATTGACCGAAGCGGAAGGCGACATCATCCACGCGCCGATCAATATCTACGAGAACCAGCACAAGGCCCGAGCCGGCTGGGCCGGCTGAGGGCTTTGATTTCTGTTGCCAATAGGCATATTGTGTCAGGTCACTCGTTGCCAGACTTGTTTCAGGGGATGACCAACATGCTCAAGAATCGTCGACTGACTATAGCCCTCTCCGCCCTGCTCTGCGGAGCGCTGGGCTCCTCTACCCTGGCTCAGGCCCAGTCGCAGACCCGGCCCGACCTTGAGGGCACCTGGACGAATAAATCCCTCACCAACCTGCAACGCCCCGAGGGCGTTGAAAGCCTGGTGGTAACACCGCAGCAGGCGGTCATCATCGCCGCTCGCACTCCCATCGCCGGCATCGAAGGCGGTCTCGACGAGGGAGATGGTGTCAACGATCTCCCCGAAGAGGGAGCCGATGATTTCGGTGTGCGCGCCTACAATAATTTCTGGGTAGAGCCCGGCAACAACCTGGCCCTGGTCAAGGGTGAGCACCGTACGTCCTATGTGATCGATCCACCCAACGGTCGCGTACCGCGCCGGGAAGACCCCCAGTACGATTTCCCGCGTTCCAATTTCGGCGCACGCTATGCCACAGGGATCGCCGACTACAGTGGCCCGGAGGCCTTCCCCAATTCCGAGCGCTGCCTGCTGGGCTTCGGCAACAAGGCCGGACCGGGCATGATGGGCGCGCTGTACAACAACACCTACCAGTTTGTGCAGACCAATGACTACGTCATGATACTGGTGGAGATGGTGCACGATGCCCGCATCATTCCCATCTATGACACCCCCGACGAGGCCCGGGCCAATCGCCGACCCGCAGCGCATGAACCCTGGTTCGGTGATTCCGTAGGGTGGTACGAGGGAGACGAACTGGTTGTCGAAACGGTTAACATCAATCCCCTGCAACTGAGCCAGAGTTCCGTCCCGGTCACCAAGCAGGGCAGGATTACCGAGCGGTTCTCCCGCTACTCGGACGATGAAATCGTATACCAGTTCATTGTCGAGGACAGCAATATCTATCTTCAGCCATGGACTGCGGAACTGAGTTTCTACGCCACTGAAGACCGTCTCTACGAATATGCATGCCATGAAGGAAACTACTCCATGCCGGGCTCCCTGGCTGGCGCGCGCACACTGGAAGTGCATGAAGAACTGGGCATTACAGACAGGTAAGACGCTGCAGGGTCGTAAAGCACAACTTCGCTGGCCTTTGCCTGTCAGCTTGCGGAAAAGCGTTGCGAGCGGAGTCGAAGCGCTGCGTGCTGCTTCGCAGCATCTGCGTTCCCTCATCAGGCTGGCACCGCTCATGGCCTTGCTGCTGAGCGCCTGTTTCTCCCTGCAGGTAGAGGACTGGCCCGACACCATTCCGCCCAGTCGACTGTTCGTGCGAACCTGGCAGGAAGACCCGGTCAACCAGCAGGTTCAGCCCATGGACGAATACCTGTACTGGGTAAGAAGTTTCTATGTAGGCACCGTCGTCTATCCCCGTGGCTGGCTGGATATCAAGCGCGAGCTGCTGACTCTCACCAATAATGACGAGCGATCACCCCTGGCGAGAGAGATCGACAGCCTGGGCATCACCATCGGCGCAGAGTGGGCCAAGCTCAATGAAGGCCGCCTGATCGATAATCGCATGCTGGCGCTGTGGGGCTCGGTGCTGCAACTCTCCCTGGCAGAGAACAAGGAACTGCAGGCGGTGGACTTCATCGCCAGCGACGTGGAGCGAATACTGGCAGGCGAAATTCAGAAAGAGGATGTGGTGGAGCTCCGCTACGCCGATGCCCTCGGCTACGAGCTATTTGACGATTTCGGCGATTTCTAGAAGCCGGCATCACACCCACCCCAGCCGGTCTTTTCATGGTGTTGATTGAACCGGGGACTGTCGCCGAGCGTAAACAAGGCTAATCAATCGCCATTAGCCCTACTCACGCAAGTCATGCAAGATCACTACCGCTGCATTCGCTGGATCTTCGGCGATCAACTCAATGAACAACATAGCTGGTTCTCGGCGACAGACGATTCCATACTATATGTCATCGCCGAGCTGCGGCAGGAAACAGGCTATACGCGGCACCATGTGCAGAAACTTTGTGCCTTCTTCGCTGCCATGGAGAATTTCGCCGCGGTACTCACGCAGCAGGGACATCAGGTCCTGCATCTCGACCTCACCGCCACGGCCTCACATCAAGACCTGTGCAGCCTGATGACTGCGGTCTGCGAGCAGTACGGCGCGAGCGAGCTGCATTATCAAAGACCGGACGAATATCGCCTGCTGTCCCAGCTACGGGACTTTCAAACCAGCAGCGCCATAGCGGTCACAGAATGTGATACCGAGCACTTCTTCCTGCCCTTTGCAGAGATTGCGCAGTATTTCACTGCCGGCAAACACCAGCGCATGGAAACCTTCTACAGAAAGATGCGCAGTCGCTTCGCTATTCTCATGGAAGGGAAGGAACCGGTCGCCGGACGCTGGAACTTCGATGCCGAAAATCGCAACAAACTCAAAGCGGATGACATCGCGGCCATTCCAGCGCCACTATTATTTGCCAACGATGCCTCTGCCATTCTGGCCAGACTGGACCAATGCGAGGTCGATTACTTCGGCGAGATCAGCAACCCGCTGCCCTGGCCCATCAGCCGGGAGCAATCATTGCACTTGCTGGAGCACTTCTGCCAGGTTTGCCTTCCCAACTTCGGTCGTTTCCAAGACGCGCTCACCGGCCGCTCTCCCCATAGCTGGAGCCTGTATCATTCCAGACTCTCCTTCGCCCTGAACAGCAAACTGATCAGCCCGCGAGAAGTCATCGACCGCGCAGTCAGCCACTTCATGCACTCGGACAGGATAGACATCGCCGCGGTGGAGGGGTTCGTGCGCCAGATCCTGGGATGGCGCGAATTCGTTCGCGGCATCTACTGGCGCAATATGCCAGACTACGCCATGCAGAATCACTATGCTGCCAGGCGGCCGTTACCGGCGTTTTTCTGGAACGGGCAGACTCGCATGCGATGCCTGCACAAGGCCATCAGCGAATCCCTCGACAATGCCTACGCGCATCACATACAGCGACTCATGGTCACGGGCAACTTCTGCCTCATCACCGGTATCGATCCTGACCAGGTAGACGACTGGTACCTGGGCATCTACATCGACGCCATCGAATGGGTGGAAATGCCAAATACCCGGGGCATGGCCCTGTATGGTGACGGTGGTTTACTGGGCACGAAGCCCTACGCGGCAGGTGGAAACTACATCAACAAGATGAGTGACTACTGTGGCGATTGTCACTACAAGGTGGCGGAGAAAACCGGTTCCCGGGCCTGTCCCCTCAATAGCCTGTACTGGCACTTCATGTACCGGCATCGGGAAGAGCTGATGAAGAACCAGCGCCTGCGCATGATCTATGGTAGCTGGAACAGGATGGGTGAAGCACAGCAGCAGGCCATACTGGCGCAGGCCGAAGGCCACCTGGCAGCGCTCGACGATCTCTAACGGAACAGGTTCGCGACCCTGTCCGATTCCGCAGTGGCCTCCCGCACCCGGGATGCCCGCAGCATATTACCCATGCCATAGTTACCCTCATGGCAGGCATACTCATAGAGTTCGGCAGGCACCCGGGTAATCGGCAACAGCACCGTGATGCGGTCGGTGAAGGTCGCAGGGTCTTCTATGGTGAATTGATAGTCCATGGAATCGGGGCCACGTCGGGTAAAGCGTTCGGTCAGCACCTTTTCCCTGGAACTGCCGTAGCTTTCGAAACTCTGGGTCAGGCCATTGAAGTTCTTCGTCACCACCACCAGGCTATCCCCTTCCCAGTAACCGCGGGAATCCCCTGACCATAAGCCAATGTCCTCATGCAGGGCGGGTTTATTACCGAGCCTCACCACGCGTGCATCGTGAACCATCTCGGTCAGGATCACCACATGGTCGCGATTCTGAACGATGCGTACATTATTGTTGTACACACCCGGAGTGAATTGCGGCCCGGTATTGAAACCCACCAGGCAGCGTTCGGACAGACCACGATCCTCGGGCCCATCCCGGCCGATACCGCCCACGGTAAAACGTACCGGACGCTGCCCGGCCACATCACGCTCACCACCGGGCTGATACAGCACACCCGGCTGCAGTGACGGCAGGCGACCGTTTGCCGGATACACGATGAGGGAGGTGCGCGCCACCTCTTCCCGGCTGCGATTCTCTGCCCAGATATTGTCGTTGTAGAACGCCTCCACCCCGTTGGCGGAACGAATTGGCTGCCGGCGCCCGATCAGCTGTATCGGTTGTGACTGCGCGGCGATTTCTGTCGGGGTCAGGAATTCCCGGTCGCCGAAATGCTCCGGACGCTGCATGGGCACCTCGGAAGAGAAATTCCACACCCCCTGCAGATCAGGCTGGTTCCACTGGGTCCTGGGCACAGCATAGTTCTCGGCCGCGAAACCTGGACGCAGAATCACACACAGCAGGGCAGCGAGCAGAACCGGATTCATTCGTTTCATGCCGTGCAGGGTACCACGATTGCAATCCACCCCTAAAACCCCTGATTTCAACGGCTTCAGGGCTCGACAGCCTGCACCATTCTGCTTATTCTGGGCCTCCGGATTTCTGAACGAATACAGGAACCGTGCAACCCAAGCGGAGAGATCCAATGACAAGAATAAGAACGACGATTCATTCACTTGCGGCAGCCATGGGCGTACTGGCACTGGCCTCAGCAGCCCACGCCCAACCCGGCACCACGGTGGATGCCGGCGACTGGCCGAATATCCATGGCAGCCACACTGCCGACCGCTACTCACCCCTGGACCAGATCAATGCCGACAACGTGGCCGATCTGGAGATCGCCTGGCGTTTCAATACCTCCAACTTTGGTACCAGCACCGATTTCAACAACCCGTCCACACCGCTGGAAGTCGACGGCGTGCTCTATGCCAATATCGCCAATACCCGCAACGTGGTCGCGCTGGACGCGACCACCGGCCAGGTGCTGTGGCTGTACCGCTACAACGAGGGCGATCGCTTCGATGAGGCCCCGCGCAAGGGTGCAGGCCGCGGCGTCGCCTTCTGGAGTGATGGCAATGAGTCGCGGGTAGTGGATGTCTCACCCGGTTATCAACTGGTTTCCCTGGATGCCAGGACCGGACTGCCCGATCCGAACTTTGGCGACAACGGCAAGGTAGATCTCTATCAGGGCCTGAGAAACGCCGACGATCCACGCTACAAGTATCCCGACATCGGCCTGTCCGCTCCGCCCCTGGTCATGAACGACGTGATCGTGGTCGGCGCCGCCCACCGCACCGGCGGACGTCCGCGCTCCAAGTTCAATACCAAGGGTGACGTGCGTGGCTTCGATGTGCGCACCGGCGAATTGCTGTGGACCTTCCACACGATCCCGGAGGCTGGCGAGATCGGATATGAGTCCTGGCTCACCGGTAATGACATTACCGGCAACTCCGGTGTATGGGCAGCCATCTCCGGCGATCCTGAAAGGGGTCATGTGTATCTTCCCGTGGAAGATCCAACCGGTGACTACTATGGCGGTGACCGTCACGGCGACAATCTTTTCTCCAGCGGCATCGTCGCCCTGGATATTCGCACCGGTGAGCGGCAGTGGCACTATCAGTTCATTCATCACGACATCTGGGACTGGGATGTACCATCCCCCGCCATCATTACCGACCTGCCCAATGGTCGCGAAGTGGTGATGTCGATTACCAAGCAGTCCTGGGTCTATGCTTTCGACCGCGATACCGGCGAACCCATCTGGCCCATCGTGGAACAGCCCGTACCCCAGGGTGATGTCCCCGGCGAATGGTATTCGCCTACCCAACCCTTCCCAACCCGGCCGGCCGCGTTCGATCGCCAGGGCTTCACCGAAGCCGATCTCATCGACTGGACTCCCGAGGTGCGGGCACTGGCACTGGAAGCCATTGAGGAATATCGCCTGAGTGAAAACATCTTCGAGCCACCCTCTCTGGCGGAGGCTGCCGATGGCACCATAGGTCGCCTGGGCCTGCCTTCGTCCACCGGTGGCTCCAACTGGGAAAGCTCGGCGCTGGACCCGGAAACCGGTATCCTTTACGTACCCTCGCGCACCCAGCTTCAGGTGCTGTCACTGGCCAAGAATCCGGACTCCGACATCGACTACAGCCAGGCCTTCGGCGTGCGCTCGCCCCGTGTGCAGGGACTTGAAGTGGTGAAACCGCCGTACGGCCGGATCACCGCAATCGATATGAATTCCGGTGACCACCTGTGGTGGATTCCCAACGCCGACACCCCGGAACGCATTCGCAACCACCCGCTGCTGCAGGGTGTGGATGTGGGCAGAACCGGCATACCAACCCGCGCCGGCATTCTGCTCACGAAGTCACTGCTGTTCGTGGGCGAGGGTTCCGGCGGCCCCGGTGCGAGCCCGATCTTCCGTGCGGTGAATAAAGAGACTGGCGACATCGTTGCCGAGATCAATCTGCCAGACAACCAGACCGGGTTGCCATTTACTTATGAACACGATGGCAAACAATACCTGGCGATGTTTGTCGGGGGCACCGGCAAACCTGCAGAGCTGATTGCCTACGCGCTGCCTTAATAGGAAAGGGGTCAGAGCAGAAAAGGGGGAGAAAAGGGGTGAGAAAAGGGGTCAGAGTAAAAATACAACTGTATTTTTACTCTGACCCCTTTTCTTTCTCTGACCCCTTTTCTTTCTCTGACCCCTTTTCTTTTACTCTGACCCCTTTTCTTTCACTTAAAACGAACTACTAACCTTCAGCGACATAACCGTGCCGCGAATCCAGCAGCGGTCTTCGATTTCTTCCAGTATGTTGGCGGAAATGCGCCCGACGAAGCGACGGCGCTCGCGACATTGAAGATTATTGGTTACATCACGTGCATCGAAGCGAAAGCTGATCCCGCCGTCGGTTATATACTGCGCAAACACACTGACATTGGGCTCGCCGAGTGAATAGGTGTAATCATCAATGTCATAGAAATACTCGTTGTGGTCGAAGCGATTGCTCCAGCTGCCACCCCAGTTGAGATTCCACTGCGGTATGTCATGACGGAAACTCAGCGTCCAGCGACCGCGCCCGAAATTGGCGAAGCGGCGCTTGATACCCAGAAACGGATCGGTGATTTCCGAATCTGCCACGCTCCAGTTGGACGTCACCAGCAGATTGGGCATATTGAACCAGGTGCCTCGTACACTGGCGTTGACCGAGAGCCCGGTCATCCAGCCATCACCGATATTGCCATTGGCCGATTGCAGGTTATCTTCAGAAGGAGACACATCGATACGCTCGATGCGATCGAAGTGCTCGTGATAGAACAATCGGGTATCGATTACCCCGATGTCATCCGGCAGCCTGTACTGGCCGCTAAACGTATAGGCCCACAGCCATTCCTGGCGCAGGTTTTCGTTGCCGAACAGGGTTTCCGAATCGTCGTCCTGGCTATCGGTTGACGCGACAAAATCGGCAAAGCTCAGTTGTCGCACAATTTTTTCGATGGTGCCACGCAGCTGGATGGTCGGCGTCATATCGAAACGCAGATCCACCTTCGGCTTGATGAAATCGAAATCACGCTTCTTGTTCACGTCACCGGATTGGGCAATCTCCGAATACTCGTAGAGCAAGGTGCTCTCCAGCGTCATGCGTGGATTGATAGTCCAGTTATGAATGGCAAAGGGCTCGTAGCGGGTTTCTTCCACCACCGAGTTGGCGTTTGACAGACTCACCGGCACCAGGCCACCAACACTGGCAGACGGAGTACCTGTGCTGCTGGGCAGGCCAAGAGCGAGACTGGAATCGAGAGTGGTGACGGCGCGCTCCACACCCATCTCCAGATCCATGCTGTCACCTATATCGAAGGTATAGGATCCACGAATGATGTTTTCCTCTGTAGTGCTGGTGTTACGCAGGTAGATGTCTTTCTGTTCCGTGGTAGGAGTCAACAATTTAAAGCGTTCACGCACGGTGTCACGGTTGTCCTGATTGAATACAAACAGCACCTTAAAGCGCGAGCCGTTTCCGAAGAACTGTTCATAGTCGCCCCCTATTTCCCAGTTATCCTGCTCCCCGGGAATATCTTCTCGCTCAATCTTGAGGAGATTGGGCGTCACGGTCAGGTCCGTGATCGTGCGGAACACATTGGTAGGATCATTATTCTGCGACCACAGGCCGTTCAGTCGGGCGCTGCTGTTGCTGCTGAGGTCGTAGGACAGGTTGGCGGAGAGCTCATAGGTGGTTTGTTCGCGAATGCGGTCTTCGGTGATGAAGTCGTTCGGCGAGAAATCGCCCAGGATGCTGCGCTCGATGGTCTCCTGATGCTGGTAGCGCGGCTCAGCCGCGGCACTGAGCACCATCTCGAAGTCACCAATGCGGTCGGTGTAGGAAACGTTGCCGCCGGGTTGGGTATGGCCATCTTTGTAATAGTCGGAGTTCAACTCCCAGGTCGTGGCGGAATTATCCAGTTCCTCGAACAACACCACGTTCACTACCTGGCCGGAACCACGCACATCCAATTCACCCGACGTGCCGCGGATGAGCTGGATGTAATTCACCTGGTCGGCATTGATGCGACCGAGCACTGCGCTGGTTTGATTGTTCTTGCCGGCGGTACGCTTGCCGTTAATCAGGATCTCGATACCACCGGATCCACTGCCGAAGCCACGACCACCGCCACCGCCACCGCCACCACGGAAGCCGCCGCCTCCGGTGGGGGGACCACCCCCGGTGGTATTACCCACGCCGGGAATACGGTCAACCATATCGCCGGCATTCACTGGCCCATATTGGGTGAAATAGCTGGCCTCATAGGTCACCGTGGTTTCATCTTCAGAGATGCTCTGGGCCAGGCTGTGGCCTACCGGCCACAGGAAGGCGCCCAACAGCAACGCGGAACGCGTTACAGCCAGGGGCCGGCGTGGGAAACGATTGGGGACAGAACGGGCTGGAAATCGGCGGGAGTTCATGGATTCTTATTCTCTCACTCTCGATGCCTGTCGCCTGGGACGACTGTTCAGGGCATTGTTTGCATTATTTTTGTCGGGTCAGGCGGCGAATTATGCCTGCTTCCCAGTGGCCTGCACTACTCCCTGCCACAACTCGTCACAATTGCCCCGGCAAGACGAAACGAGCAGTTTAGCGCCCCGATCTCCCTGTATTTTCCCTGGACAGCCCATTATTCTAAGACCAAAGACAAACCCATCGAGGACACAACAATGACACGCCCCATCCACAAGACAGTAATCGCTGCCTTCTTCCTGCTCGCCTCCAGCTTTTCTCTCGCCCAGGGCACTGAGTCCCTCATGACCTACGACCTGGCAAGCCAGGCCATGGAGGCCGCCGAGGCCTATGCCCGCGACAAGGGCTGGAACGTCACCATCCTGATCACCGACCAGAACAACAATCCGGTTAAGCTGCACCGCATCGATGGCGCCGGGGAGCGCACCTTTGGCTTCGCCACTGCAAAGGCCCTCGTAGTCAATGCCACGGGGCTCACCTCTGGCGAATACGGGCAACGGGTTGAAGCCGGCGACATGGAAGAAATCGAAGGTGGCGTAACATTTGCGGGCGGTGTGCCCGTGTTCCGCAACGGCCAGCACATCGGTGCGATTGCCACCAGTGGCGTGCGCGCGGCACAGGATGAAGAGGTGTCCATAGCAGGCGCCCAGGTCATCGGCAGCATCAGCAACTAGCGGCCACCTCTGGTACTGAACACCGACACCTGACACCAGACCCCACACCCTGTACCACGTTCGGAACCCTGTGCGGGCATGCAGCCCGCACAGATTCTGTCCAAGGTCGTTCGAAGGAGTTCCCATGTTCCCACACCGACTCGTCAAACTTGCGCTGCTAGCCTTGCTGGCCCTGGCTACTTCGCCCCTGCTGGCCCAGGCTTCCCCACCCCATTCGCCTCCCGCGGACTGGGGACCGGTAGGTATCAATCTGGAAGAGTTTGATTACCCCTTCCCGGTGAGCTTCATGAACTTCCGCCTCTACAACCAGGACGTGCGGCTCGCCTATATGGATGTCGCGCCTACCGGGCGCCCCAACGGACGCTCGGTGATCCTCCACCACGGTGGCCTCTACTATGGCTGGTACTGGGAAGAACAGATCAAGGCGCTGGCAGCCGAGGGCTATCGGGTTGTCGTAAAGGACCGACTCGGCTGGGGCAAGTCGTCCAAGCCAGACATTCCCTACAGCATCAGCCTGTGGGCTTCCAACACGGCGCGACTCATGGACCATCTGGGCATAGAACAGGCCGCGGTGGTGGGTCATTCCATCGGCGGCCAGATGGTGACCCGCTTTGCCTTTCTCTACCCGGAACGCACCACACACCTGATCACCGTGAACCAGGTTGGTCTCACTGATCGCCGCATGGGTCGGGGCTTCACGCCACTCACCGGCGAGGCGGACAGCAATCCCGACATGGACGAGGTATTTGCCGGACTGCTGCGCTGGGCGGAAGAAAACTACGTTACCTGGCAGCCGCAATTTGCCGAACACATGCGAATTCGCTACGGGCAACGACTGAGCGGTGGCTGGCCGCAGATGGCCTACGTGAGCCGCCTGACCGGCCAGATGCGCGGCATGGATACGGTGGTCAACGACTGGCAGCACATTGAGACCAGGACCCTGATCATGGGCGGCGAAGAAGACTACCCCACATTCGCCGAGGAGGCGCGCCATGCGGCGACACAATTTCCCAATGCCGAAGTGTTCCTGATCCCGAATGTGGGACACAATCCCCATGAGGAAGTGCCAGAGATTGTAAACGCAGAATTGATTCGCTTCCTGGGCTCCTGAACAGCAAGCCCTTAGCCGAAGCGCTGGCCCACGGCGAAGTAAATCAGACCGCCAACCACACTATAACAGGCGCACACCAGCCAGAACTGAAACGGCTCTTCAGTCTTGCTGTGTGTGCGCGCCGAGGCGCCGTCCCTGGCGTAGAGACTGCCGCTGGCTATACCGTAAGCACCGTATATCGCGAGCAGGACACGCCTCATTTGCATTAGCAGCATCGCAATTAAACTCCCGAGTAAGGTTCCTCTAGTAAAGAACAAATTGTTAATGCCCCGTCTTCAGACTATCCAGATCGATTGCTTGTCTAGCAAGAATCAACTTACAGCCAATAACATCCTTGCTCTATCCTTTGTCCTAAACCCGACTACACGCTGATAGTGCTGCTCCTGCCTCTTCAAAAGATTGCTGCGCATACGTCGTTGTCTGTGTTACATTACAAACTCTTGGCACCTGTAACAGGCGTCAAGCGTGCACGACTTATGCTCCTTTGGTCCTTTTGATCTGATCGATCTTCTACCAGACCCAATGGTCTGATTAGACTTTCCTCTAGTCCCACTAGTCCCGAACCTGCCTTCTGACTGCACACCGGTGCAACCGGCTGTCCATGCGACACCCGGATTCACACGAATTCCCAGGCTGCACCCAACAGCAACTGCTGATTTGGGGGTGCCTTGCGGTACTTTTTTAAAAGCTCCAGCCGCGCTAACCGGCGCTCAGGCTAATGAGCATTTTTTCGCCTCTATGGCGAGTTGAGAACTTTATGACTTTTGCAACACTCGGACTTTCCGACACGCTGCTGCGTGCGGTAGAACAAACTGGTTACACCATCCCGACACCTATCCAGGCCCAGGCCATACCCGCTATCCTCAGTGGAGGCGATGTGATGGCAGCCGCACAAACCGGCACCGGCAAGACCGCCGGCTTTGTGTTACCAACTTTGCAGCGACTCGGCCCACAAACGCGCAAGCGTCCGGGTAGCGTACGCGCACTCATCCTCACTCCTACCCGCGAGCTGGCGGCACAGGTCCATGACAGCATCACCACCTACGGCAAGTATGAAAACCTCAAATCGGCCGTGGTGTTTGGCGGGGTAAACATCAATCCGCAAATAGGCGCCTTGAAGCAAGGTGTTGACCTGCTGGTCGCCACACCCGGTCGCCTTCTGGATTTGCACCAGCAGGGAGCCGTCAACTTCAAGGATATCGAACTCCTGGTGCTCGACGAGGCTGACCGCATGCTGGACATGGGCTTCATTCGTGATATCCGCAAGATCATCGCACTGATTCCATCGAAGCGACAGAACCTCATGTTTTCGGCGACCTTCTCCCAGGAGATCCGAAAGCTCGCAAACTCTATTTGCAACAATCCCACAGAGATTGACGTGGCACCTAGGAACTCCACCGTCGAGGCGATTGCCCAGGGACTCTGGAAAGTTGAAAAGCATTTCAAGGCCGATCTGCTGGTAGAGCTGATACAGGAAACCACCGAACAGGTACTGGTGTTTTCCCGTACCAAACACGGGGCTAACAAGCTGGTGAAGCGTCTCGCGAAAGACAAGATCAACGCGGCAGCCATTCATGGCAACCGTAGCCAGGCACAACGCACCAAGGCCCTGGCTGACTTCAAGTCAGACAAGATCCAGGTGCTCGTGGCAACCGATATTGCCGCCCGCGGCATTGATATCCACTTGCTGGCCATGGTGATCAATTTCGATCTTCCCCATGTACCCGAGGACTATGTGCATCGCATTGGGCGCACCGGCCGAGCCGGCGCCGCGGGTCAGGCAATCTCGCTGGTGAGCCAGGATGAAAGCAAGCAGCTCAAGAGCATTGAGCGCCTGATCAATCGCAAGATCGATTATCTTGGGGATTACTACTAGTACGGTTAGCGGATGGCTGACCGCCGCATGAGAGTCGATCCAACCTGGACTGCGGAGTAATGCGTCCGGTTGGGCAGGCGAGACAAACAGGCCTTCGGCCTGTTTGTCCGGGCCGGGCCTAGATCGGGTCGCCTGGGGGCAAGCGCAGGGCAGGCGCCGGCGTGAAGCCTGCCGGGTTCTGTTGCCAACGGCGAATATCTGCCGCGACTGTAGTCTCATGGGCGCTGGCATTCCTTTGTCCTTCCAAACGGGTCGCCAGGTCTGCCAGGCGATCGCTGAGCACGGCGCGCACCTCACCCGAACTGTCTTCGTTTTCCGCCTGTCGCATCATCTCATCGGCGGTGACTCGCTGAATCACCCGCAGCAACTGGGTACCGTACTCGCTATCAGGCGCGTCGGCCTGCCAACTCACTTCCAACAGGCGATCGATCACTTCCTCCAGGTCCGGGTAGTCACCCAGGGCGCCGTAGGCGACCAGGCGTGCCATGCGGGCCGGATGCAGTATCTGCTGTACTGTCAGGCTCGCGGAACCTTCTGCCGCACCCAGCGGATCAAACAACAAGCCGGTACGACCGGGGAAGGGCTCGTGCTGGGTATGCCGGTAAGCGGCGGGAGGCAGCTTCTGCAGAATGCTGTCGGGTAGCGCTAGAAAGTCCACGGTCAATGTAGAGAGCACCGTCTCCAGGGCATCTCTCTGCTCTTCTCCCTCGATGATGCTAAAAGGAATCTGTCCATCACCGCGTAGCGCATAGCGGTAATCGGCACCACCGATGCTCTGTGCCGCCGAGTTCAGTTGAAAACGGTGATGCATGTATAAAGGAAGCAAGACACTCTCAAGGTCAGACAGGGGCTCGCCATTGCGAATCACGGCTTCGCCGAAGGTTTCCAGCCCGATGCGACGTACTTCTATTTCATGCTTGAGGTGGTCGACGAGATTCGAACCGTTGTCCCACACGCTGGCAAACTGGTGACCCGCCCCAACAAAGTTATTGTTGTTATGGGCCATGAAGAGCAGTCCACTATCCAGGCTTTCCTGGACGATGCGTGCCAACTCCTCTGCTTCATCCGCCGCTTCAGGAAACTGCTCATAGGCGTAGCGTACTGCCAGCTTGTCGTACTCACCGATGCGCTGTATGTAGGCGTTGGAAAGATCGAGTTCGCCGTCCTCCGTGATTTCCACCAGCGGCGCGGGGTAGTCCATGACACTCTCGCGGCCGTAGGCACTGGCCAGGTAGTTATGCGGGAAGCCAATGGTGTGGCCTACCTCATGCGCGGACAGTTGACGCACCCTGTCCAGGGCCATGTTGATTGAGGCGCTTGAACCCAGGGTTACTTCCGACAGGTAATCGAAGGCTGGCAGCAGCCCCTGCCCATGCAGGTAATCCTGGCGCAGTCTCAAACTGCCCAGGTTCACATTGCCCTTGATGATCTCCCCGGTACGCGGGTCCATGACCGAGCCGCCGTAGGAATAACCCCGGGTGCGTCGGTGGGTCCAGTGGATCATGTTATAACGCACGTCCTGTGGATCGGCACCGGCGGGTAACTCGCGCACCTGGAAGGCATCGATGAAGCCAGCCGCCTCGAAGGCCTGGTTCCACCATGACGCGCCTTCGATCAGGGCACTCTTGATGGGTTCCGGTGTACCGGAATCCACGTAGTAGACAATAGGTTCGATGGCTTCCGAGCGGGCCAGGTCCGGATTTCTCTTCTCCAGACGATGGCGCCCGACAAGGTGAATGGCCATGCCCTGGTCGATATCGGTGCCATAATCCTGGATAGTGGGACCGATAGTGCCGATGCGCGGATCGGCAAGTCGCGGCTTGTAGTTGTCATCCGGCAGTTTCACGATAGAGTGATGTTGGCGCAGGGTCACTGCATTACCGGTGGCTGCCACCCCATTAACCAGGCTACCCGGCCTGTTGCTGGTGAAGGTGAGCATGGCCTCGACTTCCACGTTCTCGGGGAATGCCCGTGTGTTTTCCAGATAGAGGGCGCTGCGGGATTTATCGAGAGAAAAATTGCCCTGGTTGCTGTTCGCCAGGGTGCCGATGACGTCGCGGGCATCCCTTAGAAAGAAATCCGTGGCGTCCACCAACACACTGGCATCCTCCACGGCCACGATGTCGAAACCCCAGATCACCGACGGCGCGAAGGCATCTTCTACTGCCTGCCGCTCCAGCTCGTTGTCACTGCTGGCGCGATAGCGGTAGTTGGGCTCAATCAACAGGACTCTTGGTCCCACACGCTGAGCGGACAACACATAGGTACCTCGCAGCTGACCGCGGTCTATGCCGATCGGATTGGAACCGAGCCCGGAACCCATGGAAACCTGGTACAGGAATTCGGTATCGAGCTTGTCGATCTCCCAGAACAACTTGCCCGAATTGTCATCCCAGTAAAGAGGGAAATAGCCGTCCATCGCCGTGGCATCGGCGACAAGGTCCGCGATTACCGGCGGTTGCTGCGCCATGGATGGTATGCACAAAAACAGTGCCAGGCAGGCTGCGATCGCGCGGCCCGCCCTGTTGGCTCCCGGGTTCACCCGGTTTGATTCGTTCACAGCCCGCATGGCTTACCTCTTGAATTCGATAGTAATTGATCTCCCTTCCCGGGATTCTCCTACGCTAACCCGGCAGTGACAACCGCCCGTAAATATTTTGGTGTAGACTGCTGTCCCAGAGTTGATATAGGGTGTTTGGCCCTCGTAAAAAGAAAACAGCTAACAAGATCAATAACTCAGGAATTGCCCTCATGATCCCTACAACCCGGAAAACCCGAAGCCCGGTTCCACTACTGAATACTCTCTCTTTCCTGCTGGCGGCGCTGCTCAGTGTCAGCGTCTTTGCCGCAGAGTCCTGGCCGCAGCGGGAAGATGGCGCCAGAGCCGCCGGTTTCAGTCAGGCCGGCATAGAGCAACTGGATGCAGCCATGCAGGAAGCCGTGGCAAACCAGGATGTGGCTGGTATGGTCTGGCTGCTGGCCAAAGACGGTAAGGTCGCCACCTTCAAGCATGCCGGCATTGCCCGCCTCGACGACCAGGCGGCAATGACCGAGGACTCCCTGTTCCGCATCTACTCCATGAGCAAGCCGGTCACCGGTGTCGCCCTGATGAAACTCTGGGAGCAAGGCCACTGGGAATTCGATGACCCCATCAGCAAGTTCATTCCGGAGTTTGCCGACCTGCAAGTGATGGTGGACTACGATGACGATGGCAATGTCGAGCTGGAGCCGCTGCACCGCCAGCCCACCATGCGCGAGCTGCTGAACCACACCGCCGGTTTTGGGTATGGCCTTGGCGGCAGCGACCCGGTCAACACCGCATTCCGGGATCAGGGTGTACTGGCCTCGCGCAACCTCGACGAACTGGTCGAAAAAGTGGCAGGTATCCCACTTATGAGCCAGCCTGGTGAATACTGGTACTACTCCATCGCGGTAGACATACAGGGCTATATCGTTCAGAAGATCTCTGGCATGCCTTTCGGCGAGTATCTCCGCACGGAGATATTCGAGCCCCTGGACATGATGGATACCCGTTTCTATGTCGCGGCAGAGGATCGCGAGCGTTTTGCCGAGGTGCACTATTGGGATCGGGAACGGCAGCGCCTGGCGCAGCAGCCCCATCGCAGCGATCGCCCGAGCTACCTCGACCCGACCCGACTGGAGTCCGGTGGAGGTGGGCTCGTGTCCTCCACTCACGACTATGCACGTTTCGCCCAGATGCTGGTCAATGAGGGCGAGCTGGAAGGTGCTCGCATACTGACACCGGAATCGATACGGATCATGCGCACCGACAGCCTGACCGGCGAGGAAGACATGAGCCGCGCGCTGGGAGGTGTTGGCAATCCCGGCGTAGGCTTCGGTGTGGATTTCGCCGTGACCTATGAGCCTGAAGCCGCCGGCTCGCCTGCCGCACCTGGCGTCTATAACTGGGCCGGTGCTGCTGGCACCTCGTTCTGGGTTGATCCCGTGAACAATATGTTCTGGCTCAACATGATTCAGGCCCAGGGGCCGCGTCGCCCCGGTGCCTCTAACTTTAATGAGACCGCACGGGATCTGATTTACGAGAGCCTGCAATAAGTATCGCTACACTATTCATTAAAACCTGAAGGTCATTAAAGACTGAAGGTCATTGAACCCTGAAGCCCTGGAGCGATCGGCTTCTCCAGGCCTTTTTCCAGTCAGGACGAAGCCATGGACCAGAATGCAATCGCAGTAGTGACGGGCGCCAATACCGGGCTTGGCCTGGAGACAGCCAGAGGGCTGGCTGGTGAAGGCTTTACCGTGGTGCTGGCCTGTCGCAGCGAAGACAAAGCCAGCGCTGCCATGGAGAAGATCAGGGCAAAGAATCCCGCAGCGAAACTCGACTTCATTCCCCTGGACCTGGTCGATCGCCAGAGCATCAGGGATTTTGCCGCAGCCTTCGGCAATCGCTATCGTCACCTGAACCTGCTGGTGAACAACGCCGGCGTGATGGGTCCGCCCTACACCATCACCGCGAACGGATTGGAACTGCAGTTTGACGCCAATCACATCGGGCATTTCTACCTGACGTCCCTATTGATCGACAAGCTGGATCAGGAAGTCGAGACGCGCATCATCAATGTGTCGAGCCTCGCAGGCAAGCGGGAATGGGCAGACATCTACTTCGACAACCTCAACTTCGAGGGTAACTACGAGGAAGGTTTCAAACTGTTCGGCCTGACCGGCATGGTGGCCTACAGCCAGAGTAAATTCGCCAATATCCTGTTCACCATGGCATTGAAGGACCGGCTGGAAAAAGCGGGCAGGAAGATCAAGGCCGTGGTGGTGCATCCGGGCATATCGAATACCGATCTCGGTCGCTATGTGCCCTTTCCCATGAACCTGCTGGCACCCATCGTCGCGCCCATCATGGGCATGTCGAAGCCGGCGCAGGGTGCTGAGCCTACTCTCTACGGTGCACTGCATCCCGATGTGAATGCCGGCGACTTCATCGGCCCCACGGGCAAGGAAGAACGGGGTGGGCCGCCGGGCCGCGTGCCCCTGCCTCCGAAGGCTTCTGACAGGGCGCTGTGTGACCAGCTCTGGGCCCTGTCAGAAGAGAAGCTGGGTATCCGCTTCCAGATCGATTAGGCCATTCGATTAGCCGATTCGATCAGGCTTCGACCACGCAGCGCCCCGGGTCGGATTCCTGCAATACTGTGGTCATCTGTCCGGTACGGATAAAGTCTGCCGTCAGCTTTCCCGCCATGGGTCCACGCCCGAACCCGGATGACGACAAGCCACTCACGATGAACAGGTTGTCGCGCATTGGTATCTTGCCGATGATCGGCGCACCGTCCAGCGAGAAAGGCATCAGCCCGGACCAGGTGCGGGCGATGGGCAGGCTGGCAACCAGGGGGATAACCTCGGCGGCATGGCCGCGATTCACCTCGATGCCCGACTGATTGATCGACTTGTCGTAGGCGAGGCTCTCGCGGTCCCCACCGAAGATGATCTCGCCATTCCTGCGCTGGCGGCCGTAAAGATGGCGAATGGTGCGACGCCCGTTCTTGTGCGTGAGATTGGGTGGTGTCACCGCGTCGCTGCCGTTATCGATGCTCCAGGCGTAGCTGGATTCCGCAGAACCGATTGTCTGAAATACGCTGGGTGGCACACTGGCGGTGGCCCACATCATGCCTCTTACTGGAACGACAGGTATCTTAAGTCCAAGCATACTACCGACGGGATCACACCAGGCTCCGGTGGCCAGCACCAGGGTCTGGCAGCGGAACTCACCAGACTCGGTTCGAACGGCGTAGCCACCCTGGCTCCGCGGCGTAATGCCGACCACGTTTTCGCCGGTGCGAATTGTGGCACCGGCGACTTCCGCCGCGTGGGCGAAGGCGCGAGTAGTCTTGACCGGATCCGCCTGTCCCCGTTGCGGCCGGTAAACATACCCCGGCAGCGCACTATTCGCTTCCGGTTCCAGCGCCAGGGCCTCCCGCGCCGACAGCAATTCTTCCTCGTAACCCCGGGCGCGCAGATTGGTCACCTGATCCTGGCAGTATTCATAGTGTGCCGCCGTGTGAATAGCCGTGAGCGTTCCAGACAAGCGAAACTCGATGTCGTAGCCAAGATCGATCTGCATGCGCTTAAAGATCTCCACGCTGCCGGCTGTGAGGTAGGACAGCAGGTCGGGATTATTGCCCCAACCGCTACCCCCCAGGCCGCCCATGTTGACGCCGGATGCTTCCGAGGCGATCTCGCCGCGCTCGAGTAGCAGCACGTCCACGCCCTGCTCTGCCAGGTGGAAGGCAGTGGATGCTCCGGCGATACCCCCGCCGATGATCAGCACCTCCGCCTCGCGCACATTACTCTGGGCTGACAATCGCCCGGGCATGAATCCGGCGGCCGCGGCGATACCCAGGCCAGCACCCAGTCCCGTCAGGACCCGACGGCGCCCGCTGTTCGTTTGCTCTGCGATGTTTTCGTCTGTCGTTTTTTGCTCAGCCATGATTGCCTCGTACTCCCGGATTCTCTTGCTTCGATGGGCTCAGGGTAATTTGATCACTGGTGTTTGGCAATGCAGCACAGTGTGAGGGGCAGACAGGACCGGGGAGTCCCACTACAATGCCAACAGAATAACACTAACAATCCGTCCCGGAAGGCCCGGCACAACACCATGAAAATAATGAAAATACTCCCGATTCTTGGCGCATTCCTCGCGCTGCTCAGTGCGGCTTCGCAGGCATCAGAGCCGCCCACAGTCTCCGTTACCCGGCTCGCCGGCGGCCCCATTATCACGCCGGAGCTGGATACCCGCATGGGCGGCAACATTCAGGGGCCTTCCCTGATCAAGGTCCCCCAGTGGGTTGAGAATCCTCTAGGCCAGTACTACCTCTACTTCGCCGATCACCGTGGCGAATACATCCGCATGGCCTATGCCGATTCGGTAACCGGGCCATGGACCGTGCATACCCCCGGCACCCTGACACTCGAGCAATCTCACTTTCCCACCACCTGCCCACCCTGTTCCCTGGCACCTGGACAGTCGGCGGCGCTGTACGCGCATATCGCCTCGCCCGATGTCCACGTGCGGGAAGATCTGCAACAGATCGTGATGTATCTGCACGGTCGCGGCGAAGGCCGGCAGTTCACCCGCCATGCTGTTTCCACTGACGGTATTCTCTTCGAGGGTCGGGAAGAAGAATTGGGTCGCCCCTACTTCCGCGTCATCAAACACGATGACGCTTACTTCGCTATGGCGATGCCGGGTTATCTCTATCGCTCACAGAATGGCCTGGGCAATTTCGAGGAAGGCCCGCAGTTATTTAATGACAACATGCGTCATTCCGCCCTGATGATCCGCGACAATCAACTGTATGTGTTCTATACCCAGGCTGGCCATGCGCCGGAACGGATCTTCCTCAGCACCATCGAGTTGAGTGGCGACTGGCAGCAATGGCGCGCAACGGAACCGGTAGAGATACTGCGCCCTGAAATGGCATGGGAGGGTGCCGGCTTACCGGTCGAACCGTCCCGTCGTGGGCACATCGATGAGCGGGTAAACCAGTTACGGGATCCGGCCATCTACCAGGAAGGAGGGAAGACCTACTTGCTGTACTCTTACGCGGGAGAAAGTGGGCTCGCTATTGCCGAGTTACAGTTTTCCGACTAAGGAAAAGTCCGCGACTCAAAACAGAAGAAGGATCGACTCATGCATTTTGTCATGCAATTTGTAATGAAAGTGCCCGTGAAAGCGCTCATGAAACCTTCGACAAAGCCCGGGCTTAAACGGCGCCTGCCCACCCTGATGGTTGCGCTACTGGCAACGACACTGAGCCCACTGGCCCCGGCACAAGCCGTTCTGTCACCCACCGAGCATTGCCGTGATTTTTCGGCGGACGCCATCGTCAGCTTCGCCGACCCTGATCTGGCAGAGGTCGTCCATGAAGCCATCGGAATAGGCCCACAAGACGCCTTGAGCTGTGGCCAGGCGGCATCTCTGGCGCAACTCATCGTCGGCACCCGCATCGAGCGCGTGGTTTACGGTGGCACCCTGCGGCCCTCGCCGCAGAAGCCTTTCGAAAGCCTGGACGGCATTCAAAATCTTACCGGGCTTACCAGCCTGCACCTGATCAATCGCCTCATTACCGATATCGGTCCGCTTCGCAGCCTGACAAGGTTGCGCAACTTGAACCTGCATACGAACTGGTTCAGCGATCTTGGGCCGCTGCGCGAGTTGAGCAATCTTGAGGAGCTTATCGTCAGCGAGAACCCGATCTCGGAACTTGAGCCGCTCGCAGGCCTGACCAGGCTGCGCAGATTGCAGGTGCACGGGCTCTATCCCTATCAGCTACAGCACTACCTGAACTACAACGATGGTCGCGACCCGAACGTGGTCTTCAACGGCATTACCGACCTGAGCCCACTGGCCGGACTTACCGAGATGCGCCTGCTGCGCATTCACCTGAACAGCATCAAGGACATCAGCCCCCTGGCAGGCATGACCAAACTCACCCACCTGCGCATCTATGACAACCAGATCGAAGATCTGGCGCCCCTGGCGAACATGCGCGACATGATTCTGCTGTGGGCCCACGGCAATCGCATCGAAGACATCAGCGCTCTGGCCGCCATGCCCAGCATGCAACAGCTGAGTCTCAACGACAACGCTATTCAAAATATCGGTCCACTGAACGGCATGCTGGACCTGCAGTACCTGGATATCAGCAACAACCAGATCGACGATATCTCTCCCCTGCGCCGCCTGCATGCTATCGAGGTTCTGCGGCTGGAGAACAACCAGATCAGCGACGTAAGCGCCCTCGCTGGCCTGATCAATCTGCGGGAACTCAGTCTCGCCCGCAACGGGTCACTGTATGATGTACGTCCCCTGCTGCTTAATTCCGGTATCGGTCGCGGCGATGAACTGGACCTGCGTTTCACCCATGTGCGCTGCAGCGACATGGATGCCTTTGGCTCGCTGGAGGTAAACCTGCTGCGGGTAACGGCGCTCAATGGCTCCGCCTGCCAGGGTCGACGGCTGGAAGACCCCTGACTCCCCCTCGCAGAGCCTGAAGAACAGACTTAGTAACTCAGAATCGTCACCGCAGCCACGAGGACAATCGCCACTGGCGCGAGGAAGCGCATGACGAAAAGCCAGCAACGGTAGCCGAGCGTATCACCCAATCCCAACTCTTCCCGCGTTGCATCCGTCGACATCACCCAGCCAACGAAGACCGTAATAAAGAAAGCACTCACCAGGATCAGGTTATTCACCACAAAGAAATCGATGATGCGGAAGATCGTAGAACCTTCGAACATGGGAATGAAATTCAAGGGCATGAAATCAGACCAGATGTTGTGAGAGAACACCGATCCCAGGCCAATAAACCACGCCAGCCCACCCGCCAGCAATGTCATTCTCACACGGGTGGCACCAGGCCTTTCAACCAGCCGTGATACCGTGGATTCCAGCATCGATATTGAAGTACTCAAAGCGGCGAAGAGCACCAACAACAGGAATAGCGCACCAACCAGGGAACCACCCGGCATCTGGCCCAGGGCAACCGGCAAGGTTACGAACAGGAGGCCCGGCCCCGCCGCCGGTTCCAGAGCGAAGGCAAATACGATAGGAAAGATGGCCAGTCCTGCCAGCATGTCGACGGAGACATTGGCGCCAGCAATGGCGAAGGCCGAGCGGGTAATTGAAGCCTCCTTGTCGAGGTAGCTGCCGTAATTGATAATGCCGCCTCCACCTACACTGAGTGAGAAGAAGGCCTGGCCGAGAGCGAGCAACACCACATCGTTGTCGACCCGACTAAAATCCGGAACAAACATGAAGCCAAGCGCGGCACCGAAATCACCCGTGAACGCGGCATAGACAACCAGCAGTAACAGAATAAGAAACAGGGCGGGCATCATGACCTTTACGGTCTTCTCCAACCCGTTCTGCACGCCTCGCATGACGACCCACATGGTCAACACCATGAAGACTCCATGCCAGAATGTCATGCCGAATACAGACGCCTGTACCTCATTAAACATCTGTATCGATTCTTCTGCGCTGATGCCGGCAAAGGCACCTGACAACGCCTTGGGCAAATAGGCGAGCACCCAGCCAGCAACAACACTGAAAAAGGTGAGCGCCAGGAAGGCGATGGTGATGGCAATCCAGCCCAGGTATTTCCAGTTCTCACTGCGGCCCTCGGCGACGGCAAGTGCGTGAGTGCTGCCTGCAGGACTACGCCCCCCGCGACGACCGATAGTAATCATGGCCATAACACAGGGTATGCCGAGAAAAACGATGAACAGAAAATAGAAGAAGATGAAGGCGCCGCCACCGTTCTCGCCGGCCATGAACGTGAATCGCCAGATATTCCCCAGGCCTACCGCGCTGCCCATTGCGGCGAGAATAAACCCCCAACGGGAAGCAAACTTCACTCCGGATTCAGCCAAGTGCCTTACTCCTGCTTATTATTCTTATTGGATTGCGCTATCCAGGACTAATCTCTCTCATCCCGGATACAGACGAGTGCCGATTCTAGAAACCGAATATTCGTTTGGCATTGAGATGCCTGATTGCCTCACAATCTTTATTTGGCAAGACTTCAGTATTGGCCTTCGCGCCTTTTATGTCATATACCTGGTGCGGCCAATCCGTACCGAACATGACCCGATCACTACCGACGATGGGGATCAGGTAGTTGAGGGCACGTGGATCATAGGTGATGCAATCATAGTAGATGTGGCGCAGGTAGTCGGTGGGCTTTCTCTGCATCTTGCGCCGCTGCGGGAGTTCTACTTCATCACCTTTCTCAAATCGACCCACCAGGAACGACAGGGCTGCACCACCGTGGGAAGCGATGAGCTTGAGGTTCGGGTACTTATCGAAGAATCCATCGAAGATCATACGGGTGACAGCCAGTGTCGTGTCGAACATGAAGCCCACTGACCAACTGAGGTCGAACTCGCCCATATCCATCACCTTGGCACCGGGAGGGTCCGTTGGATGCAACAGCACCGGCAAGCCCCTGTCATCAATGGCCTGCCAGATTGGCGCAAAGAATTCATCATTCAGGCTCATGCCATCGATATTGGCCAATACCATGACCCCTGCGGCGCCGTTGGCGCAGCTGCGTTCCAGTTCCTCTACCGCCTTGTCTGGATATTGCCAGGGCAAGGACGTGAACCAGCGTATACGGTCAGGATAGGTGGCCTGTGCTTCAGCCATGGTGTCATTGGATTCCCTGGCCGCCATGCAGCTGACCTCTTCTGTTCCCCAATAGACATTGGGACATGTGAGGGACACGACCGACATGTCGATACCAGCCTCATCCATCATCTTGATTCGCAAGGCATAATCGAAGTGACCAGGCTGTGGAAAGGCTACCGGTGTTTCACCACGGTAAATTTCCTCATGGCCATCGGGGCGGGTTTTTAAATGATAATCGCCGCCCTGCTCTTTCAGGATTTCAAGCCAGCGACGTGTATAGGCGTGGGTGTGGATATCGATAATCATGTCGCAAGAGTATCTTGATCAAAGTGTACTGGCAACAAATCACAGACAAGCGAGAGAACCGGTCGCCTTCAACGTGTCTGAAGTGAGTGAAGCGAGAGAAGTGAGTAGTGAATCGCTCGCCTCACAGGATAGCCAGGGCAGTACTGTCATACTGCCCAGACTCCTCTAGTTCCTCACGTAGCGATTAAACCAATCGATAGTGCGTCGCCATGCCAGGGTGGCGGCTTCCTCGTTGTAACGTTCCGGCGTCGCATCATTGAAGAAACCGTGCATGGAACCGGGATAGATGTGGCCCTCATAGGTCACGTTGTTGGCTCGCAGGGCTGCCTCGTACTCCGGCCATGCGTCCACCAGGCGTGTATCCAGCTCACCGTGCTGCACCATGACCGCAGCGCTGATATTGGGCACTTCACTGGCTGCTGCGCCGCCACCATAGAATGGCACTGCAGCCGCCAACTGGTCACCAAGGCGCACAGCCATCTGGTTGGACACACTGCCACCGTAGCAGAAACCCGTGATGCCGATCTTGCCAGTGCAGTCCGGCCTGTTCTTCAGCCACAGGGCACTGGCCACGATATCTTCAAAGCGCCTGTCACCATCGAGTTCCCGGAATAGTTGACCGCCTCGATAGTCGTCCCCCGGATACCCACCTACTGACGTCAGCACATCGGGCGCGAAAGCCATGAAGTTTTCCAGGGCAAAGCGGCGGGCCACGTCTTCGGTGTGGGGATTCAGGCCGCGATTCTCATGCACGACAATAATGCCTGGCAATTGCGACGGCGTTTCACTACGACTGTCGGCGCTGTAGGGTCGAACAAGATAACCACGCACGTAACCATGGCCGTCGGGTGAGGGAATGGTTTCGTAGCTGGCCGTGATGCGCTCGTCATCGCGCCGGATCTGCTGACCCAGGGCATAATCAGGCATCAAGGCTTCCACTATCGCCGTCGCACTCAGGCCGGCAACGGCAAACTTCTTCACGCCGCTGAGGAATTTTCGCCGACTGATCTCGCCGTGGATGTACTGGTTGTAGATTTCTACGGCTTCGACGGGAACGGTACGTCTCTGTTTTTGCGCAGTCTCCTGCGACTCTTTTTCTGACATGGCAGCTCTCCCTCGGAATTGGACTAGCTCCTGAGGGTAAACCTATTGGACTCACTTGAGAACAGAAACCGCCTGACGCGCTGCGCGGCATGATCTCCGGATCCTCCACGGTGTGGATTCTGCACCGCTTCAGCCCTGTTTCTGGCCGCATTTGCTGTATATTCACGGCCAGTTCTGCGAGACTTTCACTCCCGGAAGCCTTTGAATCCAATAATAATTAGCGGGAAACGACCATGGCCTACCCCAAGTATCGATTCTCCTCCCTCCTGTTGGGACTGTGCCTGCTGGCGAGTTCGCTGGTCCAGAGCCAGGATCTGGAGAACGGCGAGACCCTCTACCGTACCCTATGTGCCCGCTGCCATGGCATGCTGGGTGAAGGCGGCGAAGGCCCCAGCCTGAAACGGCCCACCCTGATCCATGCCCCGGATGACGACACCCTGGTGTCCATCATTCTTGGCGGCATTCCGGGCACCGGCATGCCCGGCTCACGCCAGCTGCGCGGGGATGACGGACCAGACGTCGCCGCCTACGTACGCAGCCTCGGCCAGTTACCGCCTGAGGAAATGCCCGGCGACCCGGCCGCCGGCGAGCTGGCCTATAACAATGGCAACTGCGCCAGCTGCCACATCATCAAGGGAGTCGGCACCGGTATCGGTCCGGAACTCAGCCAGGTGGGCCAACGGCGCAATCTCGAATACCTGCGGCGTTCCCTCATCAATCCCGGTGCCGAACAACCCAGGATCGTGGATCGGTTCCGTGGTTCATTGAACGCATTCCTGACAGTACGCATCGTGTCCGAATACGGGACCTACGAAGGCATGCGGGTAAACGAAGATGCGTTCACCGTGCAGATGCGCGACCTGACGGGGGAATACTACTCTTTCGTCAAGCAGGACCTTATCAGCTACGACAAAGCCCTGGGCCACTCCTTCATGCCCGGCTATGACTCTGTTTTCTCTCCACAGCAGATCGATGATGTGGTTTCCTATTTGATGAGCCTGAAGTGAGGAGCCACATGAATAAAGATCACATCGCAGCACTGCTTACACTCTGCCTGCTTTCGGTTCAGTCTATTGCAGACGTACCTTACTCTGCCCTGCTCAATGACGAGGCCAATGGCAATGACTGGCTCTCCTACTCAGGCGGCTACAGGTCGGAGCGGTTTTCACCACTGAGCCAGATCAACACCAACAACGTCGACCAGTTGAAGGTCATCTGGGCCTACCAGATGCAACCCACCGGTATCAGTGGTGCAGCGCTACAGGAATCCACACCGCTGGTACACAACGGCGTCATGTACCTCACCGAATCCCCCAGTAGCGTGAGCGCCATCGATGCCGCCAGTGGACGACTGCTATGGCACTTCGTGCCGGATATTAATAACGAGGTATTGAATATCGGCTTTCCTCGCATCAACCGCGGTGCGGCACTGTTGAACGACAAGGTCTACGTGGCCACGCTCGATGGGCGACTGTTCGCACTGGATGCGGGAACTGGCGCCGTGCGCTGGGAAACAGAGGTCGCCGACAATGCGCTGGGCTTTTCCTTAACCCTGGCGCCACTGGCACTGGAAGACAAGATCATCGTGGGGGTAAGTGGTGCCGAGGCCGGTGTGCGCGCCTTCGTCGATGCCTATGATGCGGAAACCGGTGACCGTGTATGGCGGACCTACACCGTCCCCGCTCCCGGTGAGCCCGGCAGCGAGACCTGGCAGGGCGACGACTGGGAGACCGGCGGCGGCTCAACCTGGCTCACCGGCTCCTACGATCCGGAGCTGGATCTGCTGTACTGGACCACGGGCAACCCGGCACCCGACTGGAACGGTGACCTGCGCCCCGGCGACAACCTGTTTACCTGCGCCGTACTGGCCCTCGACCCGGACACCGGCGCGATGCAATGGCATTTCCAGTTCACACCCCATGACACACACGACTGGGACGCAAACCAGATTCCAGTGCTGGTGGATGGTGAATTCGAGGGCCAAGAGCGCAAACTGTTGGCGTTGGCCAATCGCAATGCCTTCTATTATTTGCTGGATCGGGAAACCGGAGAATTCCTGTTAGGCGAGGAGTATTCCTACCAGACCTGGGCCGAAGGCATCGATGACAACGGTCGGCCCATCGTCATTCCCAACACGGAACCGACTCGCAAGGGAAATCTCGTGTGGCCGAGCCTGCAGGGTGCCACCAACTGGTTCTCACCGTCCTACAATCCTGACACCGAACAACTCTTCGTACCAAACCGCCGCATGGGTGCAATCTATTTCAAGGCCGATGTGGACTATGAGCCCGGTATGCCCTTCCTCGGCGGTGGCGAACAGCCACTGGATGGCGATGATGCGTCCGGAGCGATTCTCGCCCTCGACGTCATGACCGGTGAGCAGCAATGGGAATTCGAACTGCAGACGCCACTGTGGTCCGGAGTTATGGCAACGGCTGGCGGCCTCGTGTTCGGCTCCAGTAACGAAGGCAATTTTTTCGCCCTGGATGCCGAAGAAGGTGATCCGCTGTGGTTCTTTAACACCGGCGCCCATATCCGAACCAACCCCATGGGCTTTGCTGTGGATGGCAAGCAACGGGTAGCCATCATTGGCGGCCAGACCCTGTTTGTCTTCGGCCTGGAATAATTCAGGCAAAGGCGAAAGTATCCAATCACTCAAACAAGAAAACGGAATCGCATCATGAAAACATGCAACAAGTTCATCATCAGCCTCGGGCTCTTACTCGGCACCTCCCAAGCCATCGCGGAAGATATCCTGTTCATTGGTAACAGCTTTACCTTCGGTTGGGGTTCCCCGGTACGCCACTATCGCCCGGACACCGTGACCGATCTCAATAGCGAGGGGATTGGTGGTGTGCCCGCCCTGTTCAAGTCATTCGCTGACCAGGCCGGACTCGACTATGACGTCTATCTGGAAACCCGACCGGGAGTGGGCATCGATTACCACCTTGAGAACAAGCTGGCCATCATCGGCCGCCGCCCCTGGGACAATGTGGTCATGCACGGCTACAGCACGCTGGATGCCAATGCTCCGGGCAATCCAGATACCCTGGTTGAAACAGCTACCGCCATGACCGACTTCCTGCGCAGCAAGAATCCCGATGTCGACGTGTACCTGACGGCCACCTGGTCGCGCGCCGATCAGACCTACCTGCCGGATCGGCCCTGGACTGGCCAACCCATCGAGCAGATGGCGCTGGATATCCGCGCCGGCTACGACCTCGCCGCTGAAGCAACCGGCACCAAGGTGAATGCTGTCGGTGAAGCCTGGAGTCGGGCCATGGCCCTGGGCCTGGCCGACCCCAATCCCTATGACGGCATCGACTTCGAAAAGGTCGACCTGTGGACCTATGACCACTATCACGCCAGTGCCTATGGCTACTATCTCGAGGCGCTCGTGGTATTCGGCAATGTCACCGGCCGCGATCCGCGTTCACTGGGCGAGAACGAGTGCTCCGGTTATGAGCTGGGCATGTCGCGGGAGCAGGTGGGCATGCTGCAACAGGCGGCCTACGACCAACTCGCCAGTGAAGGCCTGGTCCAGGCGAACCCCCTGGAACTTCCTCGACGCATTCAGTCCCAGCGCTGTAACTAATAGCAGTATCTAAACTGCTCCAAGGGCCGGTGACTCGCGAGTCACCGGCCCTTCTTTTTTGCAGCTCCACCGATGCCTGCTTTTTTTACTTTGCCAGGTCGTATTCTTCAGTGCCTTCGAGCGCGACTGCGCGGCGGCAGGGTTGCCGCCCCACAGCCGCTCGTGCAGTGACAACCGAGCCATCGAAGTCTTCTTCGAACGAGAAAATAGGGACAGATTTATTTTTAAAAAAATAAATCTGTCCCTATTTTCCCGCTGGCCGGCACGGCCACAGCCCGTAGATGGGCTCAACAAGCCTGCCAGCAATCCGAGCCTGATCGCAGTTACACAAAGTCCCTGATGAGCCGTAATTAATAGCTCGATCGAGCCCTAGAAACGGAAGGTATACCGAAACTTCACGCTGATGTCAGACGAGGCCGTCTGAAACCTGTTGTTCATGTCGTAGTCCTGCAGACCATAATTCAACACGATAAAGCCTTCCTGCCCGGCTCGAGGAATCCATTGCAGGCGCGTATTGATACCGATCTCCTCAGAGATGTTGTCGTACTGCGCCAGGGTGATCCAGTACAGGGTTGGTGAAAACGCCACCTGTGTATTGACGCTGCTCAGGCGGGTAGTGAAATTACCCTGTGGTAATTCGATGTCGTTCCAGTCGTAGTTGATGGAAGCAACGAAATAGCGGGACTGGTTCCAGCTGAAGCTGCCGCTGATGTTGACCCGCTCACCATTGAAGAAATCACCGGTGCGGTAAGTAATACCACCGGAGAACTCGCGCTGGCCCGCCGTGTTGAAGCGAACTTCGGTTTCCCCGAAGTCATAGGCGCCCGGTTGAATATACACTTCATTTCCGGGCTGGCGGAAAATCGGGAAGGCATTGCGCACTACTTCCTTGCTGGTGAAGTGATTGAGGGCGATGCTGTCCCGTGAATTGTTTTCCAGCTCGGCCAGGCGGAACGCGACCACCTCGGATTGCAAACCATCATCGATCACGTCGATGCGCTGGTAGTCGATGCCACCGAACAGACTCTGGAACGGACCACTCTCGAAGAAATGGGTGTAGCCGACATCTGCGGTGAAATCTTCGATATTGGAACGGTTAACAAAGCCCATGGAAGGATTGAAATTCTCTTCAACCACTTTATAGGCAAACCGCGTACGGAACCCTGCACTCGCCGGGTATTGCAGGCCTACGCCCCAGGATGCATCGTCACCATTCAGACCCGGTGTGTCGGACTGTTGAAAGAATACAGTGCCCGCCATTCTGCGCCCGTTGGGTAATTGGTTATTGATGTACTGGAAGTCCAGACCGGCCACGCTGTTATCCAGGTTCGAGGTGGGATCACCGTCTGTATAGATGAACCCGACCCGGGAGTCTTCGAGCACATTGGCTGATATGCGCGTGATGAACAGATCGGAAGCGGCAACGCCCTGATACTCGTCCTGACGAATCGCCAGGGTGCCGATATTGAATCGCCCCACCCGTCCACTGACACGTCCGCCGTAATTGATATCCACAGGGGAGCCATCGGCAGCGAGACCGAGCTTGCGGGAGAAGTAGGGTCTGGCGTTCTCCCGCGAGGCACCGGATGTCGCCGAGTTGCCCCCGGACAGGCCACTGATATTACCGAAATCAAACAGGTCCGAATCGTTATTGAAGAAGTCGCGCCGCTCGGGGAAGAACAGGCTGAAGCGGGTCAGGTTCACCTGTCGGTTATCCACCTCTACCGCGGAGAAGTCCGTGTTCACTGTGAGCGCCGCATTCAATGAAGGCGTCAACCTGTAGAAGGCATCCAGTGAAGGATTCATGTCTTCATCGGCGCCCGAGGGATTGAAGTTGCGCTGACGTATAGCGGCAAAGCTGGGCACGATGTCCAGGCCAATACCCTGGTCCATGTCTTCCATGCCAGACATCTCTCCCATGATGGTTGGGTTGTAGTTGCGATCCAGCGAGACCCAGGCCATTTCCTCGTTACGACGACGGATGCCACGTCCGAAATTGAACCCCCAGGTATCCAGGTTCGGATCGAATGACAGTGACTTGAATGGAATCTCGACCTCTGCCACCCAGCTATTACCGTCCACACTGGTGGCGGTTTCCCAGATGGTATTCCAGTTAAGACTGAACGAGGTGGGCGTCGTATAGAGTGAATCATGGCGCACACCGTTGAGATTGGTCTCGAAACGGTAGCCGGCCCGGCCCTGGTTAAAGGGGTCAAGTATAATTACCAGGCGATCATCGAATGGTAGCCCCTGGCCATGACGGATGGTTGGCGCAGCGATGAGGTCGGGCTCGCTGTCATACATGCGCGCGGCAACATAAAGTGCTTCACTGGTGTACACCACATAGAGCTCGGTTACTTCCGAAGGCTCGGCATGATCGCCAGGACGACTCTGGTGGAAATCCCTTACCTGTTGCGCCTGCTGCCACACGGCATCGTCCAGCACGCCATCGAGTACCGGCGCCGACTCTACCCGCACCGCACGAAAGCTCTTTGCCTCTACCTGGCTTTCCTGCAGCGTTTCCTGTGCTGACAGCTGTGCTGGCACAGCGAGCATGGCGAGTGCTGGCACGCTAGCCAGCACGGACGTTCTGGAATCATTCCAAAACGGCACATTCTTTGGGGACAAATCGGGACTCCTCGTGTGTACTGCATCCTTGAAGGGGGCAGATTCTAGCAGCTGGCGCCTGCGGAGTTGGCTGCTGACACACAATGTTTCAAGTGTTTTGGGGCAATGGTGGAGGGCCCGGTGACAGGCGCAGGCAACGTGGTGTGAACAATCCAGCGGCGGCGATTTCAGTAGCCACGCAGCCTCTGCAGCACCTCGTCCCGATTGTTCCTGTCCTGGTTGGTCAGGATGACAAAAGGATAGAGCCCATCGGGTCGCTGCAGATAGCCCGCATAGTTATAGACGCCTGTCAGGGTACCGCTCTTACGCAGGATGCCATCCACGTCCGGAAGCAGATCGGCATAGGGTCGAAAACTTTCGAGAATACGCATCATCCCAGTACTGGATGTCCGTTGCTCCCGCGACAGACCCGACCCCTCCGTCATCATCAACAGGCCCGGATCCGTGCCGAAGCCTTCGCCGTAGAGGCGGACCAGCGCGTCTCTCAGCACAGTAAGTGACGATGTGACCGTAGCCGGATAACCGTATTCTTGTGCGCCGAGGGTCAGGAATATCTGGTTAGCGATAAAGTTGTTGGAGTAACGCAGCATCCCCGCCAGTATCTCGCGCAGGGAACGGCCGCTGCGATGACGATAAAACAGCACCCATTGATCGTTGACTTGTTCATGATAGAAGCGGGAGTCGGCGACGGTGATTCCCGCTTCTTCCATGAATGCCTCGAATAGCTGTTGTGCCTGTTGCAAGCCTGCTTGTGGATCTGCACCAAGATTGATGCGCTCGTTCTGTCGACCGGAAAGCTGGGCTGCCAGTTCACGCGCCAGTGCAGTGAGGGGCGTCTGGGCTTCTGCCGAGACAACATTTCCGTCGGCATCCCAGGCCAGGTTTACCGTGTTGAAGTTCGTGGAAAGCGCGCTGACCCGCGCCGCATAGGGATCGCGCGCATTCAGCTCAAGCGGCAGGTCCGGATTGACCTCGAAGGCCGAATCATCCATGACCAGGCGCCCGACCTGCAGGAGACCACGCTCGGACAATTCTTCAGCGATTACCGCGATGTCTTCAGATACAAGGAAAGGATCTCCCAGGCCGCGGATCAACAGATCTCTATCGTCATTAATATAGAACAGCGTCTCGAAGCGGAAGTCTTCGCCGAGCACGTCAAGGGCGACCTGCGAGAGTGGAATTTTTACGATAGAGGCGGGCACGAGCACCCGATCAGGATCATGACTCGCCACCACTTCGCCTGCAGGATCGTGCATCAGCATTCCACCTTCACCGAGCAGTGCTGCCAACCCGCCCTGAGCTGATGCAGCAACTGGCAGGCATAGTGAGCCGAGCAGCGCGATGAGAGAAAGTTTTTGCATCATGTGTCCGGGCGTAATCTGATCGCTGGCGCTGTCTCAACCGTCTCCATGATCCTGGAGATTGCGCTGATACACTCGCCAATAATGTCGCACACCGGTGATCTGCTCGTCGCCATTCTCATCGATGCTTCGGGTGACCGGATCCCGGCCGAATAGCGCGATTATCTCGTTGCGATTGGCCATGTGGACCACTGTCATCTCGTAAATCCTGCCGTCAATTTTCATGCGTACACGAGGGTCCCGCTCGATGTTCGCCCACCAGCGCTTTGAGTCTGGAAAATTGCGCTCTAGCCGAAAGTCCTGCTCACTGCCGCTGAAGTACAGTTCGTTGCCACGGGGCAAGGCATTGATAACAACCGAGTGCGGTATTCCATACCAGGTACGCGTCTCCAACATGATTGTATTACCGCGAACCGGGTCATTCACTTCATTAATCCAGTCCCAGTTAGTGACAGGTTCAGCAACCACCTCACCACTCAGCCACAGACCCGGGTAGCCTGTGCGACCTCGCTCCACGAATTCCTCACTGCGGGCATCGAGATAGGGCGGATCGAAGCCGGTGATCCGGAGAACGAGCAGGCTTACTGCCACAAGGACGATGACTAAAACTGTGCCAATTTTGATGTATCGCATTGGTCTTGTTCTCCCGCAGAAGCTGTTGGGAAGTAGAAGTCCCGATTAAAATAACCTACCTGCCAACGCAATTCGAATGATTTCGCCCTGCTATTTAAAATCATGCAGATTCCAAGTACTCTCCCCTCCCTTGCTTACTGACTTCACCCGGATTCGGCCCACTACCCTGCCCAGCCTGTCGCCATGATTTCCCTGAACAACGTCACCCTGATGCGCGGCAACCAGACGCTGATCGAAGACTCGAGCCTGGTGCTACGTGGCGGCCAACGCACTGGCATCATCGGGCGCAATGGTGCAGGTAAAACCAGCCTGTTCAAGGCGCTGGCGGAGGAGATCCCGCTGGAACAGGGATCTATAGACCGACCCAACGGACTGCGCATCTCAACCATGTCCCAGGAGACACCGGGCAGCAGTCGCAGCGCACTGGATTTTGTGATCGATGCCCATGCCGAGTACCGTCGACTGGAGCAGGCGCTGAAGGAAGCAGAGGCGAACGATGACCACGCAAGCATGGCTCGCCTGCACAGTGAACTCGAAGACATCGATGCCTACAGCATCGTCAATCGGGCCGAGCAATTGTTGTCCGGCCTGGCCTTCGACACGGAGGACTTCGACAAGCCGGTCAGCAGTTTTTCCGGCGGCTGGCGTGTACGGCTAAACCTCGCCGCGGCATTGATGTGCCCATCCGAGCTGCTCATGCTGGACGAACCGACCAACCACCTGGATCTGGAAGCCACGGTCTGGCTTGAGCAGTGGCTGCAACGCTATCCCGGAACCCTTCTGATCATCTCCCACGACCGCTCCTTTCTCGATGGCGTCATTAACCACGTCATCAGCTTCGAGGGTGGCAAGCTGATCGCGTATACCGGCAACTACAGCGCCTACGAAAAATTGCGCGCCGAACGCCTGGCCCTGCAACAGGCCATGGCGGTCAAACAGCAGAAGCGCCGGGACGAGATCGAAGCCTTCGTACGCCGCTTCCGCTACAAGGAGAGCAAGGCCAAGCAGGCGCAGAGTCGGCTGAAGGAATTGAATCGTATGGAAGAGATAGCGCCAGCCCATATCGATTCACCCTTCACCTTTCATTTTCCAACGCTGGATCAATTGCCCGCGTTTCTTATGCAGGTCGAAGACCTCAGCATAGGATTCGACTCGCCACTGGTTGAGCACATCAAACTCGGCATCCGGGCCGACACCCGCCTAGGCCTGCTCGGTTTCAATGGCAGCGGCAAGTCCACGCTATTGAAGGTATTGGCCGGGCAGATGCAGCCACTGGCTGGCACGCTCAGTTCTGCCAAGAAGCTGAAGATCGGCTACTACGCACAGCATCAGGTGGATGAGCTTAATCAGCAGTCCACGCCTTTCGAACTGATCCAGAAACTGGACCCGAATGCGAGCACCCAGGAGATCCGCAACTACCTGGGCGGTTTCGACTTTAATGGCGAACGCATCAACGAGAAGATCGGTATTTTTTCCGGTGGTGAGAAGGCGCGACTGGCGCTGGCGAAGGTGGTGCGAAGCAAGCCCAACCTGCTGTTAATGGACGAGCCAACCAACCATCTCGACCTGGAGATGGTCCATGCACTGACCCTGGCACTGCAGGAATTCCAGGGAGCACTCATCATCGTTTCCCACGATCGCCATTTGCTTGGCAATACGGTGGATGAGTTCTATTCGATTCACCGGGAAGTGTTTGCTGAATTCAATGGCGACCTGAAGGATTATGAAAAATGGTTGAGTAGCCAGGAGACCTCACAGCAGGGCAAAGCAGGTGCCGCTGCAGATGACTCCAGGCTCACAAAGCTGGACAAGAAGCATCAGCGCCAGCAAGCCGCCGCAGCCCGGGCGCAACTGGCACCCCTGAGAAAGAAAGAGAAGCAGCTTGAGCAGGCGATCGACCAGATTAATAGTCAGTTGCAGAAAATCGAGGAGGCACTCGCCGACAGCCAGTTGTATGAAAGCGCCTATAAAGCGAAGCTGACTGAACTGCTGAAACAACAGGGAGAATTGAAATCCAGCCTCGTTGAGACCGAGGAAGCCTGGATGGAGGTCATGGAAGCGATCACCCTCGCCGAATAATTCTGCCAGTCACCCGCTTGGATAAGAACAGCAGCCATTTTGTCTGTTTCCCTGGCAAGTTAGTCCACGTTCAACGGATTACTTGGGTATAATCCCGGCGTTTCATTTCACAGTAAGGATTGGCATCCCGCGGGACAGACACTGGTTTGCACCGGCAGGGATACCGACATGGACCAAGATGTTCTTCAAAAATATTCGTTTGTTTTGCCTCACCGAGCCATTTGGCTATAGCCAGGAAGAGCTGGAAGACCAGCTAAGCGACCAGCTCTTCTCCCCCTGCAGCAATTATGAAAAGTCCCGCCTGGGCTGGGTCAGCCCGCTGGGCGAGGCCTTCGATGACACACCCGATGAAGATGGCGAGGTGAACCTGCCTCCCCTGACCCATGTCATTGGCGACTTCATCATGGTCTGCGCGCAGAAGCAGGACCGAATCCTGCCTGCTTCAGTGGTCAGGCAGGAAACAGAGGAAAAGGTTGCCGAGATCGAGCAACGCCAGGCCCGCAAGGTGTATCGCAAGGAGAAGCGCGAGATTCAGGACAATGTCTATGCCAGCCTGTTGCCGCGAGCCTTCACCAAGAACCAGCAAACCTTTGCGTATATTTCGGTCAAACAGAAACTGCTGGTGGTTGACAGTGCCAGCGCACCCCGCGCCGAAGAGGTGGTAAACCTGCTGCGCGACAGCCTGGAATCCTTCCCGGTCGGCCTACCCAATTCCCGGACCGCGCCCGGCGATGTGCTGACCCGCTGGTTACGGGCCAGCAAAGCCGCGCCCAACTTTGCCATTGGGGAAGACGCGGTGCTGCACAACCCCCTGGACAGCAGCAATGTGGTGCGCTGCGCCAGTCAGGACCTGACCGGCGACGAAATCGCCACCCACCTGGAAGCCGGCAAGCAGGCCAAGAGCCTGGCGCTTTCCTGGAACGGGGTCATTCACTGCATGGTGAACGATGACCTGTCCATCAAACGGCTGCAGTTCGAGGCCATCGAGGAAGACAATGCCGGCATGGAAGACGCCACCCCGGCCCAGAAGTTCGATCAGGACTTCGCGCTGATGACCATCGAGCTGGACAACTTCTTCACCGAACTCTTCAACGCCTTCGGCGGCCTGGACGAGCCCAGACCCATGAGCCGCAAGAACGAAGAGGACGACTAGACAGGAAAAGCGAAGATTAAAGAAGATTAAGGACACCCATTTTTGTTTTTGTAGTTTTCTCCATCTAATTCATGGAGTTAGCTGGTCTGGAACCAGCGACCTCACCCGATCGACACAGGCGAGAAATAATGCCAAATTGTCGCCCGTACCCATTACATTTTGAGTGTTACTGATGCCGCCAACTGCCCCCAAGATCTCCCTCACCTGCTTCTCCGATGTCCTCTGCATATGGGCCTATATCGCCCAGGCGCGCATCGATGAAGTTGAACGGCAGTATGGGGCACAGGTTGATATCGACTACCGCTTCTGTGCCGTGTTTGCGGACACCCGCCACAAGATGGCGACAAGCTGGCACGACCGCGGCGGGTATGAAGGGTTTTCCGATCACCTGCAGGAAGTTGGTCGCCAGTTCGCGCACATCAAGGTCCATCCGGAAATCTCGCGTAGCTGCCGCCCCCTGTCCTCCACACCGGCTCACCAGACCCTCAAGGCGGTGCAACATTTCAGCCCGGACCTCTTTGCCGGATTCCTGCATCGTGTACGGGAGGGTTTTTTTGAGCGCGCGCTGGATATCAGCAATGCCGATGTGCTGGAACAGTTGCTGGAAGAATCTGGCGTGCCTGTTGAACCCATCCAACAGATGTTCAGAAGGGGTGAGCCGCAGGCGCTGCTGGAAGGGGATATGCGAGAGAAAGAGCAACTTCATATTACCGGCAGTCCCACTATTGTGCTCAACGAAGGGCGGCAAAAGCTCTATGGCAATGTCGGCTATGGCGTGATAGAGGCCAATATCAAGGAGCTGCTCAAGTCCCCGGATGCAGGTGCCGCGAGCTGGTGCTGAGACAGACTCCGCTTACAGCCTGCCACACTTCCCGTTGTATTCTCCTTGTCCATGGCTGAACCACGCTAAACCGCCCGAACCCTTTGACCACCTCATTACCAGTATAGAAGCCATAGTTGGTATCCGGTATACCCCTATTTCCCACCAACTCCATAGTCTTACATTGGCGTGATTTAATTTATATGGTTTTCCTCTTGTGACGTACAAAGGGTTAGATGTCCCACATTATTAAAAGCACGAGATTGGTGGGCTTTATAGCGACTATCCAAAAATCAAAGATGCGATCTTCGAGTGCTGTTGTTACTTATTGCCCTGACAGTGTGAGCGTATACCACGACAATAACTGTATAGCGGCACAATTTATCTTCAATAGTTCCGGTACTGGTTTAGCTGGCTGACGGAGCAAACCTAGGGAAATCCACTGTAGAAAATCAATGCCAGGTTTTCTATTCTGTGTGCCTTTTCGCAAAATCATTAGTGGTAAATTCCATCTTTTAAGCACTGAGTCAGCTTGGTAAAGAATAATTCCTGAAATAACCCATTTAAGATAACCATGACCATCAACCCAACCAACAAGAAGCGCATAATTATTGTTGAAGACGATGAGGTTTTCGCCACAGTGCTGAAACTCTCTTTGAAGAAGGCCGGATTTGATGTATCAAGTATTTCTCATGCCGTTGAAGCACTTCATTACCTGAACCATTCGCAAGAACATCCCTCGTTGTTTATCATCGATTTCGATCTTCAGGACTCAAAAAATGGGCGAGACCTTTGCAGAATAATAAAGGCAACATCAAACATACCGATTATTCTCCTCTCGGGGGACATATCGGAAGACACAGCAACCTCATGCCTCTACGCTGGCGCGGACTATTATTCGACCAAGCCCTATAAGCTCCCCGTTTTGATGGCACAAATCCATACCGTCCTTAGAAACTCACAAGGAGCCCAGGACGACGATACAAAAAAGTCGAGCGTGATCGAAGGTGGTGGCATGAACCTGGATATCAACACCCGTATTCTGAGCTATGAAAACAATCAGGTATCGATAAGCGAGCGGGAATGTGCTGTATTGACCATGTTAATGACCAACTTCGATAAAGAGATCGGTCGGGACGTCATTTACTTATCGATTTTTGGCAAGGAAATGCATCCACTGAGCCGCTCGATTGACATCCTGATCACAAGAATACGCAAACGTCTTGCCGAATTGACGAACGATTTCCTCATACTCCCCTCAAGGAACGGTAGTTACAGGATTTCCAGAATAGACACCCCTAAAGAGAACTGCGCTTAGGCATCCGGGCCAGGTCTCGGCCTTGGCAAAGTGCGCACTTGTAACACGTAAGCTGAATTGTCGGTCCTTTCTGGCAGGTTCGGCAGGCGGGGCCTGATCCAAAAGTTCTGTTCCACTTCACACTTTTCGAACAATTTTCCTACTGAGAAGAATCCGGCAACCATGCTGGCTACCAAGCGCGACTTCGCAAAAGCAAGGCAGCGCCGACCGGGAAGGACTATTTAGTTACTTTAAATCAAAAAGTTACGGAGTTTCTGTCCTAGCCCAAGCCACTTGAAACCCACGGCGTGCGGGTGCATCCCGTCACTTAGGTGTCCGCCTTATGCCTGTTTCTTCCTACAATGTGAACTGGTGCCAAGTAAATAAACTATGCCGCTCTATACTGAACCCCTCGCGCAATTCATGGTTTATCAAATACCGCGGATGTGATACTGGGATTTGAATCGGGATTGCGGCAAGCGGATACAGAAACTGAGTTGTCTCTGCGATCTAAGTAAATCACTTTGCTGTTACCTCTTGTCAGCCAGCTTTTTCAGCCGGCGCGACTAGCTATCGGGTAATGGAACAGGTCATGAAGATGGTCCGGGCACAAAAGAAGCGTATCGTCATCGTTGATGACGACCAGATTTTTGCAACCGTGTTGCAGCTTTCCCTGAAGAAGGCTGGATTCGACACGTCAATCATTTCTACGCCAAAAGATGCGCTGGAGTTCTTGAAACAATCTGAAGCCTCTGCCTCCCTCTTCATAATCGACTTCGATCTTGAAGACTCGCAGAACGGCCGGGATCTGTGCCGGATCATCAAGGCGACTTCGAATATTCCGATTATACTGCTCTCGGGTGACACTTCCGAGGATACCGCAATATCCTGTCTGTATGCCGGCGCAGACTACTATTCCACCAAGCCCTATCGCCTGCAGGAGCTTATAGCCCAGATTCATGTGGTACTCAGGAGTTCACAGGCCGATCGAGAAAATCTCTCGGAGCAACCTGGCTTGGTCGAAAGCGCTGGCATGACGCTGGATGTGAACACGCGCATCCTCAGCTATGAAAACAGGCAGGTTTCCATCAGCGAACGGGAATGTGCGGTGTTGACGCTGCTAATGGCCAAGTTTGGTCAGGAGAATAGTCGCGACACGATCTACTACTCTATCTTTGGCAAAGAGATGCATCCACTGAGTCGGTCGATTGATATCCTTGTGACCAGGGTTCGCAAACGTTTAGCCGAATTGACGACTGACTTCATTGTGCTACCGTCCCGTGGCGGTTATTACCGTATGATAAAAGTCGATTCAATACAAAGAAGTTGCGCCTAGCGGCCAGATTCTCTAGCCCTACAGATCCATGCCTCTACTGCTGGGCATAAGTATTCAATTCACAAACTGCTGAAGGCTGTATTCGATACCTGACATCTTCACCGGGTCAGCCAATGTCCTCAAGCTTGCCGCGCCCTTTCTGTTTCTTCCCTTACTTCCCTTGTGCTGAGGCTCACCTCATTGCGCCTGAAACTCTACTTTACAACAGGGCCAGGATTCGGCTTCACACCCTATCAATCTATTCCTGCGGAGCATACCCAATCTATTCCAGAATAAATCTGTACTGTTTGGTGTAAATACAGGTAGTTTCGAATTTATACGTAAACATCTGAATAATCTCAGCCTACCGCCATTAGCATGATCGATACAAATTGATACTACGCGATTACGGATCACCCAATTTTCAGTTGTTAGGATTGCCGCACTTTTTAAGCCCGGCAGTCCGACGTGCAGCACGCCAGAACACGCATCTCACAAGAATCAACGCTTTCGAGCAACAGGCACTCTGTGTCGACTTTCATCTATTTTTGGATGATCGTACTCGTTCTTGCGGCATTCAGATTCAACACGATCGAGGCAGAAACTCCAGCCTGCGACGACAGCAGCTTGCCACCACCTGAACACAACTACATTACAGCCAGTGCGCGGTGGTCAGTTGACATGCTTCCTTTCCTGATTATAGCAATGGCTATCCGGCTGAAGACCTGGTGCGTGAGCTGAACAGAGCCATCAAGGTATGGAACCGCGAATCCTATGTTCAGATGACTGTGGCAGAACTGAATGACGGCGATGTACTGGGTGGCGGTGAGTTCCCCCCGGTACACGGAGCCGTGCAGGTTGAAGTTATCGAGAAGGCCGAAATGGAATCCAAGTACGGTAACTTTGCAGGCTACGCCTCTATCTGGTGGAGGGAAGGCAAAATTATTGGTGGCGAAATTGCCGTTCTACCGGAGAGTTTGTGTAAGTCCGTTTTCGTTCATGAGATTGGTCATATTCTTGGGCTCGGCCATTCGGACTCCCATTTCTCTATTATGAATGCGCAAACCGGATGCGCTGACTCCGGCCTCCTCGATCGTATCGACAAATCGGCAATCTCCTATCTGGCTGAAACACTGCATAGTTGCAGGTTCAGCTAGCACTTTCTCTGCCGCGCCCGTTCGCGCTCTCCAGCACCCCGGCAGTCTTTTCAATTCAGCACCTGGGTTGACAGGCTTTGGACTGGCCCCACTCCCGACCTGGTCTCTTTGCAGGGCATCTATAGTGCAGGCTGCGATCAAACCCTGCCCTTATCTCGCAGTTCACCAGCTTGGCCTGCTACCCAGCTCTACCTGACCTCGATCAGGCTTGGGGAACTGTTGCCCAGGCCCCGGGAATCCTCGCCCCCAGGGCCATTCCAGGCCCTTAAAAATTGCTTTGACTTTCAGGAATTAGGAGTAAGATACGCGCATCAGCGGATGGAGCTCACCCCTCCCTCTCCACTGTGGATGATGTTTCCGTGGCGACGAGCTAAGAGCGTCAGTTACTTTTACTTCAACCACCTTGGGCAACCAGGTCAGGGGCTTCCATGAGCGACTTCGCCGACCATGGCGGATTCTGTCCGCTGGATTATCTGCGCGCGTTCTATTCTGAAATCGATTCAGAGTCAGAAGGCCTTCTGCAGTTTCTCGTCTCTGTTTTCGACAAGGCCCCCCACGCGCCCCTGGTGCTCGAATTCGGCAGTGGCCCGGTTCTGATCAGCGCCATTCCGGCTGCCCGGCGAGCCCGGGCCATTCACTACTGTGACCATGTCCCGGCCAAACCGCGAATACCTGACCCGTTGGCTGGCCGGCGAGGACCAGGAATTCGACTGGTCCCCCTATATCGCCAGGTGCCTGGAACTGGAAGGTAAGGTGGTGTCTGAAAAAACCATTCGCCAGCGCGCACACAACATACGTGACCTGGTACGGCGCGTGGTGTCGTGCAATATCTTCGATCCCCTGCCAGTCCGGACCCGTTATCAATACGAAGTCATCATCAGCAACTATTGCCTGGATGCTGTGACGACGTCGAAGCAGGAATGGCAGTTGTTCACCCGGCGATTGGCGAAGCTGCTCAAACCCGGCGGCACCCTGGTGCTTTCGTCGCTGAGAAAAACAGAATTCTTCGAGTTTGGAACTTCACGTTATGCCAACGTGGTTCTGGATGTGGACGATCTCTCCGAAGCCTTTACCCAGGCCGGGTTCGATCCACAAAGTATCCGTGTGGAGAGCACTTCCTGTGTGCAGGACAACTGCAACAAGCAGGGCGTGATTTTCGCAGCCGCTTCCTTGCAGCTGGAAGCCAGCAATAACTCGTGGCAGGAAGACAACGGACAAGGCAGTACAACGGTAAGTCGCGAGCTACTCAGTACAGGCGCGTCCCCGTGGATAGACTTCACTACAACGGCTAACACCAGAGCCTGAAGGCAATAACGACAGATTCTCTTGAGGAACAAAAGTTATGACTGATTCCACGCAATTGAAGATCCGGCGCTTCTATCCGGAAAGCATTCCATCCTTCGAGCACGAGCCTACCCGTGACCGCTTTCGCATCAAGCAATTCAAGAATGGTGAAGGCGAAGGCGTGGTCAGCCTGACCTCGTTCGAGCCCGGTGACATCGTTTTTGCCCTGACTGGGTCCGTTTCCACAGAGGTGACCCAGTTCTCCCTGCAGCTTGAGGAAAACCAGCACCTGCATGACCCGTATTTCTACGGCAAGATTCTGCACAGCTGTGATCCCAACTGCCACGTGGACGTCGCCAACCGTCGCTTCATCGCCACCAGGCCCATCAAGAAGGGCGACCTGGTGACCATGGATTACGCCCAGACCGAAGACTTCCTGTTCAAATCCTTCCCCTGCAGCTGCGGCGCAGTCAATTGCCGCGGCATCGTGCTGGGCCGAAAGCAGTTCTCACCCGAGATGGCAACAAGAACCCGCGTAGCCCGACGCGGCTAAGCCGCCTATTTTAAAGGACACCCACTTTAGTTTTGGTAACTTTCCCTATCTATATCAATAGCTTAGCTGGATAGAAAATTTCCGGAGGAAGCCATGAGAGCGGGAAAATTAAATGGGTGTCCTGTAAATGGGCGCTGTACGTGGACACTGCGGATGGGCGCCGCAGCGGGGTTTGCTAGCCACCCCGCTTCATCGACAATCTGTAATCCAGGCTCCACTGCCCGGCGCCGAGGCCGGCGCACACCAGCAATCCCGCGAATATGCCCAGATTCTTGACGAAGTTCTGGGTCTCGGACGGGACCTCCCAGAAATTGTGCATCACCAGGTTAATCACCAGGGTCAAACCGGCGAGAATGAAGGCGGCGATCTTTGTCTGGTAGCCGACGATCATGGCCACCCCGCCCGCGAACTGGATGATGATGGTCAGCACCAGGAAGAAGGAAACGGCAAACATGCCCTTGGCCGCCATGGCTTCGGCCGTGGCCTCCGGATTGACAATCTTCAGCAGCGCCCCGGGCAGCAGAAAGTACAGGCCAAGGATGACCCGGCCGGAGGTCACACACAGTAGTTCGAATATTTTTGGCATAGAAAATTCCCGAGTTGATTGCGGCGTCAACGCCAACTGCTATGAATCCAACGACTCTGCGCCTTCCCGCTGTAATCCATCCAGCAAGGCAAACACACCCTCTTCTTCCAGAACACGCACACCAAGGCGCTGATCCGACACACCGGGTCGCAGCAGGTAATCGAAGGACAGCTTACCGCCTTCCACATCGGCGATGAAATGGGAGCGCGTGATGAAGCGCGATTCTTCCAGCTGTTCATCCAGCTCAATCAAGTGCGAAGAGAACAGAAACAGGCAACCGTGTTTGTTGGCGAAACGGTTCAACACGGCCAGCGATGCATCGTAGGCGTCTTTTACATTCGTACCCTTGAAGGGCTCATCCATGACCGCCACCACGCTGCACCCCTCGGCGATGGATTCGGCCACCGCCTTGATCCGCAGCGCTTCCGCCCGGAAGTAACTGATGCCCGCATGCAGGTCGTCGTTGAGGGAGATGGAACTGTAGAGTCTCTCAAAGGGCACGAAGCCGAATTGCCTGGCAGGCACACCCATGCCGAGATGCCCAAGATACAGGGCTATTGCCACGGCCCGCAGGTAGGTTGTCTTGCCTGCCATATTGGGCCCAGTGAGAAAGAGCAGGCGTTGCTGCTGATTAAGCTGCACCGCGTTGGCAACCGGTTGTTTCAGATAGGGATGAATAAGCTCACTGGCTTCAATGCGGAGCTCACCTTCCAGCACAGTAGGCAGCGTGAAGCCATGATTGATCGTGGCATCCGCCATGGACACCAATGCATCCATCTCGTACACGATCTGCAGTATGCGCAGGATGACACTCTTGTTGTGTTGCCTGAATAATTGATCGAGCCTGAAGACCTTCAAGGGCGAGCTCCCCGCCACCTGCTCTTCCGGCACCTCACTTATCCAGGGTTTGGACAGGAGCTCCTGCATCTCCACCAGCAGTGGCACCAACTCGCCCACTGCCGACTCCAGTTGCTTGTGCGCCATGAACTCACGCAGCGAGCGAATGACGCTGCAGGTGTATTGCACCCCTCGCACCATGCTGCGGTAGTGCCGATCATGATTGAAGTACACATTGAAGGCTTGCAGGACAAAGGCGATCGGGTTCCTGTCCGTGACGCTCAACAAGACTTCACGCTGGTAGCTCTCCACACTCTGTACGATATAGGCCGGCAGGCTGGTGAAGATGTCCCGGTTCTCGCAAATGAAAGCCACGGACTGCTGGGTAATGTGAATACGCTCACCTTCACACCACGGCCGTTCCATGCGCTTGCGCAGAAGCTTGGCGCCGCCCTCCGTGCGGGTGAAATTACAGAACTCGTACAGGCTCTTCGCATCGCTGTCGGTCTCGAAGATTTCCAGATCTTTCAGGGTGTGCGCATCAAGCACGAGTGGCGCAAAGCCTTCGTGCAGATTCTCGAGGGACTGGGTGGTACGATCAAAGGTCAGATAGCGCTTGCCGAGATTGGTCTTGCGGCCACTTTCGCCGGGGGTGGGCATTCCTGCAAGGCGCATGTATTTATTCTCGTTAGTGGCAGGGTAAACGTGGCCTGTGGCTCATTTAAGCACACAACGCCGCTGGATTTTACCTCTGCCTCTCTTTATTCTCGTTTCTGTCACTCGCTTCGCTCCGGGAACTGGAAGTCTACTGTGGCGCATCACCCAGGGCATTGGATTGCGGTAGTGCTGCCGGGACTACAGCTCCAGCGTATACCGGGTCGAAAACATAAACCGGTTTAACTCCCCATCCTGCCCGTTGCGCAATTGCTGACTTGCGTACAGGTATTCGAAGCCAACACTCAGCTCCGCCACCGGACTCCAGAACAGGTTTGCCTGTATCGACCCCGCCCGCTCGGTCAGCAAGGCGCTGACGCCTTCGGGGCTGTTGGACTGCGACCACCCAACAGATACTGTCGAACGCCAGGCGGCATTCCAGAAATGCTGATAGGCGAGCTGTGCAGCAAACGCAGGATGGGTGTTGAGTTCACTGTAGTGACTGTCCAGACTGGCATCGGGGTAAGCACCCAGGGTGATGAATCGACCGATGCCGTTGCCGTAGTTGACCATAAAACGCATGTTATTCACTGCGCCGACATTTAACCTGCCGGATACGCCAATCGCGCCTGCCAGCTCGCTCACTCGCGTCCGCTCCTGCTGCCAGCGCAGCTTACGAATCATCGTCGCAATGGAGAACTGTCCCCAATCGTCGCGCCAGGCAAGTCTGGACACGATCGTCGGCACCTGGTCGTCTTCGATGGTGCGAGTTTGCTTGCTGACTGGATCATTGATCTCACTGTCCGATTCTTCCAGGGCCAGTGCCAGCTCCATGCCATTGCCGAATCCCTGGGACCAGCGCAGCTGGCCGCGCTTCAGGAATACCTCACCCGGTCCGGAGCCTGTATCCACATCAGGCAAGGCAGCGCTGTCGATAAACGTGGTATAGGAACGGCCGGCGAGCAGCGGGCCGACACTGAGGTAGGCGTGCCGCACGAACATAGCGTAGGTGCCGGGCTTGTCGGTGAATTCCGTTTCCACGTAGACGTTGAGGTCGTGGTCCTGCACAGGTCGTTGCAGGCGGAACCAGAGTCGGCTGTCCCGGGAATTGAAACGAAACTGGCTACCCTGGTCGTCGTGCTCAACCGGTATCTGGGAGAATCGCAGGCGATCACGCCCCGCCTGGCTCTCTTCGTAATGCACGTCACCGAGTACCGCGTGGGATTCCAGGCGGCCACCCATACCAAAGGACGTCTCACTGCCGGCAAAGCGGACAGTTCCGGGCACGGCACCGGGCACAAACCTGCCTTGCGCCTCAGCAGCGACGGCTTCTCCCATGCCCGGTAGACACGAACCGAAGACTGCCAGCACGACTGCTAAACCAGGACGAAGCATCACCTGCCACGGTACAGGCCATGACAGGCCGTGCAGCTGCCCTGTAGCCTGGACACACTGCGGGCAAGATCCTGCGAGGCGGCATCCAGCGCCGCACTGGCGACATCGTTGCTGGCGGTCTGCAGATTTACTGCCAGCGACTGGAACTGTTGCCGGTTAGACGCGGACAGGTTCAGTGACTCACCCAGTTGCATGAGCTCGCTGGCAAGGGAGGACAGGCTCCGCGCACTGCTCGCGATCTCACCCGCGGCCCGGCGCCGGTCCTGGTCCAGTTCCGGCAGGGTACGGTTCTGGTCGAAGGCGAGCACCTCGATGCGCTGATACAGCTCGTCGATACGCTGGGCCATCAGGGCGTGCAGGGTCGCATCGCTCACCGATTCCCGGCCTCCGGCTCCCGTTCCACTCTCGCCCTGGGCACACCCCGCGAGTACTGCGAGCAAGACTGTAAAGACTCTCTTCATGGGCGCCAGAATAAGACTAATGCCAGCAAAACCAAAGTGCAGCAGCCGCTTTCCCTGATCCAGGACAAGCAAGATGTCGATCGAGGCGTGCGCAGGCCTGTATCAACGCCCCCTTTTGCAGGCGTTTTGCTTTATGCTTCATCTTCCACGTATGCTTTGACCTGGCTATTTAACGGGCTGCCAGGCAGCCTCGTGTTCAGATCGATCAAGCACGCTATCAACCAAGCTATCAACCAACCTGGAAGAACAACAAAAAAGGGAGTTCTGCTATGACTCGCCACACTTTCCTTACCCTGCTGTCGCAACGCGCCCGGCTCCAGGCAACACTGACCGCGCTCGTACTCCTCTGCTCGAGCGCCTTCGCCCAGCAACCCCCGGCACCCACGGGTTTCTATGACGGCGCGCCCTACCTCGGTGAGGTACGCGATACTTACGTTTACGGCGAGATATGGGAACGACCCGGCCTGTCGGCCAGGGATCGCAGCATGATCACCGTGGCGGTCAACCAGGCGCTGTATGCCACCAACGAACTGCGCCTGCACATGGGGCGGGCCCTGGACAATGGCGTCACCCAGGCCGAGATCTCCGAGATCATCGCCCATACCCTGTGGTACTCGGGCTTCCCAACCGGCGTGAATGCAGCCAGGGTGGCCGCGGAAGTATTCGAAGAACGTGGCTTGCCTGCGAGCCCTCCCGGTGCCTCCGACCGCCAGCCTCCGGTAGATCCCGACCTGGAATTCCCCGGCGCGTTTCCCCAGACCCCGTATCTGCGCGACCTGCTCAACGAGGTGGTCTACGCCGAAACCTGGAAACGGGAAGAGCTGTCGCCACGGGATCGCAGCATGATTACCGTCGCCGTGGGCACGGCACTGTATGCATCGAGTGAGGTGCGTTACCACGTGGGCCGGGCACTGGATAACGGTGTCACCCAGGAAGAGATCGCCGAGATCATTACCCACGTGACGTTCTATGCCGGCTTTCCCACGGGTGTGAATGCAGCACGTGTCGTGGCCGAGGTCTATGCAGCAAGAGGCCTGCCCATGGGTGATGGCCGCTTCCCTGCCGCACCCTACCTCGACGAATTGATCGATGGCCTGGTGTATGGCGAAACCTGGACCCGCGCGGGTCTGTCACCCCGCGATCGCAGCCTCGCGACCATCGCCGCCACCCTGGTCAATTACCAGACCGACCAGTTGCGCGTGCACCTGAACCGCGGCCTGGACAATGGCCTGACTACCCAGGAGATAGCAGAGCTTATCGCGCACACGACACTCTACTCCGGGTTTCCTACCGGGGTGAACGCGTCGCGCACCTTCGTTGAGGTTCTACAGGAAAGAGGGATGCCCCTACCCGAGTAGGCCGAGACAAACTACAGAATAGAGAAGGAAGACCAGGGCATCCTCTACATGCTCAAGTAGATTTCGCCGAAACAAGCCTGGAGACAATTCCCTGAAAACAGAAAAGACAGTCGCCATCATCGGTGCCGGCATGGCCGGCATTAGCCTTGCGAAACAATTGCGTGACACGGCCAGGGTAACGGTGTTCGAGAAGTCCCGGGGCTATGGCGGCCGGCTCTCGGTGAGACGCCATGCTGACTGGCAATTCGATCACGGTGCGCAGTTCTTCACGGCCCGGTCCGCGGCATTCCAGCAGCAGGTTTCAGCCCTTCTGGCTAGCGGCGTGATTGCGCCCTGGGAACCCAGGGTACTCACCGTGCAACCGGGTCAAAAGCCCTACAAGCGACCCTGGTACGAAGCCCACTATGTGGCGGTGCCCGGCATGAGCGATGTGGTTAAACACCTGGCCACTGACATGGACGTGCATCTGCAGACCCAGGTGAGTGCTATTCACCGCTTTCGCCAGGGCTGGTTGCTACAGGATGAAGAGGGGCAGGAACTGGGACAGTTCGACCTGGTGGTGACCGCGCTACCGGCTCCCCAGTGTCACGCACTCATGCCGGAACAGTTCGCGGGCCAGGCTGCGCTCGCTGCCGTAAGTTACTCACCCTGCTTCGCCCTGATGCTGGGCTTCGGGCAGAAGCTGGCGCTGAACTTCGGCGCAGCGGTGGTACGTGAGTCGCCTCTCGCCTGGATCGCGGCGCAGGATTCGAAGCCCGGACGCAAGGACGCGGCTTGCCTGCTGCTGCACAGTGCCAACCCGTGGGCGGCGAGCATGCTGGAGCATGATGCTGAGGACATTCAGGCACAATTGCTGAACGCACTGCGGGAAGTCACTGACATCGAAGTACCTGACCCCGAGCATATTGCCCTGCACCGCTGGCGTTATGCGCGGGTAGAGGGAGAAAATTTCCCGGGCGTGTTGCTGGACGCGAAACAGGGCCTGGCTGCCTGCGGCGACTGGAGCCATGGTAACCGGGTGGAAGATGCCTTCCTCAGCGGACACAGCCTGGGTCGGCTGCTGCTCAGCTTGCTCCGCCAATAAAAAAGGGATGGGAGACCGTACTCCTTACTGTCTCCCATCCCTTTTCGGGTTCCCCCCGCTTCTTAATCGCTTGCGCTTTTATTTGCTGCGCGTCATTGCCCAGGGCGCCGTGGTGCCCATGGCCGCGGCCGTGCCCGACACGGAATCGCCGTCCACCGAGGCACTCATCTGGTAGGTCATGGTCATCATGCCCTTGCGGGTGATGCTGAAGGAGAGCTTGTCGCCATCCACCGTACCTTCCTGAATCTCGAGCACGCGGCCCTCGCCCAGGTCGAAACCACCACTGAGTTTGCCATCGTCGACCTTCATGTTGACCTTGGCATTGACCTCGCCAAATGGGCTGGACATGGCGAAATCCCATTGCCCATCCACGGCTGAATCTGCCCAGGCCAGTGGTGCACTCATTACCGCTATCAGTGTTGCCGCAATTCTCTTGATCATTCGTATACCCTCCGGAGCCAGCTACAGTGCTGTAAGTGCGTATATACGACGAAAAAGGAAGTGTGGTTCAGCACGGCGCAGTCGAGCAGAAACCCACCGGGGCAAACCGCTTGGCCGCAGTCTGCCCTGGCTCCGGAACGGTTTCCTTATCCTGTGCCTAGTTGAACATCGCACTGCGCAGCGAGGCCCGCTTCACCACCCAGTCGCCACCAAACTTCTTCTTGTAATGCCGTGACATCAGGCTGATGGCCGTCACGCCAATAACACTGGGTCCGATCCACAGGAGGATCGCCATGCTGTCGAAGTTGCTGGAGAAAATTTCCTCGAAGAAGCGTCGTCCACCGAACACGGTGAAGGCCGTGTAGGCACCGATGCCCGCCCCAATGAGGCCCCCCAGGTGTTGTAGCCACCACTCCTTTGGACGCAGTTCCTTGCGATAGATGTAGCGCAGGTTACCCAGGCCTGAAGCTGCCTGCAGGCCACCGAATGCCATGAACAGGATCGTACCGCTGTTGATCCCCACTGCCAGCAAGATGCAGCCGATGGCAATGAGCAGCCCGTTCAGGGCCAGGTGCATGGGGCGGCGCAGCGGTGCGCGATCGTCCTTGTACAGTATGCTCAACCAGCCGTGACGGGTGCTGGCCAGCACCAGCACACTGAGCGAAAACAGGAACAGCGCCGCTTCCTCCTGACTCAGTTCCAGGCCAGCGGCGTGCAGGCTCAGTGGAAACAGGAAGTCCAGGCTCGACATCAACAGGCCAGAGAAGGAAACGGTGTACATGGCCCAGGCGAAGTAGCGCCCGAAGCGCTTGTGGTCCAGGGCCCCCTTGCGGGTAAGCAGCGGAACCCAGAATAGCAGGAGGGCGCAGCCGCCCACGGCGATGTGCAGGTAGAGCGCAAAATCGTGAAGTGACAACATGATGGTCTCCAGAAAGAAAACGTCGTGTAAACGGTTGATCGGTACAGCGATCCATTGCCGCCCAGAGTAGTAACTGCCCCGCCCTGCCAGCAGTGCCGGAAGTCATGATCGGCACCATGACTTTTGGCCTATAGGTGGACTCTGGCCGCTGTGTGATAATTTGCTCTTCACTCGCCAGCCCATTCGCGCGAGTCAACACGCATGCGGGGTATCGACCATCCACCAGGAAGCAGGCCAGGCAAACCGATGAGCAGATTCGAAGGTCTGGGCAAGACCGGCAGCGAGATCGCGCTGTCTTTTTCCGGCATCATGGTCACAGCCGTGGTGGGAGCCGTAGGTGCGTATACGGTCTCCAATACGCCCGTGTTTATTCCCACCGCCGTGCTGGCGACTACCCAGTTGCTGTTGGTTACCTACTTCATGTTCATGGAGCTGGATCGAAAACTGGAATTCGTCTTCTGGCTGGAAGCACTCTGCATCAGCATCTTGCTGTTCCTCGTGCCGTCCAACTTCATCATCGTCATGAGCATTGTGTGGCTGATCCAGGCCGTCGAGTTGTATGGCATACGGCGGGCGGCACAGTTGCTGATCGCCAGCCAGCTCCTGTTCCTGCTGGCACAATACACCCACATCGCTTACAGCGACTGGCTGCAGATCGTTATCAGTGTCTTCATGTATGCCCTGCTGCAGGTCTTTGCCATCAGCGTGTTTCAGCGTCTGGTCAACGAGCGGGAACAACGGCAACGCATGGCGGCACTTAACCGGGAACTGCTGGCCACCCGGGAACTACTGTCCCAATCCGCCGCCCAGAACGAGCGATTGCGTATCGCCCGTGACCTGCATGACATTCTCGGCCATCACATGACTGCACTTATTCTCAACCTGGAGGTGGCCAGCCATACCATAGAGGGCCAGCCGAAGGAAAAAGTGGAGCAGTCACTGGCCCTGGCCAAGCTCCTGCTGAGCGAACTGCGGAGCACGGTCAGCGACCTGCGCGATGACTCTCCCATCAACCTGGAACAATCGGTCAGGCAACTGGTAGCCGGTATTCCCAATTTCGCCATCGACTTGGACTTCAGAGCCGCGCCGCCTATCAATGATGTGGACATGGCTGAGACCTTCCTCCGCTGTACCCAGGAAGCCGTCACCAATGTGTTGCGTCACAGCGATGCGAGCCGTTGCCGCATCAGCATGCGCGGCGACGAAGCATGCTGCACACTGTCTGTCTGCGATAACGGCAGCAAACACGCCACCATCGAGCCGGGCAATGGCTTGAAAGGTATGCAGGAGCGGGTGGAAGCCCGCGGCGGTGCACTGCACTGGCAACAGAATGAGGAAGGCTTCCAGTTACAGATATCACTCAGGGCAGAGGCGGCCGCATGAAGATTAAAGTCATGCTGGCCGAAGACCAGACCCTGGTGCGGGAAGGCCTGCGCAGCCTGCTGGCGCTCAGCGACAGCATCGAGGTGGTGGGGGAAGTGACTGATGGCTCCGAGATAGTGGAAGGCCTGGCACGCCTGCAACCAGACGTGCTGCCCACCGATATCCGCATGCCGAAGATGACAGGCATTGAGGCCTTGCGCGCCATGCAGGAGCAGGGCATCACCACTCCTGCCATCATCCTCACCACCTTCGATGACCATCAACTGGTACTGCAAGGCATGCAGGCCGGTGCCAGCGGCTACCTGCTCAAGGATGTGTCCCTGGACAGCCTGGTTAATGCCATCGAAACCGTGCATCGTGGCGAGACCCTGGTGCAACCCGCCATCACCGAACGCATTCTCAAGGGCCTGTCATCCATGGCCAGCACACAGGATGACGCGGAGATTCTCGAACCACTTTCGCCAAAAGAGCTGGAAGTGCTGCGCCTGGTGGCCGGAGGCTACAGCAACCGGGAGATCTCCAGCGCCATTCACAAGTCCGAGGGAACGGTGAAAAACCAGGTGTCGTCCATACTGGAAAAGTTGGCCGTGCGAGATCGGACACAGGCCGTGCTCAAGGCGATTAACCTGGGCTTGTTGTGACCAGTTTTATAGGGACAGATTTATTTTCCGAAGGAAAATAAATCTGTCCCTATAAAACTCAGCATTTGACGGACGCGCCATAATCGGGACAATGTTCACTGGGTAGAGCGTGCCGGGACCTGCACTGCAAAGCTGCCCTTTTTCTTCATCTCCGGAAGCGATACGTGAGCCAGCCCGAAACACAGTCAGATCAGCAGCCTGACGCAGACAGTAGAAATGATGCCGGGCAGGCAGGGCCAGCCGGCCGGCAGTCACCACAGAATCCACCACCTCGCCTCGGCACACTGGATTCATTCATCCTTGCCCTGCTGCTGTTCAGCCTGCTGCGCTTCATCGGCATGGGCTTTTCATCGGGCGCCGCCGAGATCCCCTACTCCCAGTTCAAGGATGAGTTGCGGGAAAACGAAGTCGCCAGCATCGTCATACAGGGCGACCAGATACGCGGCACCTACCGCAGCGCAAGGGATCAGTCGACAGGGTTCACCACCACCTTCCCACCCTTCGATGACAGCGACCTGTTTCCCCTGCTGGAAGAACAGGATGTTGTGGTGGTGGTGCGTTCCAATGAGCAGTCAATCTGGACCCTCATACTCATCAATATGCTGCCCGTACTGCTGGTGGTCGGCATCTTCCTCATGACCACCCGCGCCTTGCGAGGCAAGGCGGGCGGCAGCCTGCCCGGCGGCGGCCTGTTCAGTTTTACCAAGTCCCGGGCAAAGCTCAGTGAAACCCGGGATATCAAGGTGAGCTACGACGACATCGCCGGCCTCACCCATGCCAAGCAGGATCTCTCCGAGATCATCGACTTCCTCAAGCAGCCCGACAAGTACCTGGCTATTGGCGCCCATATCCCCAAGGGCATTCTGATGATCGGTCCTCCGGGCACGGGCAAGACCTTGCTGGCCAAGGCCACCGCAGCCGAGGCAGGTGTCCCTTTTTTCAGCATCACCGGTTCAGAGTTCGTGGAGATGTTCGTTGGGGTCGGCGCTTCCCGCGTTCGGGACATGTTCCAGGAGGCCCGCAAGGTAGCACCGGCGCTGATCTTCATCGACGAGATTGATTCAGTTGGGCGTGCACGCAGCAACGTGGGCATCGGCAACGATGAACGGGAACAGACCCTGAACCAGATACTCGCAGAGATGGACGGCTTCAGCGCCGACGAGGCCGTGGTGGTGATCGCCGCGACCAACCGTCCCGACATTCTGGACACTGCCCTCACCCGTCCCGGTCGCTTCGACCGCAAGGTCGTGCTCGACCTGCCGCAACGCGATGCACGCCTGGATATCCTCAAGGTACATGCGCGCAAGGTTGCCTTGGCCGACAACGTGGACCTGGAGACCATCGCGGCCGGTACCATCGGTTTCAGCGGCGCCGACCTGGCCAACCTGATTAATGAAGCCGCGCTGCTGGCGGCACGGGAAGGCAAGACCATAGTAGAGAATTCCGACCTGGAACGGGCCCGGGACAAGGTGGTGCTGGGTGAGATGCGGGAGTCTGTGCTCACCGATGTCGAGCGGGAGCGCACCGCCTATCATGAGGCTGGCCATGCCCTCACTGCCTACTTCATGCCCCACGCCGATGCCCTGCGCAAGGTCAGCATCGTTCCCCGCGGCCTGGCCATGGGATTCACCGAACAGACACCCAAAGAAGACAAGATGAGTTACGGCCAGCACTACCTGGAAGACCGCATCGCCATCATGCTGGGCGGCCGCTGCGCCGAGAAACTGGTCTACGATGAGGTCAGTTCCGGTGCCGCCAATGACTTGCAACAGGCCACCAAACTCGCACGTCACATGGTGACGGAGTGGGGCATGAACGAAAACCTCGGTGCGCTAAGCTTCCAGCATCCCGAGCAATCTTACCCGAACCAGGAATTCATGCTGCACAAGGACTACAGTGAACACACTGCCGAGTTAATCGACGAGGAAGTGCGCAAGCTCATCAGCGACAACGAGCAACGCACACTGGAGACCTTGAAGGCGCATCGTCAGGAGTTGGACAGGATTGCTGCGGCACTCATCGAACGAGAGTCGCTTAGCGATAGTGATGTGGCAGCGATTGTAGGTGAGCCCAGGTCGATAGGCGCGTAGCGCCTACCGTGATACGCCTATGCCGCGTTGCGTCTGGCCTCCCAGAGATCATACTCGGCCTGCATGCGCACCCACATCTCCGCACTGGTACCCAACTCTTTTTCCAGCACGATGGCAAATGAGGGAGAGATTCCACGCTTGCCATTAACGATCTCATTGATCTTGCGCGAAGCACAGGCGCAACGCCGCGCCAGCTCGGACTGGTTGAGGCCCAGTTCAGCCATGTAGACTTCGGCCAGTACCTGGCCGGGATGCAGGGGAGCAGGATTGTTAATCATGGTTGACCTCTGTTTCAGCGACAGTCCCTGGACTGACCCTTCCAAAAGCTGTTCTCCGACAAACGCTAGTGGTAGTCCTCAATCTTCACTTCGGAGAATTCACCATCCTTGAATTTGAATGTGATGCACCAGGGGAGTGAGATGGTGATGCTCCAATAATTTTTCCGTAATCCCTTGAGCTTATGTAGTCGGATAGTTGGCGGCTGTCGCCGAATTCTGAGGTCCGCTAGTTGGCGCGTGCTGTGTATAATCGTCAGCAAGGCCTTGGCACGCAGCCAATGCTCCCCGGGCAGGGTCCTGGAGGTATTTGTCTCCCAGATATCCCTGGCCAACTTGCCCTTGAAACTGGTAATCATCGGTGAAGGCAATTATTACACTAAGTGTAATAATGGAACAATCAATGTCAAGCAGACAAGTCTGCAGCGAGCATTGACTGTAGGCCAATTTCTGCTCAATTGCCTGGTTTCCAGGTAAATTAGAGATTGGGGTATACCGGCAACTTTAAGCGGGAACACACATCATGTCTTCCGACACGACTACGGGTCCCTTGTAGTGTTCGCGAAGAATAGCCAGATTGGTTTGCAGCTGGATGGGATCTGATGTGGAGATATGGCTCACCACAAGCTGTCCCACCTCGGCCGATGCCGCCATCCGCCCCCAGACGCTGGGCGTGGCATGCAGGTCAGCGATTACGCCGCTGGCGTTCTCATTGGCCGCCATGTGAATCACCAGGGTATCGACACCCTCTACGAAATCGACAAAGGCCGGATCGGCTCCGGTCTGGTCACTGCTGAAGCCGATGCTTACCTCCCCCACCTCTATCCGGTAGCCAATGGTAGGCACATCACCATGGGGCACACCCATGCCAGTCACGGTGATGCCGTCCTGCTGCCAGACCTGGCTCTGCTGCGACGGATCCACTTCAATGACAGTGATATCCAGCCGCCCCTGGAACACTTCATAGACTCCCCCTTCGCCGAACATCAAATCGGTGAAGCGCGAGATGGAAGGAAATACCTCGTTGCCGGTGGGGCCCGCGAGATCGAACGCGCCACCGCCGGGCCACAGAATGGCGGGCAGCTCAACGGAATGATCGGGATGCAGGTGACTCAGGGCGACCAGATCAATCTGCTCCATGGTGGCACCAGACTGGTGAAAATGATTCTTGCTACCGCTTCCCGCATCAATCAGCAGCTTGCTCTGGCCATTCACCCACAGGACATAGGCCGAAGAGGCGCGGCCCATGGAGTCGCCCGGACCACCAGAGCCCAACACCTGCAATTGGACGCCACTGGCATCGCAGGCGGCATTAGCCATGGTCGCCGCCAGAGTGAATGAAGCAGTGGCGATCACTGCCTTGAGCAATCTGGGTCTGGCAGCTGTCATCGGTTTACCTCGGGATAAAGCAGTCTTTAGTCAACGTTCGCTCGGTATAGCTTACTTATAACGCTTGTTAGGTGCCTGCTCATCGAGCTGACGAAAATGCGCCATCTTCTCCTTGATGCGCGATTCCAGGCCAACCTCTTTCGGATGATAGAACCGTGCGTCCTGGATTTCCTGGGGCAGATAATTCTCACCGGCGGCATAGCCGCCCTGCTCTGTGTGGGCCTCATCGTGGGCATAGCGATACTCCGCCCCGTGACCCATCTCCTTCGCCAATTGAGTTGGCGCGTTGCGCAGGTGCACCGGCACCTCCAGTGAACCGTGTTCACTCAGGGAAGCCTTCACCTCACCGAAGGCCGAATACAGGGCGTTGCTCTTGGGTGCTGCCGCGAGATACAGCGCCGCCTGGGCCAGGGCCATGTCGCCCTCCGGGCTGCCGAGGCGGGTGTAGGTATCCCAGCAATCGGTACACACCTGCAATGCCCGCGGATCGGCGAGGCCCACATCTTCCACCGCCATGCGGGTCAGGCGGCGGGCCAGATAGATCGGATCACAGCCGCCGTCCAGCATGCGCGTCAGCCAGTACAGCGCGCCGTCGGGGGAGGAGCCACGCACCGCCTTGTGCAGGGCGGATATCTGGTCATAGAAGGCATCGCCGCCCTTGTCGAAGCGGCGGTAACTTTCCGCGAGGACCTGCTCGAGGTGTTCATCCCTCACCTCGCGCCTGCCGTCGACCTCGTCCGCCATGTCGCTGAGCACTTCCAGGTAGTTAAGCGTGCGGCGAGCGTCGCCATCTGCGGCGCGGGCGAGTGCACGTTTCTGCTCATCATCCAGGGCAAGCCGTAAGCCACCAAGTCCACGCTCTGAATCGGCCAGTGCATTGTCGATCACCGCCAGCAGGTCCTGCTCCGTGAGCGACTTCAGCAAATACACCCGGGCCCGCGAGAGCAGGGCGTTGTTTAACTCGAAGGACGGATTCTCGGTGGTGGCGCCAATAAAGAGGATAGTGCCGTCTTCGATATGGGGCAGGAAGGCATCCTGCTGGGCCTTGTTGAAACGATGCACCTCATCCACAAACACGATGGTTTTGCGGGAAGCCTGCGCCGACTGATGCTGTTGCTGATGGAACTGGGCCTGTTCGATGGCCGCCCGAATCTCCTTCACCCCGGCCAGCACCGCCGACAGGGTGACGAAGTGACAGTCACAGGACTCGGCAACGATCCGGGCCAGGGTCGTCTTCCCCACCCCCGGCGGACCCCAGAGGATCATGGAATGGGGCTGCTTGTGGGTGACGGCTTCATGGATGGACTTGCCCGGGGCAAGCAGGTGCGCCTGACCAGTGAACTCCTGCAGCGTGCGAGGACGCAGGCGCGCGGCCAGGGGTTGGTAAACCTCGGGGCTATCGTCTGCGAACAGGGATTGTGTGGAGGACGGGGGCATAGTGCCTTTTTCTGAAACCAAGCGTTGAAGTCTGCATCATACTCGACCAGCAGCCGGGGGTAACCTGCCGCCACGGCCAGAGTCTCTATCTGTTCTGCGAGATTGAAAACTGGTCGACACTTTCATTGGACCAATAAACCAATCGCCCAATAGACCTATCGACCAGCCGATACCAGCAATCAACACCGCTCGCCCACGGGGGCTACCCTGTTAGTGCCTCCTGCATCAAGCCAACCACCCTGTCGATGTCTGCTTCAGCGATACAGAGGTGGGTCACCAGCCGCATGCGCTTGCCGCCGATGACTTTCACGCCCTGTGCGGCGAGGCTATTGGCAAGCTGCATACCCAGCTCGTGGCTGGGCAACTCGATAAACACCATGTTCGTGTAATTGCCCAGCACGGTGACGGCCTCGATGCCGGCCAGGGCTTCAGCCAGGCGCCGGGCATTGTCATGATCGAGCTGCAGGCGCTCGACGTGGTGATCCAGGGCATGATCGATCGCCGCCGCCAGTATGCCAGCCTGGCGCATGCCGCCTCCGGCCATCTTGCGCCAGCGCCGAGCCCGGGCGATGAACTCGCCCGACCCGCACAGTAAGGAGCCCACCGGCGCGCCCAGTCCCTTGGAGAAACAGATAGATACGCTGTCCACGTGCTGGGCGATGTCGGCCACATCGACCCCCAGCGCCACCGCCGCATTGAACACCCGCGCGCCATCCAGATGCAGCGACAGGCCATGACTGCGGGCAAACGCCGCTGCCTCCGCCATGTAATCCAGCCCCACGACCTTGCCATTGTGGGTGTTTTCCAGCACCAGCAACTTGCTCACGGCGAAGTGCGGATCATCAGGCTTGATGCGTGAGGCCACCAGGTCGAGGTTCAGGCTGCCATCGGCTTCCACCGCAATCGGTTGCGGCTGCAGGCTGCCAAACACGGCCCCGCCACCGGCCTCATAGAGGTAGCTGTGATAGTCCTGTCCCACGATGTATTCCTCACCGCGCTGGCAGTGGGAGAGCAGGGCCACCAGGTTGCTCTGGGTGCCTGAGGGTAATAACAGTGCCGCGTCCTTGCCGGCCAGTTGGGCGACCTTCTCCTGCAGTGCATTGACCCCGGGATCATCGCCGAAGACATCGTCGCCTACAGCGGCCGCCGCCATCCGGGCGCGCATGGCATCGGTGGGTTGGCTGGTGGTGTCACTTCGAAGATCAATCACTGGCTGGTATCTCTGCGGGAAAGATGAAAGTATAGCGATAAATCGATCGGCCCTGTTCCCTTTTGTACGGGCCGCTACTGCTTGTCCGGTTTCAACAGATTCTTAGCCATGCGTAAAACACTGTTCACCCTGCTGCTCGCCCTGGTCGGCGCCTGTGCCCCGCAGGAAGAAACCTACCAGGTCGGCCACATCAGCACCCGCCTGGGTGATCTCTACATCTGGCTCTATGAAGACGTGCCGGTGCACCGGCAGAACTTCATCGACCTGGCGGAGGCCGATTACTTCGACGATTACTCGTTCAATCGGGTGATCGAAGGCTTTGTGGCACAGGGGGGTTGTCCGGATACGCCCGAGGGCTTTGCCTATTCCATCCACTTGCTGGAGCCCGAGTTCAGGCCACAGCTACGACACGTCTACGGCACCTTCGCTGCCGGCAGGGATAACAACCCCGGCAAGCTGTCGGCAGGTTGCCAGTTTTACGTGGTGCATGCCGCGGACGGCATTCCCCGCCTGGATGACAACTACACCATCTACGGTTTTGTATTCGACGGCATGGATGTGGTGGACCAGATCGTAGCCGTGGAAACCGATGAATCCGATGAGCCCCTGGTCACCATCGATCTGGACGTGTCCATCATTGAGATGACACGGGCCGAGATTGAAGCCACAGGCTTTGTCATTCCCGAGTGACAAAGCCGACACGTGCTGTCTGTCGGCGAATGCTCCGCACCTGATCACCAGGCAATTTCTTTGCCATCCCAATCCAGAAAGTTCAGCACCGGCTCTGCCGGCAGAGTCTCGACAATAGTCAGCAATCTGTCTGCCACGAAGTCCGGTGTAAATATCCTGTCCGGGGACATGCCGCGTCGGTAAGGCGCGGACAGCCCGGTGTCGGTGGTGCCAGGGTGGAATGCCAGGAAGCGGGTATGCTTGCTGAATCGTCGATATTCGATAGCCGCCGTCTTCAGCAACATGTTGAGCGCGGCCTTGGATGCGCGGTAGGCGTACCAGCCACCGGCGCGGTTGTCTTCGATACTGCCTACCCGTGCGCTGAATACCGTGACAACATTCGAGCCATCGCTGGCCAGCAATGGCATCAGATGCTGGATCCACAGTATGGGCGTGAATGCATTGACGTTGAACACGGCGTTGAGCCCATCGCGACTGACATCCTTGAGGCGCTTCTCCGGTTCGATATCGCCCTGATGCAGGATGCCGGTGCAGATGAACAGTCGATCGACAGAGAATCGCTTGCCGCTGAACTCCCTGGCAAGGCCTGCCATGGATTCGTCACTGTTGTCCGATTGCCTCCAGTGCACTCGCGGGTTAGACGCCGTCGTAGCGTCGCCAGCGTGTTCCGATCGGCTAATGGCGATCACCTGACGATCCGGATCGGCCGCCAACAGTTTCCCGATCAATGCGCGCGCAATGCCACCATTCGCGCCGACCACCAGGGCAGCTTTAGGCTGATCGCTCTTCATCGACGGCAGGTAGAACCCGCCTCATTAAACGTCGTGCAGCGTTCGCAGCGTTTCTGACCGGTTAGCAGATAGGAAATGGTGTAGCGATTGCGGGCGAAGAGTCGATAGGCAATGTCGGCGAACCAGCGAAGAATCGGCCAGCGCAAGATGAGCAGCCAGCGCTTTCTGTCCACCGCCCGCCACGCGCCGCAGGTCACATCGAGCCCATAGATCATGCTGCCATCGGCGTACTCCCCGTGCAGGTAGCGATCGGCTGCGGCGACATCGATGTGCGGGTAGCACGTGGCGAAGTCGTCAGCGTAGATATCGGCAAAGCGCAGTCGGCCTGCCGTATCCAGCGAACGCAGCTGGCGCATCTCGGCTGCACACAGCGGGCAGGTGCTATCGAAGAAAAGTGTCAGCGGGTAGTGGATTGAACTGGGCATTGGCTGGTTGATTAGCTGGTTGACTGGATAGTGAATGGGCTAGTGGGCATGCACTCGAGAAGTTAGCGGGCCAGGGTATCAACTCCGGTATGCGCAGTAGCCCCCACTGATACCGCTCTGTAGTTTACGCACAAAGCAGTGAGTCGGATTACCTGCATATGTCTGATTTAGACCCACAGGGGATAGTCATCGTTACCGCGCCAGGTGCTACAACGGGTGCTCGGCAGAACTACAGGAAATTACTCACAAGCCTGCGCAAAGAAATCGCTCAGCAGCCGCGGCTAAAAAAGGTAAAGTAGGCCCTGTAGGCAAGGTCCAATGATTAAAAAAGATAACGTTGTTAAGCTGTGAGTGTCCCCACTGAATCCGCCCTCAAGCGGGAGTTGATCTGGCTTGGCGTGAGTGGCAGCGCCGCCCTCTGCGGCGGTGGTGTCTTGCTGGGTTTATACTGGCAGCCTGAGCGGGCCCTGCAATGGCTGGCCCAGACGCTGCTGATCTGGCTCTTTCTGTTGTATCAGGCCTGGCTGCGCCTGCCGCTGAATCGACCTGCCGTCGACGCGCCGCTGTATAGCGACCTGGGTTGGGGCAATCGCCTGACCTTGCTGCGGGCCTGCCTGATTGCTGCGACGGGCGGCTTCCTGTTGCAACCCTGGCCCGAGGGGCGGTGGTTGGCCTGGGTACCGGGTTGGGTGTATTTCTTCGGCGCCATCTTCGACCGGGTCGATGGCTACGTGGCCCGACGTTGCAACCATAGCAGCCTGCTTGGCAATGACCTGGACAATGTCTCCGACGCCCTGGGCCTGGCGGTCGTATCCCTGCTGGCCTATGGCTATGGCCAGATTCACTGGAGTTACCTGCTGTTCGGTGCCGCCTATTACCTGTTTCACGGCGGCCTGATGTGGCGCCGCTACCAGGGACTCCCGATCTACCCTCTGCCACCCTATATGCACCGGCGGGCCTGGGCCGGCTTCCAGATGGGTTTTCTGGTGGTTGCAATCTGGCCCTGGTTCTATCCCCCCACCACCACCCTCGCCGGCTTTGCCTTCATGGTACCGGTGCTGATTGGCTTCGCCGTGGACTGGTTGTTTGTCAGTGGCCGCCTGGATCCCGAGGCACCCACTGTTCAGGCTCGCCTGCGCAAGCTGGTGGCCTTCAGTGCCCTGTATCTCCAGCCCCTGATGCGGCTGTTGATCCTGGGACTCCTGCTCGAATCCCTGCGGCGCAACGGCTTTGAACCGGGCTGGTTCATGCTGTGGGGTTTTGTGGTGGCCACCGCCATGATTGTCCTCGGCGTCGCCGGCCGTGCGGCCTGCCTCGCCATGATCGGCCTGGTGGCCAGCTACTATGCGGAGATCACCATGACGAACATAGAAGCAGTGTTGTATTGCTGCATCGTCTGGGTGATGTTGCTGGGCACCGGCCGTTTCAGTCTCTGGCAGCCAGACCAGGCCTGGCTGCATCGCTACGACGGCGCATGAGAACCATGCAGCGCTACCTGCCGGTACTTACCTGGGCTATGGCCCTGGCCCTGTTCGCCTGGGTACTGTCGAAGCTGCCACTCGCAGCCTTGTGGCAGGCGGTTGCCACTCTGCAGCTGCGCCAATGGCTGCTGTGGCTAGGCCTGAACCTGCTGATTATCGCCCTGCTGGTCGGGCGTTGGCTGATCCTCACCCGCGCCATGGGTCTGCCCCTCGGCTTCGGCCAACTGTTGCGACTGCGCCAGGCCGGACAATTCATCAGTTTTGTGACACCTGGCCCCCAATTCGGTGGCGAACCACTACAGGTGTATTGGCTATGGCGCCGCTACCGGACGCCGGGACACAGTGCGTTTCTGGCCGTGGGTCTGGATCGTTTCTATGAGCTATGGATCAACTTTGCCATTCTGTTACTGGCGGTGATGATTCTGGCCAGTACCGCCAGCAGGCTGGCGCTGGACTGGCAGGGCATAGCCGGGGTATTGCTACTGCTGGTACTGATGCTTCTGGCCCTGGCCTGGTTGCTGTTGCGGCATCCGCAGCGCCTGCAAGCCTGGGTAGAGCGCCTGACCCGACCCTGGCAATCGCACCCTCGCCTGGGGCAGTTGCATACACATTTTTCTGAACTGCATGCTGCACTGCAAACCCTCACCCGCACCAAGCGCGGCCCACTGGCCGCGGCCATTGTTGTATCGCTGTTGGCCTGGGTGGGGATGATTGGTGAATTCTGGTTACTGCTGCGCTTTGCCGGGCTGGACCTCGAGCCGGGGAATTTTGTGCTGCTGTTTACCGTGCTGCGCCTGAGTTTCCTGCTGCCCCTGCCGGGCGGCATGGGCAGCATGGAGGCAGGGATGCTGTGGGCGTTTCAAGCCCTGGCCCTGCCCCTGTCGACGGCGGCGGGCCTGATCGCCTTGATGCGCCTGCGTGATGTGCTGGTGCTGGTGTTCAGCGCCCTGCTACTGCCGGGGCTGACAAGTGGCGAGACTTCAGCCCCCGAAGTCTCTTGAATACGATGCCCAGCAGGCCTCGTTCTCCCACAGTCGTGCCGTGAAGCGGCCGGAACCGGGGGGCTCGATGGCGGCCAGCAGTTTATCGCAGATGATGCGGGCAAAATGCTCCAGGCTGGGATTGAGGCCGGCAAACTCCGGCAGGTCATTGAGCAGCCTGTCGCCAAAATAGGCGAGCGCTGCCTGCATCTCTTCCTCGATCTTGACGATGTCCACGAGATAACCATGCTGGTCCAGGGCTGCCGCTTCCAGCCGCACCTGCAGGACATAGTGATGGGAATGGGGATCGTTCTCTGCACCCCAGTCACCCCCGATGAGGTAATGCTGGGCAATGAAATCCTTTTTTACGGCCAGAGTGTACATGCTGTATTCCTGTTTAATGACCTGAACTGTCGCTCAGATCAGGACTGGTAATCGAAAATAATCTGCACGGCCTGCTCCGGACTCTTGTCCAGAAGCTGGTAAGCCTGCGCGGCGTCACTTAAAGGCATGCTGTGGGTAATAAACTGTGCGGGCTGGCACTTTTTAATCTGTTCCCAGGCCACCGCAAAGCGTCGCGCCTTGTTCCAGCGCCCGGTGAGTTCCGGCGCCAGACTGCTCACCTGGCTGCTGACGATACTGATGCGATTACGGTGAAAGCGCCCGCCCAGATCCAGCTCCACGGGTTTGTTGCCGTACCAGCTTCCCACCACGATGCGCCCGCCATAGGCACAGCGCTCGATGGCCAGATTCAGGGCCGCCGGATTGCCACTCAATTCCAGCACCAGGTCGGCTCCGTCGCTGGCATCGCCGGCCTGCAACTGCTGTTGCAAGGCAGCCATGTCCTGCTCCTGCCGGGGATCGAATACCGTCACCCCCAGCTGCTGCGCCAGCTCACGGCGCCTGTCCACGGCGTCCACGGCGGCCAGGCAAGACAGGGGAAAATTGACCAGCGCACTGGCGGTCAACAGACCCACCACCCCCAGGCCAAGCACCAGCACCCGTTCCCCGATGCGGGGTTGGGCATCGAGGACGAGATTCACGGCGGTTTCGGTATTGGCCAGAAACACGGCGTCGCGAAGATCGATGCCGTCAGGCAGGCGAATCAGCTCTGCAGGCTTCGCGAGATAATGACTGGCATGGGGTTGGAAGGCGAACACCGCCTGGCCCAGCCAGGCAGCATCGACACCGTCACCCAGCGCTTCCACCACACCCACGCTGGCGTAGCCGTATTGCAGGGGATAGCGGATGCTGTCAGCGCCCAGGGCCGAGAGACTGGCATCGAGGGCGAGTGTTTCCGGCACCTGTCCCCGGTACACCAGCATCTCGGTGCCGGCGCTGATGGCGGAGTAGCGGGTCTTTACCAGAAACTGGCCCGCCTGCGGCGGTGACAGGGTCTGCTCCCTGACTTCTACGGCATGGGGCTTACTGAACCAGAGTTGTTGCGCGTTCAGCCCTTGCATGCGGTGGAACCGTTGTAGTGCAGGTCGCCCCAGACGATCATGTCTGCGCCGGCCTGACCGGAATTCAGTGACCGGATATCCATGACCCGGTTGGAGCCGGCAGACTGCAGATCACCAACCGCCTTGTAGCCGCCTACCAGTTTGGGCGCAATGGTAAGTACCACGGCATCCACCAGTCCTGCCTGCAGGAAGGCGGTAATCACATTGGCTCCCCCTTCCACCATCAGGCTGCGAATGCCTCGCGAGCGTAGCAGCTGCATGGCCGCACTCAGGCATACCTGGCTGCCGCCTGCTTCGGCGGCATGCACCGAGAGCACCTCGGCATGTTCGCCGAAGTGTTCGCGTTCGGTCTTCGCCGTGAGAACCCAGCAAGACTTGTCGGGGTGATCGCAGAGCTTGGCGCTGGCGGGCGTGCGTAATTGACTGTCCAGTACAATTGGTTGCGGATTGGGTCCCTCCCAACTGCGCACCGTGAGCTGGGGATCGTCACTGAGCAGGGTGCCGATGCCGATTAGTATACCGTCATGGAGGCTCCGCAACTGATGCGTAACCCGCAGGGATTCCTGGCCGCTGATGCTTAATGTCTCACCACTGTGGGTGGTAAGGCTACCGTCCCAACTCTGGGCATAGGCCAGGGTCGTAAAGGGACGGTCGTCGGATTGGAAGGCATCGCTACGCGCACGCCACCAGTCTTCAATCCGCTGATTGAGATTCGACTCGGTCACTGTCGCTGGCCTGGGTGGCTGGGTTGGGCACGCGCAGCATGTGATTCATGCGCTCGGCCTTGGTCAGGAGGTAATGGGAGTTTTCCGGGTGTACGGTGCAGGGCATGTCCACCCGTTCGTTCACCGTGATGCCGTCGGCTTGCAAGGCGCTGATCTTGTCCGGGTTATTGGTAATGAGGCGCACCGAGTTGATGCCCAGGTCTTCGAGTATCAATGCTGCCAGCACATAGCTGCGCTCATCGGCGCCGTGGCCCAGCATTAGATTGGCATCGACGGTATCGTGGCCTTCATCCTGCAGATTGTAGGCATGGATTTTCTGTAACAGGCCAATGCCCCGCCCTTCCTGGCGCAGGTACACCAGTACGCCACGCCCTTCGGTGGCGATACGTTGCAGGGCCCGGTCCAGTTGCTCACCACAGTCGCAACGTCGGGAGCCAAATATGTCGCCGGTCAGGCATTCCGAGTGCACGCGCACCAGCACGTCATCGCCGGCCAGATCATCGCCCATATAGAAGGCAAGGTGCGCCTTGTCATCCAGGGTGTTGCTGTAATAGCCGAGTTTGAATTCACCGTAATCGGTAGGTATACGGGCGCTGGCAATGCGGGTTACTGAGGGTGCTGACATAACGATTCATCTTACGTTTTTGATGTAACAGGGACAAGCAGAGACTCGGCCCAACAGGGCCTCGTGGGGTCCAGGCTAGCAGGGACATTGCTGCCCGGGCTAATCTGGTCATCACTGCGCTGGAGATTATTTACTGACGGATGCCTTCCAATTCAAATTGCAAAACCACTTCATCACCCACCAGGCCATCGGCAACACCGTAGTCCATACCCCACTGACTGCGCAGCAGCGTGGTGCGGGCTGAAATACCCAGGGTCTCGCGGCCATGACCAAAGGGATACTCGGCCCGTTTGTTCAGGGTGACGGCTAATTCTACCCCATGGGTCTGACCCAACAGGGTCAGGTTGCCCACCAAGACACCCTCATCGGGATTGGCATTGGAGGCTGTAAAGCCGGTGGCTTCAAACACGATAGCGGGATGGCGCCGCGCATTGAGAAAGTCACCACCGCGCAGATGGTTATCGCGGGCCCTGTGATTACTGAAAATACTGTCGGCTTCGATCTCGATGCGGCCGGAGACCAGTTCCCGGCTATCCGCATCATAGCGAAAGCTGCCTGATGCCTCGAGGAACATGCCCATCTGCCGCTGGTAGCCGATGTGTTCGACGGCGAAGACAATGGACAGGTGCTCATCATCGATTTCCCAGTCGGCGACTTCTGCGCTAACCGAGCCGGCGCATTGCAGTGCGGCCAGGGTCAGCGCGCCAATGAAGAAGTTTTTCAGTGACGGCATATTGCCTCCTGTTGCTCTGTTGGGGTTTTGTGAGCTGTCTTTATTTATTGTTATTGTTGGAACAGTTGCCATTATCGCTACAAAACTGACCGGTGCCGCGCGCCAAACCTGTTCGGCGTACTACGCACCCAGGCTACTGACGGATCAATAGGCGCAACCGGCAAGCGCGGGCAACTAGCCTCCAGGCAGTGCCAGCAGGTCTGTGTGTCCTATCCGACAAGTGCCCGTGGCCACATGGGCCTGACGAAACCGCAGCCAGTCCTGCAGGGCCGTGGCCTCGATGGCCGGATCGCTGCTTACCGCCTGGGCGATACCGTCAATCAGGGCGGCCACCAGTGCACTGTGCTTTCCATACTTACCACCCTTACCATCCTTACCATCAAGTTGCCATGGACTGCTTGCCGTGTACACCTCGTAGCCCAGCCTTTCAAACTGTTCCAGAGTATAGTCGGTGGCCCGCGGCCCCAGCGCCGGACCGAAACCCTTGTCCCGCTGCTGGTCACGATTAAACGCCGCCAGAACAGGCGCATCCAGGGGATGAGCCGGGGTCCAGTGCGTGCTGCCATCGTAATTCAAGGCGGCATACAACGCGGGTTTCTGCGACACATTCTGTTCCGCCATCGCATCCAGCAAGCGCTGCACAAACGCCGTCGACACCAGATCGAAGAGCGCCGAAGCCGTCACCAGTCGCGCATCGGCCAGGGGCAGGGTTTGCGTGTGCATCAGATCCAGTTCATACACGTCAAGATCCGTGTGCAGGCTGTGCCGCCGCCTGGCTTCGGCGAGCAATGCCGCATCCTGATCCACCAGGCGCCAGTGCACAGGCGAATCACTATGGCGCTCGGCGTCCTGGTCGCCGATGAAGCTGCGCAGGGTGGAACCGGTGCCGGCCCCCAGATCCACCACCGTCGCGGGCCGGGCTCCTGCGTCGCGCAGCCACTGCCGGGAGCGCTGCAACAGCGCTGGATCACGCGCTTCGCGGTCGGCGGGCTCGCGCATGCTCAGCCAGTCAATACTGAAACCGCTCATTGCTCTGCCACCCTGTTCAGCAAGTCAGACACGATCGCCCCCGTCTCAGTCCAGCGCGGCAAATGCGCGGCAGCCTGTTGCGCGCCGCGCTGCAGGCGGCGGCGCAGGTCGGTATCGTGCAAGAGACTCCGCAGTGCCAGGGCCAGGGCTGCGCTGTCATCCGGCGGCACCAACAGACCCGCCGTCGGCGGCACCACATCCGGCACCGCCCCGGCCCGGGCCGCGACCACGGGCAGGCCCGCCGCCGTGGCCTCGGCGAATACCATGCCATAACCCTCGAAGCGCGACGGCAAGACAAACACATCGGCCTGTTGGTACTCGGCCAAATGATCATTCACCACGCCGGTCAGCTCGATCCGCTCCGTCAATCCCAGGCTTTCCAGCTGTTGAAGCAAGCCCGCTACCCAGTCCGGCGCCAGGCTGTCGTCACCTACGAAGCGGGCGCGCCAGGGCAGGTCCTTGAGCTCGGCCAGGGCTGCCAGCAACACATCGTGGGCCTTGCGCGGTGTCAGCGATGCCAGAGTCAGCAACAGCGGTGGATCACCTGCACAGGGCGCAAAATCCACCGACTCGGTACCCGGCAAGGCCACAGTGATCTTTTGCTGCGGCAGCGCGAACCGTTCCACCAGGATGCGCCGCGTATGCTCGCTGGTGACCAGCGTCGCCCGGGCACAGGCCAGTGCTCGCCGTTCTGACGCCAGCAACTGCGCCTGCAGCGATTCATCCAGACCCGACTCCAGTGCCAGGGGATGATGACATAGCGCCAGCAGCCGCAATCGGTCCGACTCGGCTTCGGCGATGGCATCGAGCACACCGAAGGCCAGACCATCGATGATGACGATGGACTGATCCGGCAAGGCAGCAAGCAGTGATGCAATATGGGCCAGGCTGGCTTGATCAGGTTGCGGTGCACAATGGGGCAGGGACAGGGTTTCTATCGGCAGATCACGCTGTCGCAGTTCGGCGATGAGGCGGCGGTCATAGTGATAACCACCGGTTCGTGTGTCGAGATCGCCGGGATAGGCGAAGTAGATGGGATCGGGCATGACTAATGGGAGCATATTTGCCGGTGCCCGGCAATCTGGCTACTCAGGGGATGTAATAGAACACAAGCAGGTGAGCCAATATCACAATCGCCGTCAGGGTGAGGCGTAGATCGATATAGTGGCGCTTCACCGCCACATTGCTCTCGGCGAACAGGAAGCGTGCGAAGCGTAGCTCGAACAGCAAGACCAGAACGAAACCCGCCGCCAGGCCGGCGACGGCTACATGGGGACTGAATGCACCCAACAGCACGCTGGCCCAGGCCAGCAGGGCGATGAGATTACTACCAACAAGCAACAGCCCGCTGAACAGCGACTGACTGCGAGCCAGCCCGCATCCCCACAGGGATCCTCCCAGGAACGCCAGGATCACAGTGCTGTAGCTCAGGAACAGGGTCACCACATCATCTGCAGGCAACACAGTGGCGGAAAACAACAGATAGACCGGGATAAGAAACGGCAGTAAACCTGCGTAACCCAATCCTGCAATGATTATGTACTTGTTCAGCGTGATTTACCTCGAGTAGATCACTCTGTACGCAGGAAAACTAACATTGGTTTTATGTGGTGTCGCCACGCAAGTCTGTGAGGCTGTTTAACTTGTTTGAGGGACCCGCTTGGGGTATGAATAGTCGCACTGTGTTGTGTGTGTTAACGGTGGTGTTTTTACTATCCATCTCAACAACTATCCCAACAAGCAAGCCAACACCCTTCTCGAGAGGTAGTGATGCCAGCAGATAACCCCGGTCAAACCATCGCGACCACCGTGATTGGTAAATTCGTGCTTGGCATATCTGCCCTTGCCTTCATCGGCTATGGGCTTACCAGCCTGTTGTCTCCGGAAATCCCCGCACGGCTGGCCGGGATTGCCATCACCAACGCCGATGGTTTCGCAGAAGTGGGCGCCATGTACGGCGGGCTGCAGACGGGTATTGGCCTGTTTTGCCTGTTGTCCCTGCTAAAGGCAGACTTCTATCGAACCGGGCTGGCGCTGTTGGCACTGGCAATTGGCGCGCTGGCACTGGCCCGTTTGCTTACCATGCTGGTGAGCACCGGCGATGTGAGCGCCTATACCTGGGGCGCCCTCGCGTATGAGTTTGCCACCACGGGGCTTGCCGCGTTCGCCTTCGTGAAAACGAAATGACACAGCACGAATACATATTCATTGCGGTCTCCATCATCCTGGGTCTGGCCATTACCCGGCTGTTGCACACCATGGCCATGATTACCCGGGCTTATCGCCGGGTGACATTCCACTGGTCTTCCCTGGCCTGGGCTTTTTCCATCATGCTCTACATTCTCCAGCTTTGGTGGGTGGGTTGGGAGCTGCGTGTTATTGAGCAGTGGTCCTTTATCGACTTCATCGTGCTGGTATTCGGCTCCGCTGCACTCTATGGCGCAGCGGAAATGGCATTGACGGCACCCGACGAGGGCAATGCGAACATGCTGGAAAACAGCCAGGACCTGGGCCGCCTCTCCGCCCTGTCCATGCTCCTGTATTTCCTGGTCGGACCCTACGTCAATATCTTCATGTATGAGAACGCCGTCTTCCCTTCCCTGGCGGTGCCTTCGCTGGGGTTGCTACTCATGAGCTTTGTGATTTTCTGGCCAGCGCGATTCCAGGTCTGGTCGGCGGTGTTTGCTGTGTATTCCACTTGTGTGTTGTTGCTTACGATATAAGCCTTACCCAAAAGCGGATCAATGATCCCCGGTTTGGAATTGGATTGATTCCCATGTCCCACTCGCCGATGAACAGTCTCTCTCTGCAGAAGTCCAGATCATGAACGAGCCGCTTCACTACCTGACACTTCACCAGGTCGCGCAGCTGGTGAAAACCAAACAACTCTCCCCGGTTGAGCTAACCCGGCACATGCTCGAACGCATCGACTCGCTGGACGGCAAGCTCCACAGCTATGCCACACTGACCTCCGATCTCGCACTGCAACAGGCCAAAGCAGCCGAAGCCGACATCATGGCCGGCCACTACAAGGGTCCCCTGCATGGCATCCCCATTGCCGTTAAGGACCTCTGCTACACCCGCAACATCAAGACCATGGGTGGCCTGCGGGTTCGCAGGGATTTCGTGCCTGACTTTAATGCCACCGTCGTCGACAGGCTCGCCGAGGCAGGCAGTGTGTTGCTGGGCAAGCTGGCGCTCACCGAAGGCGCCCTGTCTGGTTACCACAGGGACTTCGAGATACCGGTGAATCCCTGGGGCGACGATCTCTGGGCAGGTGTGTCATCCAGCGGCTGTGGGGTGGCCACCGCGGCGGGGCTGTGTTTCGGATCGCTGGGCACAGACACCGGTGGCTCGATACGCTACCCGTCCATGGCCAACGGCATTGTGGGTTTGAAACCCACCTACGGTCGGGTGAGTCGCCATGGCGTGCTGGAGCTGGCTGGCTCCCTGGACCATGTGGGGCCCATGACGCGCTCCGTTGCCGATGCCGCTACGCTGTTCAATGCCATCGCCGGCCGGGATGCGCAGGACCCCACTTCGCTTGATGAACCTTTCACTGCAATCGCCGATCAGTCAGGCGCTGATTTGTCTGGCATCAGGATTGGTGTCGACGAAGACTATATTGCCAGGGGCACGGACCCCGGCCTCGTCATCGCGATACAGCAGGTCATTCAGAGCCTGCAGTCTCTGGGTGCTGAACTCGTGACACTCACCATGCCACAGGACGATCCCATGGATCTGCGCAATGCCTGGATTCCGGTCACCGCCTACGAGGCGGCTCGCGCGCATGCGGCGTATTATCCTGCCCGCGCCGACGAATACGGTGGCTATCTGGGCGATGTCTTGCAGATCGGCCACGGGATGAGTGCAAAAGACTACGCAGAGGCGACGCAGAGAAGACAGCAGATTGCCGCGCGGTTTGAATCCGAGCTGCAAAAAGTGGATGCCGTGATTTGTCCTTCCGGCGGTTCTGTGTTCGCGGTAGAGCAAGCGATTCAATACGGCGACATGGAAACCCTCAAGCCCGTGATACGAAAATTCCAGGGACAGTTCACACTTCCCGCCGACCTGGCAGGCACTCCGGCGCTCACGGTGCCCTGTGGCTTGTCCGCACGTCGCTCGCCCTATGCCGTGCAGTTCCTCGGTCGCAAGATGAGCGAGAGCACACTGTGCAGGATAGGATCTGCTTATCAATCCATTAGCCACTGGCATGAACAACACCCACCGATGTAAGCCTGCCCCTGATCCATGCCGCGGCGCGCGACGTTAAACAAGGCATCACCCCGTTAATCGTTTAGCAGCCTCCTATGTCCGCGCCCACTACCCCACAGCAACGCGCCAGCGCCGCGCTGAAATCCCTGTTCGTCGCCGATGCCCTGGCCATGCCGGTGCACTGGTACTACAACCCCATGGATATCTACCGGCAGTTCAAGGGTGGTATCCAACAGCTGGAGGACGCGCCGGCGCATCACCCCTCGTCTATCATGTCGCTGCATTCGACCAACCACGGCGGTCGCCACGGACGTGGCCACAGGCAGGCGTCGCGGGAAATCGTGGGCGAGGTGATTCTCAAGGGCAAGAGGCAGTACTGGGGGCAGGCCAATACCCATTATCACCACGGTATGAAAGCCGGCGAAAACACCCTCAACGCTCACTGTGCGCGCGCATTGATGCGAACCCTGGCAGCAAACAACGGGCACTATGACCAGCAGGCTTTCCTGTCTGCCTACATCGCACTGATGACCGCCGACCCGGCCCAACACCCCGACACCTATGCCGAGTCCTACCACCGCGGCTTCTTCGCCAAGCTGGAGGCGGGCAAGCCTGCCGATCGATGCGGCGCCGTGACCCACGATACCGCCTCCATCGGCGGCCTGGTAACCATCGCCCCCCTCGTCTTTGCCGAACGCCTGGCCGGCACGCCGCTGGAGCGGGTGCAGGACATCTGCGCCGGTCACCTCGCCCTCACCCACCCCGATGACGTCCTGGCCAAGGTGTGCCGCGACTACGTGGGCCTGCTGGATGCGCTGCTGTTCAGAGATGACAGTGAAGACCCACAAGCCCTCATCAGTGCCTGGAGCAAGCGCAGCATCAGCCTGCAACTGGCCGAGATCATGCCCAGGATTCACAACGACAACGACGTGGTGGGCCGGCTGTTCTCTTCCGCCTGCTATATCACCGACTCCTGGCCCAGTGTCCTGTACCTGGCCTACAAGTATTGCAACAGGATGGAAGCTGGCTTGTTGGCCAATACCAATCTCGGCGGGGACAATGTGCACCGTGGGGCGGTGTTGGGTGTGTTGCTGGGATTGGTGGAAGGGAACACCGTTGAGGCCTTGTTCGATGGGCTCGCAGACAAGGAAGCGCTGGATGTCGAGATCGGGGAAGTGGTGTGTAGTGGTTCAATAAATCCGGACACCCACTTAGGTGGTAATCTTACCACCCTGAATGAGGTGTTCCATGGCAAGACAACGACGTTCGTTTTCAACAGAGTTTAAAGCTGAAGCTGCCAATCT
>Ga0181583_10000024_pt1 | contig 77080 bp, 67 predicted proteins | sample 071ome_31_FD_132461 | JGI IMG/M metagenome (GOLD analysis project Ga0181583, IMG submission 132461) | Coastal salt marsh microbial communities from the Groves Creek Marsh, Skidaway Island, Georgia - 071405CT metaG (megahit assembly) | ecosystem: Environmental > Aquatic > Marine > Intertidal... | reverse complement strand
CAAGCTCATTGAGGAGAAACTCACACTGATTATCTTGTGCTTCTACTATAGCTCGATTGACTGGACAAGGGCTTTTCTTCTGCAGAGAGATCTTCGATTGGGTTGGCTGTGGTGGAAACAGTGGAACTCTTTCGTTGTCCTGGAAGAGGGACGGGCCCGGTTTTGCTGTGAGCTGCCTGCTCAAGTGTACTGGCTGGATCTTTGGGTTGAGCCTTGGTTTCGTTCGCACCAAAGTCTTCTGCCTGGGCATTCATGGGCTCCTGTCCCATCTCTTCACTGACCATTAGAAATAACTTCTTTTCCAATCGACTCAGACGCTCATTTTGCACCTTTTTGCCAACAAACTGACCGGCATTCCAGACTCCTTCCTGAATCTGCCCATCTCGCCAGATAAAAGTACCCAATCCGTGCTTATCACCTTTGCTCCACTGGCCCACATACTTGTGACCGGAAGGCCAGACATAGCGTCCGACACCATGAGGCTCATCATTTAGCCACTCTCCACTGTAACCTTCGCCATCAGGCCAGCGGGTTGTACCCATTCCATTTCGCTTGCCCTCAGCCCAGCTTCCCATATAGGTGTAACCATTGCTGGCAATATAAACGCCGTCACCATGGCGCAGGCCTTTGGCAAAGCTCCCTTCGTATCGAGCCTCGTTTGCATAAAACATTACACCTTTGCCATGGGGGTGGTCGTTCTCAAACTGTCCAACATAGCGATCTCCATTGGACCAGCTATGCTCCCCTTCTCCCTCCATCTTGCCTTCCTGAAAATCTCCGCGATAACTCTCACCATTGGGCCATTCATAGCTACCCTTGCCGTGATAAACGTCTTCTTTCCAGCCACCGGAGTACTTCTCACCATTGGGAAAAACCATTTCCCCATCACCCTGACGCATTGCCTGAACGAAGTCACCACTATACTCCCTTCCATTGGAGTATCGAAAAGTCCCTTTTCCGTGAATGATTCCATGATTGAATTCGCCGTCGTATTTAGCTCCATTACTGAAAACGTAGGTTCCCGGTCCATGAAACAAGTCCTCGTACCAATCTCCCCGGTAAGTCTCTGAATTGGCAAATTTCATTTCTCCAAACCCGTGCCTGTTTCCATTGGCAAAGGCGCCTCGATACTCTTCTCCATTAATCCACTTGAAGACCCCTTCCCCGTGACGCATACCATCACGCCAATCTCCAATGTATCGATCTCCACTGGGCCAGGTATACGTCCCATAACCATGAAATTTGTCTTCGTTCCAACCCCCTACATAAATCTCGCCGGTGTGAAAAAACATAGTCCCTTCACCATGGCGTTTGTGATTGAGAAAATTACCCGCATAGCGATCTCCGTTGGGGTAAATGTACTTATTGACCCCGTCTCGGGGCGGTTTGGACAAAACTCGTACAGCTCCTTTTCCACCAGGTTTGGAAGCCAGCTTTTGTGCTCTGGAACTTAAGTGCTCATCTTCTCCCTGATCAATGCTTGTCTCAACTTCAGGCTCTTGAGCTTCGCTTTCAACAGGCTCTGTCTTTTGCACAACTACAACTGGCTCAGTAACTTCTTCCTTGGCGGTAGCTGGTTCAGTTTTCTCAGTGCTGGCGTTTGTGGATTCAGCGAGAACATCAGTCTTGGCAATCTGTTGGGCTTGTGTAGTTTTTTCGCTGGCTGCAACACTCGATTCTGAAGCGGGAGGGTTTTCCTGCTGTGGAGAACTTTCCTGAACAGCAACATTCACCGCAGGATTTTGAGCATCCTGAAACATCTCTTCAACATCTTCAGGTGCAAAATAATCCAGTGCATTGATGTCTTGTGGAGCAGACCTTGTTGGCTGGTTGTCGCGAACAACAATCTGAACTCTTTTGTTCCCGGATTCATCGAGATTTTTATAGGCCTGAACCATCTTGTAAGTCCAGGCGATAAAAGAGTCCTGAACATTAACATACAAGATCACAAGGGCACACATTCCCACGGTAACTGCTACAGTTCTCAATCTGGTAAAGAAGGTTTCTTCCTGCTCTTCCTTGAGTTCACGAAGTTCTTCCTCGTAGGCTCTTCGCTCCGCCAGTTCGATCGCTCTTTCCTGAGCCTTGGACTCTACTTCCTTAACATGCTTCAAGATGACTTGAAGCATCTTCTGAGTTGCCGGGTCCGGTCCTGCACTGATCTGATAGCGCTCGCTGCTCTTCACCGATCTGGACGGAGGATCTTTGGGTGGCTTGCTTGCTTCCTGAGTTTTACTTTGAGGGACCTCAAGCCCAAGGGACCTGGCCATCTGGGCAACCTCTGTACTATCATCATCAAAATCTACGGAAGAAGCACTCTGTGCAGGCTCTTGCACCTGTGCAACCTTCTCCTGATCTTCAACCCTTGCACGAGCTTTCTCTGGTGCAGATCCATCAGTAGAAATTGTTTGGGATATCTCTGGTTCAGGTTCGTCAATAGTTACGGCTGAAGAGTCCAGGGTCTCAACGGTAGCGCGAGTTTCTTTGACTGGACTGGATGGCTCCAGACAAATCTCATCAAAATCCGATTCCTCATCAATTTCTGGAACCTCTTCCATGAAGTTGTCCAGATCAATGACATCCTTCTCGGCGCTCTTGGCAGGCTCTTCTTCATCCTCCAGATCAAAATCAAAATCTTCAAGAACCCGATCTCCCAAAGCCCGCATACTGCTATCGGTGTCCATCCCCTGCAAAGACGCCTCAAAAGCGGCAGACTCCTTGCGTTGATAGATAATCTCCCGATAATCTTCATACATATTGGAGGCTTCAACCCAGTCGAATCTCTTCACCACTTTCAAAGCGGCCTCAGCTTGCTCCATATCATCGCCATCGAGCATCACGCGAAGTAGATCCAGAGCTTTTACCGTGTCATCAAAGCTGATTGCAATGGCTGCCATTTGCTTCACACGCTCACTGTCATCCTTGAGCATCATATCCAGCAAAATCGGAAGTTTTCGATTGCTTTGAAGACCACCGATTCCCTCAATGGTATTTGCCCGAATACGGTCATCTTCGTGACTCAGAAATGGAAGCAGACAGTCCAGTATGTGCTCATTGTCGTGGGGAGCACCCAAAAGACCAGTGGTCTTGGTCAACTTACTGACAACCCAGGGATGATCTTCCGTCTTCAATAAATTCAACAAGTGGGGGGCGGCTTCTGTAACTCCCTCACATTCGAAATACTCCAGGACACGCAAGCGCTCACGAAAATCATCACTCTGCAGATTCTTGAGTTCTTCTCTTACCTTGGGGGAGCGGGAACCACTCCCGACCGTAAACTCGGGGTGTTTCTTCTGCAGGTATTGAAGAACTTTTGTGGCGTAAGGTGCCAGCCCGGTGTACAGCTTGTAACTGGAAATCTGTTGAACAATATCAATGGCTTCCGTATCGGTGGGTTCCAGAACCTTACCCAAGTCTTGCAAGGCACTGATTCTCTCCTGAAAAGTCTGTGCACTTTGTAGCTGCTTGAGTAATTCATCCGCCCTGGACATTCGACTAAACCTTTTCTAGAGGACCCATTGAACGATCATTTCCAACTTCCCCTTCATCAGTGTGATTGGATTCAAAAAAGTTTGTTTTTGTTCCATCAAATCAGAGCCTGTGCCGGGAAAGGAGTCAAGAAAGAGATAAGCCAGAATGGTAGTCAAAACCGAAATTAAGAGCAGATAGAAGAAGCTTCGAGTTAGATTTTTTGATCTGGCAGTCCTGACTTCGCAGCTGATTTCCTTCAATTGATCCGGGATGAAATCCTCAATACTGTATGGGTTGTCCAGAAACTGTAGATACACAATCGTTTGTCTAAGCTCTCGACTCACACTTGGATTTGTCTCAAAGAATAACTCTTCCTGCAAAATGGGGAGATAGGATTGATCCTGACGAGACCTGATCATCTGGAGTTCTTCGATTTTTTCCTGAATTTCTTTCATAATTGGAAGATTCGACCCAAGACTGATCGCTGCTTTATAAATCTCCCGGCTTCTGACTCCGAAGAATGTATAAACCATACATTTTTTGTGCATTTTATGAAACTTTTGTCCTTGGAGAAGCCATGAGCTCGTTCAATCAGGAAATTTTACAGATTCTAAATCCAGAGAATCCATCCACTTTGCAGGCCAATCTGGAAGCTGTCCATCGCTCAGATCATACGACTCGGCAGAAATTTCTCTCGGATATTCTCAAAGTACCTCGCAGTGCACTCAAATGCTATCTGAATTATGTGGAGAATCATTGTTCCCGGGCGGCCCTGGATAACCTTCACTTCCTTGTGACTCATCCAGCGTTCCAGTATCGGGAAGATGTTCTGCAGACACTGGAAGTCATCGGTTCTCCTTCCAGTGTAGATTTTTTGTATCAAGCCAGTTTAAAGACCAATTTACGCCTGAGAAAACTGATTTTGAAGACTCTGGCAAACTTCCCTCAGACGCAGGTTCATCCAGTATTGATGGAAAGTCTGGCCCATCGGGAAGTAGAAGTTAAATTACTGAGCCTGTCTATTCTTGCAAATGTTGAAAAAATCGAAGATTCCACAGCTCTGCTACTGGAAATGGAAAGCCCCTTCGCCACAGTGCGAAATAAGGTTTTAAATCTGCTGGAACAGGCATTTGGAAGAGAAGTTCTCATCGAACAGCTTCAATACTTTCACAGCTTTTCTCAAGGTCTTCAGGAATCATTGACCAAAGTCCTTTGTGAATCCCGCCTGGAGTTTCCACTCGAACCCATTTTGAGTCAGGATACACTCGATGATTCGGTCTTGAGGGCCCTCTTGCAAGGGATTTCCTTTCCACTTCCCTCGTCCGTTCAGTGCTCCCTGTTTCAAGTTCTTCATCATCCCGTAAGAAGTGTTCGAAGCAGTTTGCTCGAATTGTTTGAAAGACAGGAAATTCTAAGTAGTGAACTTCAGGAAAAAATACTCGATCATCTGGAGCTGGAACCTTGTGAAAGTCTTCAAGGGAGATGGCTGGAGATCGCTGCTTCCTTCGAGAAGCTCGCCGTAGATGCCTGGTTTGCCTTTCTCCAGGGCAGCAATTATAGTCTATCAACCAAGGTCTTATTGGAAGTTCTCCTCAAATCAAAAGACAAAATGAGTCTGAAGAAACTAGCCGACCTTGCCCTGTCTTCTACTGAAGCAAAAGTTCAGGGGATTGCCCTTCTTCTCATGGATCATGTTGAAATTGAAGATGCAGAAGCAAGATTGATGGAGATTGCCAAGGCGTCCAATTCAAAACATGCTGCGCTGGCAGAAAAGCTGCTGCAAAAAGGTTCACAGTCTCATCGAATTCAACAAGTCGCCAAGGCACAGGAATGGTTCGAAAAGGGAGATGTTGCTCAAGCTCAATGGATTCTTGATGAAGTGTTGAAGCAGGACCCACAACTCATTGATGCACGTTTTCTTTATGCACGAATCTTGCATCGACAAGAGAACTATAATCGCAGTGAGTATGAACTCAAGAGAATCCTGATGGATGAAGCAGATTACCTTCCTGCCCTGCTACTGCTATCGAGCCACTTTCTCGAGTCCAAAAATGCCAAGGCCGCTATACCACTTCTCAAAAAAGCCAGTGTTGTCGCTCCAAACAATCCCAAAATCAGTGAACTGCTCTTTGATTGCTACTATCTTCTCAAAGAATTTGAAACCGCATATCGCTGCTTCTTTGACATCCCCAGAGAGTTCCTTGCGGCAGAGAGCTTCACTCGCTTTTTTCACTGTGCGTGCCAGCTGAAAAAATATCAGTCAGTTGTTGAGGTTCATGATTGGTACCTTCAATCAGACTATAGCCTCGAGCAAACTCCAAGATTTCAAACCTATCTGGCAATTGCTCAGTTTCATACTCAAAATGAAGACTGGCTTGAGACTGGAATGCAGCTTTCTCAAATCCGGCCACTCGATGAGGACACTCTCAAAGGCTTGAAGCTTCTCTCACAAATCAGTAGCGAGAACAAAATCACTGAAATTTATCTGAAAGCAATGATCGAGTATCAGCCGGCCAGTCACAAGAATCAAATGAACCTGCTGGAGTTCTATCTGGAAACAAACCCTGTCCAATGCCTTAGCAGTCTGGAGAATCTATCGGGGGACATCAGCTACCAGCTTTTGGAGGCCAAAGCTCATCGCAAGCTGGGTAACTTTCAGGAGAGTCTTGAAATTCTGGAAGAACTCTATCTCAAAGACAGCTCCATGACTCAAATCCCCCTTCAAATCGGACTCAACTACTTTGAACTGGGAAAGTATCAAAAGGCTCTCAAGTACTTTCAATACTATGAAAACAAAGCAATTTACGAAGAAGGCACTCACTATTATCTGGCTGCTTGCTACAACAAGTGCAGAAATCATGATGAGGCAGTTCGGGAAATTCTCTATGCTCTGGAGGACAAGCCTTGTGAAAAGGCCTGGACTCTGTACGCAGAATACTTGTCACAGGAGCAATACACCGAGCTTTTGGAACCCTATAATGAGCACGCAATGGCTGCTCTTTGGAACTACGCTACAGGACTTAAGCAACTGGCTCTTTCTTTGCTCAATATACGTCCAACTGCTGGTCTCAAAGCCTTTGTGCAACTCTCAAAACTGACTCCCGGGGATCACGAGATACAGCTACATCTTGCCCTGCATTTTCTCAAGGAAGGAAAGTACAACCTCAGCTATCAGCACTTTCACAAGATTCGCAATAAACTCGAGACAAAGTATTTGCGCCACTACTGCCAGGCAGCAGAGCATTCACTCGATTTTCTGGAAGCATTTACCCTGTATTGCAAACTCTACAATGAGAACCCGGGTCAGGAATACAAAGATCGAATCCAGCGCTTGATCAAGGGGAAGGGCAGCTTCTTCCAGATTCAAAAAGGTTTGCACAGAAGTGATGTAAGACAACTCGAAAACACCTTGCAGCACTTTCCGCTCTTCTATTACAAATTGGCATTGCGCCGATTCTCACAGGGGGAATTCAAGGAGAGTTTGTACTATCTAGATATCTTGCAGGCTCATCATCAAAACTATATGCGAAGCTACTTCTTTTCCGGATTGATTCAATACCACACCGGAAATCTCAAGAAGGCTCGCGTCAGTCTTGAGGAAGCCTTGAAACAAGGGGACAGGAAACACTTTCAGCTCCATGGAATTCTTGGTGAACTGTACTACGAACTGGGAGAAGTCCAGCTCGCCAAACAATCTTTCATCAAACTTTACTCCAGTCCGAAACGTAAAATCGATGCACTGGAATTCCTGTATCGAATCTACCTGACCGAGTCCAGTCTTGAAAAATTTATTCATCTGGTAACTCAAGCAGACAAGAAACTCAAGGAACACTCTCAGGTTCGATACTTGCTCGCACAGGCCTACTGGCATGTGGACGACATGCACGCTTGCGCTCATACTTTGGAAGGGTATCCAAAAGAGGATTTACAAGCGGGTTCAGCCTACTTTCTAAGAGCAAAGGCATTGCGTCGACTGGAGCGATACAGTCAAGGCATAGAGACTCTGGAATGGATCAGGGAAAATTCTGAAGTTTCCGTTCAAAATCTGCCCGGATTTTATTTTGAGTTGGGCATGGCTCATCAGTCACTTTCTCACTTTCAAAGTGCAATTCAGGCTTTCAGTACAGATCTGGAGCTGCATGAACCGTCCTGGGAAACCCAGGTTCAACTGCTTCAAACCTATCTGGCTTGTCTCAATGGAAACGATGCGGTGAAGCTGAGTCTGGAAATGGATCGGCTTCCTCCGTCAAAACTTGTTCTCCAACTTGCACGCATGCTTTTTGAACAAAAGAATTGGGAAAGCTTGACCACTCTCTTTACCAGCAGATTTGACGATTGGTCGGATCAAATGGATTCCCATCAGATGAGACCTTTGTTTCAGGGAGCAGCAATTGCCTGTTTCCATCTCGAAGATCTTCAAATGAGAGCAAAGTATATTCAATTGATGGCACCTTCTCACCGTAAGGAACTCGAGAATTTCCTCTCTGTCGCAGACCTTTCTGATTCTGTCAGGATGTGGTTCCTCGAAGGAGCCATGGCCGTCATTAAGGACTCCTTTGTGCTTTGGCTACAAATGGGGCTACTTGCCTTGCGCTCAGGGAAGCCTGAAAACAGCATCGACTTTTTAGGCAGAGCCTTACACTTTGCCCAGAGTGATCAAGAACTTCTGATGCTGGTTTACAGACCTCTTGTCGAGGCCCATACGAAAATCGGAGATCATGAAAAGATCATTCGCTATGCCGGGGCATCCCTGGAGTTGAAAGCTGATGATCTCTGGATGCTCAATACACTTTCCAGGAGCTACCATGCTTGCAAACAAATGGACAAGCAAGCCACTGTTGATCAAAAGATCTTCTTTCTTGATCGCGAAGACAGTAGCGTGAGCGCTCGACTCATTCCGTGGTTTGAGAGTATCTCTGATCTGCAAAATGCCATCTTCCATTTAAAGAATCATCTGAAGTATCAGCCCAAAGATCTGGAAAACTGGTGGAAGCTGGCTCAATATGCCAAGCAGTCCTCCATGCCCGGTTTGTGCATTCATGCTCTCGATGAAGTCCAGAAGCTGGCCTCTGATCAGGACAGTCGCTACAAGGACATCAATCTTTTCTACGGTAAGGCTTATCTGGAGCTGAACAGGCCGGAAAAGGCTGCTGAGTATTTCCAACGACATCTGGGCCGGGACCCTCACAATGCCGGCTTAAGATTCCAGCTGGGAAAAATCTACAGTGAAGAAGGCTTTCATCAAAAAGCCAGAGTCACATTTTCACAAATCATGAAATCCGATCCGGGAAACACTACTGTACTTTTTGAATACGCCAACGCTTTGTACATGGAGGGAAAACCTCAGCAGGCTTATGAGGAACTTGAGCGCTTGTTCAAGCTAAAGCCCTATTACACTCAAGCCCATTTGCTCAAGGGCAAGATTTTGTACGAAAGTGGCAAGAACAGAGAGGCCATTCAGGCTTTTGATGAAGTCTTGAGAGTTGAGCCCAATCACAAGGATGCTCTTCTGATGCAGGCCAGGCTCTATCGAAGTGAAGGCTTGTTGAGTGAAGCTGTAGAAGTGTATGACAAGCTCTGGCGCAATCACCGGGATGAAGAGTATTTGCTGGAAATGAGCATGATGAATCTCAAACTGAATCGCAAGGCAAAAGCTATGGAGCAACTCAGGGTCCTGACAACCGATCGAAAAGTCTCTGGACGGATTTCGAAACTGGCCAAGGGTTTACTCAGACAAAACCAATTGAGAGCCAGTTAAAAAGAGAATTTATTCCCGGAGTAAAAGACGATATAATAGCGCCTTCACGAGCGGTGTTACCCCATGTCTTCAAAAACTTTGCCAATTGAAAAAGTAAGTCCTGGATTGATCCTTGCACAGGAAATCAAGGACTTGCCCAGAGAAAACGTTGTTTACAAGCCGGGAATTCGTTTAACGGCGGAAGTAATCAATAATATTCTCTCGCTCGAATACCTCGAACTGGAAGTTAGTGAAATGACAGGAGGTACAACTGGTGGTGCTGGTGGCAATATTCCTTCGAAGAAATTCAAGTCAGGAGACTTCATTTGCTTTAAGGGAGAAGCTGCCAACCATATTTATATTCTGAAAAAGGGTGTGGTTCAGGTCATTCATACGGAAGACAAGCCTCCTGCAGATGACATTGACCGAGCTAAAAAATACGTTAGTGAACACGGGAAAGTCATTTCAAATATTCGAGGTACCAATATCAAATTTGGGGAAATGGCCGCCATCCTGCACGGAAGCCGGAGTGCGTCAATTCGATGTAATACAGAAGTTGAGATTGCGATGATCTCAACCAACGAAGCTGCGTTTAAGAAGACTCTTCTTTACAACCCCAAATTGGCCTTGTCAATTGCTGGCACCATGGCAAAGCGTCTGAAAGGGACAAACAAGTCGATCATTGAAATCAAGAAGATTTATCTGCTTCTGACCAAGAAGATTCTGATTTATCAAGCTGCTTTTGATCGTATTCGCGCCTCTGTTACTTCCAAGTCAGAAACCAATACAGCCGAATGGTTACACAAACTAGTGCAGGAACTGAAAAATATTCCACCATTGTCTGACTTTCGTAAATTCAAGCCAAAGGATGTTGAAAGAAAGACCACTCCCATGAATTTAAGGGAACAGGTTTTACCCCCTGAACTTGAATCAGTTGCGCCTATCAACAGTTACTTCAGCCTCCCCGGAAGTAAGCAGGAAAACTTCTTTATTTTGAAAAAGGGCAAGGTGGTAGAAACCATTTCCGAGAATAACGTCATTATTCACGGAGCTCCCGGAACATTGCTGGAGCATATAAACCCTCTCGCAGATCTGAAAGGCTACAAAGACGGTCATACCAAAGAGTTAAAATCCATTTCTCCGGTAAGACTCTTCAAAATTCCTATCAATACTATCGAAGCTTTCATTGGTGAGAATCCGCCTCTGGGTCTTTATTTAAACAAAGCCCTGGCTCAAGAGCTCATGGACGCAGATCATTACATGTTTGAACTACTGCATGCTGTTGAAGAAGATCTGGCCACACTGGCATCGGGCGATACCAACTTCCGACGCGCTTTCAAAAAACTACATCGTTTGCTGGACAAGTTCTCCAAGGACCCTGCCCTGATGAAAACAGAGCTCGCTTTGGCGACTTCTCTGAAAGCTCAGGTGGATAAAGATTACTCACTTCTGAAGGATGGATTGAACAAAGTCTTCGCGAAAAAAGACTAAAGCCATGGATTTAAGAGGTCTCTTTCTGTTACTTGGCGATCTAGCTCTCGCTCAGTTCGAAGGCACAGTTTTGGATTCAAACAACGATCCAATCCACCTTGCCAGTAATCAGGCTCTTTACGAAGAATCCATGCTCATTAAAACAATACCGGGAGTGCACAGCCCTGAGCAGCTGATTCAGTTGCTTCAGGAACTGAAAGAGCGAGGCTTTCTAAGTTACCAGCAAGAAGCTCAAGACATAGTCTATGAAGTCAATCTTGAGCAAAGAGCCTTTCTTTTTTTTCAAATGCTCGCCGAACTACTGGCCGAGTTGGATTGTTCTGTTGAAATCATCAAAAAGCAGGCTGATAGCGAGTTTGGCGTATTGAGTTCTCCCAAGGGCCAGGTTGCAATTGAGCTTAACTTAAAGCAGTCCTTACCCAATATTCGTTTTCTTGGTAAATATACTTTTCATGAAAAGGAAATTGCTCTCCCCCGATTCCTGAGTTTGTTCTTTCAGGACAGTGATTGTATCCATAATCAAAATGTTCTTCTTCACTGGATCTGGCTGATGATTGAAGATCAGCACTTTCTCAGAAAGGACACACAAGAGCACAAGTTCAAAGTTTCAAGAGATGACATCTTGGAAATGGTCAGTGTCCGCCTGGAGGATGAGACTGGATTGGATTCCAAAAGAAACAACAGTGTAGAAGATATCCTTAAGGACGGGGTCTGCATTCCTGTGCCGGGATTGAGTCAGGTTCTTTGCCATCTCGACCAAACCGGGCAGGGTGGACTGCAAATCCAGACAATTTTACCGGAAACCATAACCAGAACACTGCACAAGTCAGAAGTACGCAACATCGATCTCCCTGCAGACCTGGACCAGTTTCTAAGTGAAGATCTGCGGCCCCAGCCGCTCGACTTGCTCTGTGCCTTTTTAAGGATTCATCTGCTTGATTTGCAGTGGAGTTTCAAGCGCGCTGATTCATACGATTTTTCCTGAAATCCTCCGTTTTTGGACAGCTTTCACCAGATTGTGAACTCCCGTACCTTGCTAAGCTTTCTCAAAATCAGCATTTACTCTTCCAACCATCTGGTTGATGCAGATACTTTTCTCTTGCGCTACAAAGTACTCAGCTATCTTCCCAGTGCAATTTTCTTTGTTCTGCTTTCCATCATTCAATATTAAACCACCCGTCTCAAATTCATTGTTGAAGGGTAGTTTGAGCGAATCCAGCTGATGGAAAACAATAGTCAGGAGCTTATGGAGCGCTTCAATGAAGCCCAGAAAGCCGGGGAAGAGTTGGAGAAACGGCTTTTGAAAGATGCCGGATTTCATCTGAGATGGACTGAGGCCTGCGAGAATATCCTTCGCTCCGAGGATGAAAATTCGTGGAAGTCATTGGCCAATGAACTTCAAAAAATGTGCCGTGTGGAAGAAATGGACATCTACCATAACCAAAGCACTCACGACTATCAACTGGTCTATCAAAGCTCACAGGAGGAATCTCAATTCATGAGTTCTCCTGTAGCACTGTTGGGTGACCAAAGTTGCATAACAGTTAGAGAGTCTCAAGATCTTGCAAGCTACTCCTGTATTGCCCTGGTCAGCTATAAAGCAAGCGATTCTCCAGTCACTCCGATTGTCGTCGCACTCAAGAAGTTGCACTTTTTGGACTTGAATCGTTCCAATCTTATTTTAATGCGAGAGCTAATCAAAGTAATGACGCTTCGCTTCGTATCACAAGACAGGGACAATTGAAGTATCTACTTCCCATGATTCTCTTCACGACCCTGTTTTCCTGGCAAGGCGCTATCCTCTTGTCACTTTGTTTCCTGATTTCGGGATTTCTCCCCAAGTTACCCCAGCTGAGAACAACAAAGCGATATCTTGCTGATCTATCTACAAATGCGCAGCTGCGAAAAGTCCTGCAAGAGCCTGTAGGGTCCACTGAATCCAAACTTGACTTGATTTCCTACAGGGAATCACTGAAGTATGACAAATTCTCCATTCGAAGAAACATCCTCAGTATTCTCGCATTTCATCCTACACCCGAAAACATGCGCCTGATCAAAGAAGCCGCCAAGAACGATGACAAGGTCATTCGAATTCTGGCCCGAACCGCTCTCCAGCAAGTTGAGAACCACTGGCGCAAGATTATCGAAAAGCTGGAAGACAGAATCAAAAGTCTTGGAGACGCTTCGCTCCACTCCAAAAGGCTACTGAAAAACCTTTACTTCAGTCTGGGAAATGTCTATGAAGAGCTCATACACTCTGACATGCTTCAAGAAAAAGTTCAAATTGAAGAGGGAGCGGACCCTGCAAAAGTGTCCTTTATTCACAATGGAATCAACACAGAGCAGTTCCATTACAGGGAAAGACAGGTAGACTCACAAACTCCCAAAATCGGCTTCATTGGTAGAATTACACAAATCAAAAACATCAAAGGTCTGATGACAATAGCTCGAAGAGTATGCCGTGAATTAAAAGAAGCCCGTTTTTTACTTGCGGGACCAACCAACGAAGAAGAAGAGTATTACCTGGTGTTTCTCATACGACTAATCCAGAGATTCGGATATAACAAAGGTCCCAGCCTTGACTGGCTCAAAGGCAGTGGTCTGAGAATCATCTATCTAAACACCTTGTTGCTTATTCTGACTGGAATGACAGACAAGTTGCTTTACTGGTTTCTTTCACCTCATGCAACGGAGTTTCTTCCTGGGCTATCACTCTTTCCAGAGTTTGACTATGCTGTCTTTCTCACCGGTTTGACCTTGATACCCGCTATCGGATATTTCCATTATTTTCTGGATCATGGTTTTCATGATCACCTGTTTAGCTACCATGCCTCCCTGGAGCAAGGTCGTGGCTTAATCTATCTAAGAGAGCAGGCAAGCAAGATCTACCATATATTCCTGAGCTGTATTGGTCATCTACTCCTGCTACATTGTGTCTTTGCAGGTCTGATTCTCGTACTTTTTACCTTTTTGTTCGAGTACTTTTCCATAGGTTTACAAACCATTTATCTGATGAAGATAGCAAGCGTAAATACGGTGGTTCAAATGGCTTTTCAAAGCAGTGTCCTGTTTCTGTATTACTTCAACTTTCAAAAAGAATCCATTCGAGTCAATCTAGGGGCTTTCCTTACTGTTTTGGTGGTGACCTTGCTAATGGTCCAACTCCCTTTTGAGTTTACCGGCTTTTCCTTTTTCCTATCGATTATCCCCTGGACAATATTTGCCTTTTACAAAATCGAAAGAAAGTTAAGATCCCTCACTTACTACAGCATATCTCAGTCTGGATAGCAGACATGCTAAACTGATCACCATGAGCCCCAAAAAAGATGTAAAAGTAATGGTTTTGGATCCGGAGGATTTTCACCGCCAAACCATTTGCGCTATATTGAAACTTCAGGGATTCGAGGCACTTGGCCTAAGTGATGCCGGTGCACTGGAAAGCAGTTTGCGGGAGTTTATCCCGACTGTGGTCCTACTGGATCTGGACTACCCGTTTCCCAATTTAAAAGCTTTGATCCAGATTTTTGGCAAAACCTCTATTCCGGTGATTGCCTTGACCCACGTGAAAGACAAGGCGAGATTGAAGGAAGCTCTTCAAGCCGGAGTCAAAGATGTTATTTCTAAAGATCACTTTCAGATGGAGAAGTTCGTTCAAAGCCTGAAGGATGCTATTGAGTCAGCCAGTGAGAAACGGAGCCCTGCCAACACCACCAGGCAGGCTACACAAAAGGAAGAACCGCCAGTTCAAAAACCTTCCCCCCAAAAGCCTTCCTCGACAGAAGGAACATCAGTTGAGGGTCCCGATTCAAAAGAGTCTGCTGAGATCAATCAAGAGGGTGATGCACAGGTAGATCAAACTTCTATCTTACCTCAACACATCCGTCAGATTGTCAGCAAAGAAGAACTTCTCGACTCTATTCAAACCAAGCTTCTCAAGGGAAAACTCAATAAAAAACTGATCACATTCTTTGAGTTACTTAGCATAACCAGCAAGGGAAATGTTCGAGGCCTGAATGAGTTCTTACTAGGACGAGATACACTGGTAGAAAAGCTTAAATTCTCTGCAATCCAACTCGGGCTTGAATCAGGAACCGAGACGCTGACTGTTCTCAAGGAACTGGGTTTTCCCTTTAGCGGAGAACTCTGTTGCTACTTCTATCTCATGGACAGCTTTCCCTGCGATCAGTCGCCGATCAGCCGCATTCTATTCTGGAGTCATACCGTTTCCGTAGCCACCCTCTCCAAGCATCTTGCCCAAGCAGCTGATTTCAAAAAGAGTCAACTACTGATGTCCATTGCCATGTTGCATAATTTGGGAAGGGCTTATTTGATCAGTTTTGAACCTGAAGTGATTGGTGAAATAGATCGCCTCCAGAAAGAGTATCCGGAGGTTAGCATCCGGGAAATTGAAAAGAGAATTCTTCCAATCGGGCATGATGAAATTGGAGCGCACTTACTGCAGCATTCCAGTTATCCTGAAGAAATCTATCAGGTGATTCGCTACCATCACGCTCAAGCCAAGATGCTCAAAAATCATAGCGAGATTGATCTCAAACTCCTGAAGATTCTCCAAGGCTCCATTGAAATCCTGGAGACCAGGAATTTGAACGAAATGGTTGTTCGCAAAGGAAGTCCCGTACTGGACAACTTGATGAAAATCACAAGGAGAAATGATGAACGTTTCGCTCATCGAGTCTTTGTGGACGCCAAACACGAATGCTTGCGAGTCTTATTTCTGATTCTCAAGGACGAGGAAAAGCTCTCTGCGCAAAGCGGGTAAAACCATTTCTTCAAACCAGCTGTTTTTCTTCAACCAGAGCGTATTTCTTGGAGATGGGTGGGGGAGCGGGAAGTACTGAGGAAGATATTCGTGAAAGGACCTTACGGTTTCCGTCAGATTTTTCTTTCTTCTGCTTTTCAGATAGCTGGCTTGTGCGTACTGGCCAATCAATAAGGTTAATGGGATTGGTTCCAGAAATTCACGCAAAGGTTCCTTCCAAAGCTCCTCGCATTCTTTCCTTGGTGGCAAGTCGCCACTTTGTGCTCTACCAGGATAGCAAAAACCCATTGGAACTATAGCGACCCTTGACTCATCATAAAACTCGCTTTTGCCCATACCCAGCCAGGTTCTTAGCCTATCCCCACTGGGATCATTCCAGGGAATGGAAGACTCATGTACTCTCACACCCGGAGCTTGGCCCACAATCAAAATCTGAGCTCCCGTTTTAACCTTCAAAACAGGGTTTGCACCCAGGGGAAGCTCCTCCTCGCAATGTCGACAGGAACGAATCCGGGCCAAAAGCTCATCCAGCTCATTCTGGCTCATCAAGACTCCTGTTCTCTATCTGCAAAAATTGAATGCTATTTGTTTGCCTCTGACAGAATACTGAGCCATTTGATATTCCTCCTTGGGAGAGCTATAGTTAGTGCTCCAGTTTACGTAAACCTGCCCCGATTCGAAAGGACAGAAAATGACAGCCAGTGAAGATAAGAAATATCGATTCATTCATGTTGTGGAAGTTGAACCCAGAATCCACAGCGTGATGCTACCCAAAGACTTCCAGTGGAAAAGACTTCGATTCGAACAGGGCAAGCTTTATTTCTACGGTCTGGACCGTAAGGACGGTTCTGCGAGAACCAAGGAATACAAATTTGAGATCATTGAATCAGATGATCTGGTGTCAGACAAAATGGACCAGTGCTATGTAGAGAGCTTTGCTTCACCTGACGGGCGAGTTTTCCATATGTTTGAAGCATGATGTCAAGTTCATTTATCCGTCCGATTCTCTTATTGTTTCTCATAGCTGCTTCCTGCCTGGAAGCCTCCGATGAAAAGGCCCGGGAAAGTCATGTTCTCAACGAAGAGAGTGCTTATTTGCGCCAGCACGCACACAATCCTGTGGATTGGTATCCCTATAAGAAACATGCCTTCGAACTCGCAGAGAAACAAGGCAAACTACTATTTCTATCCATAGGTTACTCAAGTTGTCACTGGTGCCATGTGATGAAGGAAGAATCCTTCGAAGACAAGAAAGTCGCCAGTTATTTAAATGAGCATTTCGTCAGTGTAAAGATGGACAGGGAAGAGTTCCCCGCCATCGATGAAGTCTTCATGACAGCAACCATCATTCTCAATCAGGGAGATGGTGGCTGGCCAAACAACCTGCTTTTAACTCCTGATGGTCTTCCATTTCTTGGTTTTACCTATCTTCCCAAAGAAGAATTGCTCGCTACCCTCAAGAACATGCAGCAAGCTTTCAAACAATCCCCCGAGCAGGTCAATCAAACAGCAACAACTGTGAAAGCTCTTCTTGAGCAATGGGCACAAGCAAAAGGTCGCAGGGCCAACAGTAATGTGAAAAACTATGAAAAGCTCTTTTTTGCTCAAGCAAAAGCACGGCTAAAGCAACTTGCAGACCCTGATGCTCCCGGTCCCAAATTTGTCCCCTACAGTCTTCTTCGAACAATTCTGGAATCTGAAGCGTCTCCTGTTGAGGTGCTCGAGTATTGTTATCAAATCCTTCGAATGGCTGCAGCTGGAGGCTTAATGGATCAGGTCGGTGGTGGCTTCCATCGTTACAGCACGGACGGTCGCTATCTTCTACCCCATTTCGAAAAGATGCTTTATGACAACGCTCAGATGAGCCTGCTTTATTCACTGGCTTATCAAAGAACTCAAGATGAGCTCTTTGCTCAGATTGCTCGAAGAACCTATGATTTTGTTCTTGAGGAAATGACTGACCCTCAAGAGGTATTTTATTCTTCCTATGATGCACGCTCAGAAGGAGAAGAGGGCAAGTTCTATTTGTTTAGTGAAGAGGAGCTCTCAGAATTACTCAAAGACCCGGGTTTTCTGGCCCTTTATCAAGTCAGGAAAGAAGGGAACTTCAAACCGGAGACCGGTCCATCGAAGCAACTGAATCTCCTTCATTTGAAGGAGGCAATCCTGCTTCCTGAAAAGCGTTTGAAACAACTGGAACAACTCAAGAACTACCGCTCAAAGAGAGTTCCTCCCTTTCTTGACAAGAAGGTTCAGCTGAGCTGGAATGCTCTCATGATTGAAAGCCTGGCCCTGGGAGCGAAAGTTCTTGGTAAGCCAGCTTATCTACTGGCTGCGCAAAGAGCTGCTTCCAGGCTACAAAGCTCTGGAAGCTATGCTCATATATGGCCCTACAGTGCCAGCTCCATTCTGAATTTAGAAGATCTTGCCCTGTTTTCAAAAGCTCTGCTCGCCCTCAATGACAAGAAAGCCAGTTTGAAGCTCACAGAGAAAGCCCTTGCCAGTTTTCAAATGGAGTCTGGCTGGTTGGTACGAACGACTCTGGAAAAACCACTTCAATGGCTCAGACCCGTGGCCAGGGAAGATGGCATGCTTCCCTCGGGGGCTTCCGCTTTGCTTCACTCCTTGAAGGCTCACAAAAAGTCAAAAGAATGGGAGCTTGTCTCCCCCTGGTACCGAAGTCTGGCGCAACGCTCGCTGACGGCCTATGCCAGTTTCTTTCCTCTGTTTTCTGATACCGCTGTAGAGAAAAAGTCAGAAACAAAGAATAAGCCTGCCACCAGAAAAAAGGACAAGGTTGTTCGTCCTGTTGAGTTGCAGTCCCACCCTCTGGAGATTCGGGCTGTTGCTTCTCGAAGTCAGAAAAAGATCTTTCTCAAAATCATTATCGAGGAGGACTGGCATATCAATTCTGCGAACCCTTTGCAGGATTACCTGATCGCCACCCGTCTATCCACTTCACAAAAAGGTGTTGCGCTTGGCAAAGTCAAGTACCCGGAAGGGGAAGAGCTGGAAATGGGATTTTTGGATGAGCCTTTGTCTGTATACAGCGAAACAATTGAAATTGAAGCCGAGATTAAGTCCGGAGCTCAAAACGACACCATCACATGCAAATTATACACCCAGGCTTGTAGCGATGATGAGTGTCTTCCACCAGAAACTCATGAGCTTAAGATTCCTGTTGGAGAAGTTAAGGACCGATGATTGAAGAAATCAATGCCTGTTGGAACCAACACGGTCAATCAGTTCCGCCCCCTCCTGATCTCGATTCCCTTCGTGGTGCCTACACCACGATCAAGGTAGAAGGGCACGCTCCCGTGATCCCCTTCTTTTTGGAGGATCATTTAGAGCGTGTCTTTGACAGCCTTCGCCTGATGGGTATCGAGTCTGAGTTGGACCAAGCGGTAGTCGCTCGTGGTATTCACAGCTTTCTAAAGCAATTTCAATCCCCTCTCAATCACAAACTTAGAGTCTTCCTGAATCAGGATTTGCTGGCTCTAAGGCTTTCTTCTATCCTGCACTATGCTGAGGGCTTTGTTGGTGTTCCCATGGTTTATGAGCGGGCCAACCCCAAAGCAAAATCTACCCGCAAAGGAGCACTCAAGGAAGCAAGAGAGAAAATCGATCCCTGCTCCCAGGAAATCGTTTTAATTTCATCGAGAAGAGAGATTCTCGAGGGAAGCTCATCCAATCTCATACTGGTTCAGGGACAAAACTGGATCGTTCGCTCTCATGGAGTCCTTGGAGGGATCACTTTGAAAAAGCTTCTGGAAGAAGTGGAAAGACAAACGAATATTCATGTTCAGGAAGCCCATGTCCCACTATCCCAGTTGCAGCACTTCGAAGAGATTCTGGTTCTTGGGACAACCAAGGAAGTTCGTCCACTTCTCAGCCTGGAGTCCTTCTTCGTTCAGAAGAACAATCAGGCATTGCACCTGGCCCAAACCCTCTATCAAAATGCTAAAGAGCGATACAAACAAAAGTGCCTGGAACAGGATCTCCCCTATCTTCAATTTTAATCATGAATCAAAAACTTGAGAAAATCATACGGCGGTTCTCCTTGAAGCCATTGGAGATGGAAGGTGGCTACTACTGCGAAACTTATCGCAGTGAGCAGCTTTTGGAAAATCAGCAACGAAGCCTGAGTACAGCCATTCATTATCTCCTCACCCCGGACACTTATTCCTGCCTGCATCGCCTGCCTGGTGATGAAATCTATCATTTCTATTGTGGCGATCCCGTGGAACTGCTTGTCGCCTTGCCAAATGAAGAACCCAAACAGATTCTTCTGGGAAACCCTGCAGAAGGTGAGTTTGAGTGTCAGTATGTTGTTCCCGGGGGATCGATTCAAGGCAGTCGACTAAAGGCAGGCGGAGAATTTGCATTGATGGGAACCACTATGTCACCCGGTTTCGATTTCAAAGATTTTCAAGTCCCCTCATCAAATGAGCTTCAGCCCTACAAGAGTCACTCCCTGTGGTCTTTTATCTCAGGGCTTCAGCCATGAAAGGCCTGGTACCCCAACACGTACTGGATCTCAATAATTCAAACAAGAAGACCTCACAAGACGATTTCTACTGTTTATTTGCAGACATCTCCGGCTTTACGAAGATTACTCAAACACTAATGAAAGATGGTTTTCAGGGTGCGGAAGTCCTGGAAACCAAAATTAACTCACTGTTCTTTGAAATGATCGAAAAGGTTCATGGCTGCAATGGCTTTGTCGGAACTTTTGCAGGGGATGCTCTCACTCTGTTTTTTGAAGATTCTGTAGATTATTTGCAATCTGTTTAGGGTCTGAGAGAGTTCGCTGAAGAGATTCGTCTCCTTCCTCCCCAACGCTTTCATCAGATTCTTTCAGATTACCTCAATCAAATTCTCTTCCATCTCAACAAAGATCCAGGTCAGTTTCTTCTGGTAGACGACCTGTAAGACCTGGATGAAGAGAGCCAACATCAAAGAGAAGGTCAAATGCTGTCTTCTAGACGGGCAAGAGAGACAGCCAGACAGTTTGCTCAGAATTCATGGGACACTTCCATCCAATGGGAAATCAATGCATCCATGGCAAGTGACTTGATGCAACAGGGCAGGTATGAAGAAGTAGGGAGTCTCATCAAGGGTTGGGGACCACGACTGAAGATAGATCAGCTCTACAACTACCATAATATCCTGGGCAGGGCAGCCTTCAACAGTGGGCAAGTCAATCGAGCCAACACTCATTACATACGGTGCCACGAAGTGGCAAAGAAGATGGGGAATCGACGATTGATGGGCTATTCCCTGGGGAACCTAAGCACTGTCTACTGGCAAAGAGGCGACTACAAAACAGCACTTAAGTACGGTCTGCAGGACTTCAAAATCGCTCAGGAAAATCAGGATGCACAAGGTCTGGGAGTAGCAAGTAACATGGTTGGAGGCTTATATCTAGACCTCGAAGAGCCCCAACGAGCAATCGAGTACTACGAATATCAATGGAATCTCTCCAGCAAACACAAAATCGCTTGTGACCAGGCAATATCTGCCAAGTTGTTAGGATATTGCTATCGCCTGCAACCCTGGTTTGAAAAAGCCCACAGCTGGTTTGAAAAGAGTAAAAAGATTTGCACAGAAGCCCAGCTTTACTATCTTGAATATCTGGCCAACTACTATCAAGCGTTGACCTACTGCCAGCAAAAGCGGTATCAGGAAGCCCATTCCTGTCTGGAGAGAAGCAGGGAACTCCTAAGGGACACGGTACAGACCAGAGAAACCATGGCTTTTCGAGTCGAGCTCGCCTGGATTCGATGCCAGGTTCAATTAGATAAAATCAGTCCAGAGGAAGGTATCGAGCAAACCGAAGCACTCTTCAAGCCTTACGAATATGCCAAGCGAGATCTCAAACTGAATCGAGCTGAGGCAGATTATGAAGTGTTCTTCTTTTCAGGTAGCGAACTCCACAGAAAAAGAGCTTTGAAAACTTTTCAAAACCTGTTTAAGAAGCGCAAAGATGGAGAATTTAAAAGCAAAGCCAAAGAGCTTGAAGAAAAAGTGCGCCGACTTCAAGGGTTTACTGTGGAGTGCTATCCCAGTACTTGGGAGAAATCAAGGTACCGTTGACCATGTTGATGTCCAGACTCATCACATCATTGGCTCCCAACTCTCGCATAAAAGTTGAAACAAGAATAAGATTGGTAACCTGGGTGGAGGAATAATCTCCTCCCAGTTTGCGGTCATCCCAACCTATTCGATTCTTAATTTCGGCCTCCACCATATCAGCATCATAGATGGGTAACCCCACTTGACCAGCTACGGAGTAGTAATGAACGCCTCCAATTCCGTAGACGGTTGAGTTGGCAATCTTCTTGAGAAAGAACTCACCAACTTCCTTTGCATCTATCTTTGCCAGCCTGATTGCATCCTTTACCTCTTTCGCATTCATAGGATTTGGAGACTTGGTAACTTTGGGGTCCTCACCTTTGATTTCCTTGATCACACGATTACGAAAATTGATACTGGCCAATCTCCCTCGAAAAACCTGTATTTTTTGCTTCTCATCCATTCCAACAATCTGCATTGAGCCAGCGCCAATATCCCAACTCACCAGTTGATCACAGGGCGTTTCAACGACCGCACAAACCGCCTTGAATCCCAGTACTCCTTCTTCATTTTGAGATACAATATTGACCTTGATACCGGTCCACTTGGATACTTTGCGCATGAATGCCTCAGAATTCCTGGCTCTTCGAAACACAGAAGTCGCCACTGCTACATGTTCGGTTGCACCATACTTTTCTGCTTTCTTCTTGAGATGCTTGAGAACGTCTACCCCTCTCCACGCAACCCGCCGGGAGAGTTTTTGATCTTTGGATCGAAAGAGATCATCTTCATAACTGACTTTACGATACGCTCGGTCATGAACCTGCAGAATTTTGTTTTTACAAACATCCACGTCTGCGACCGCCATTTTAGTCGTTCCCGATCCAATATCGTAGGCTGCCCGGGTCACCTTGCAGCTCTTTTTCTCTTCTGCCAGGGTGGCAGACAAAGACAGAAAGCCAAGACAGAAGATTGTGATCAGAATTTTCACTCGCAGCATGTTGGATTAATCCTTTTAAGACAGGTGGAGCATAGTTTAACCAAGCCGGGCACGGATTGACAATTGCCAGAGCAAGCATTCTTGCAAAGACGTACAATTGTGGATTCATCTTCGAGCAAATGTCATGACTCTTCCAGATTCCCGTTGACCGGTCAAACCCACTTCCCTGAAACTAATCCCGTATGCTTTTCAATATTTCAATGTCTCAGGTCATCCTGTTCCTCTTCTTGTGTATTCCTGCCTTCAATGCAGATACAACTGGCGAACCCAAGCCTGACTCAAAGTACCAGCGAGCCTACAGTCTTGCTCAAGAGCTTCTGGTTACTGGCAAATCTGCCTATGAGATTCACAAATTCAAGCTGGTGCCCTATCTTTCCAGCGAAAATCGGATGACATTTCGTGCCTTGCTCCATCCAAGCAAAGTCATTATCCTCTTCCATTTTGATCTCCATGAGAACATCCTGTCATTGAAAGACACAGAGCTTGAAAGATACGCTAGATCACCCCTTCGCTCGGGCATAGCACCATCGGTGAGTTCACCGGGAGCCAAGCCACATTCCGGTACCCATTATCGCAAAGCCAATGAACCTTTCATTGTGAACCTTCAGACTTTTTCCAATGGTCGTGGTTCTCTGGAATGCGGAAGCAAAGGTTGCCAGGGACCTGTACGCCCCAGCCGACCTGGTGAGATACGTTGCACCCTGGATGGAAGCATACCCACTCGAACGAGTAATCTCTGCAGTTCTTTGCAGTTTTATGCCCAATGGGAGCCCTGTCGACCGATCTTGATTAAAGCCACCAGAATCGAAAGAGGTCGACTCTCTCCTGTCGTCACCTTTGAATATTGGCTAAAACAACACTGAGGTCATTGAACACTTTGTGACTTTTCAGATCCAGTACAACTTGACAAGATCCTCCATAATACCTATTACCGGAATCGTCAAAAGAACAAATCAGAGAGCCAGGTTCTTGAACCGAAAAGTTCACAGAAACTCAATTTTTCCCTATTACAATCTTTCAAGCACCGTAAAACTTGGCGGCAGCAGGTTTGATAAGCTTGGCTGGAGAATCAAATGAAATTCTTCAAAGGTAAACACAATTAGCTGTTTTTCAGATGAATTCGGCATTTGAAGCGGTTTACCCTTTGCCCGATTGATTTTTTTTCTTGGAACTAAGGAACATTTATCCAATAAAGAGATACTAAACAAACACCAGATGGGACTTCGGGAGTCTGTTTCAGCTCAGGAGAAAGTCAATCATGAGTTTAGGAAATGTATATGCCCACTGTAATTGCTGCGGGCGGACATATGACGACAGAGTCGATTACCTGGAGCATACCAGCTATGTAGGTACCCTCGAAACGGGAGGCCTTTTCGAGTACGATCTGGAACTTCGGAATTGTTCCTGTGGCTCAACACTGTCAGCCAAAACACCTGCATTGGAATCCAGATCCAGGCAAGTTTCTCCTTTGGTTACCAAGAACATGCAAGTAGCGAGCAAAAACTCCAAAGCCTGAATTTCAAGTAGAACTACGCAAATCGATTCAAACTATCAATTAGACAAATGCGAACCAACTCAGGCTTTCAAGTTAAAAAAAGCTACCCAATCCACATGATGAAGAGAAACGAAGCAAACCCATCCAGACTATCAATTAGAAAATAGCGAACCAGTCCAATCGCTGAAGGGAAGCAAGGCGAAACCTCAAGTGTCTGATTCTTTTATGGATTGGTTCCTCAACTTTCAGGCTTAAGCTCCTCCAAATCACAGCCCTGCGTTTTCGCAATTTGTTCCAGTAGATTCTCGGGAATCTTTACCTTCCCACCCTTTTTATAATCCACCATCACAATCAATCCCTTTCCCTGCGCAGCCAAACACTCATGGCGAGTGGAAAAAACTCCATGCTCCATATCAAATCGATCCTCTCCCAATTCAATAATTCTGGCACCGAGCAAAAGTGAGTCGGGATAAGTGAGAGGGTAGCGGTAACGACAATTTGTGGAGTGCAAAATAGGGCCGATACCATTGGTCTGCATATCTTCCAATACTTTTAGATTCTCGAAGTATTTGATTCTGGCAGTTTCAAACAATCGGAAGTAAGCCACGTTATTCAAATGCCCGAAAGCATCCATGTCACCCCATACGAGATTTTGCTCGATCACTACTGGATATACTTCGCGAAAGTTTTTCTCATTCATCATAACCTTGCTAATTTCAAAAAATTTCTCATAATAGGCTGTTCATCTTCGCAATTCTCGAGAGGGAAATGCAAGAGTCGAAAGGAATCTGAATTATTAAAGCAAGAATCTATATCCTGGTACTCGGGCTCGTTCTGACAACGCTTTGTAACGCCGCTCCCCAAATCAATTCTGAGCTGGTGATAAAGACTTCTTCAATATAAAATCACCAATGCCTACACTGGTGAAAAGGATGCAGTCATTCAAGAGAGATTCCCCGGCTCCTACGTTGAAACAACCCCCAAATACAAACTTCGCTATATAGTTCTCAAAGATCAGCAGGCCAAGACCCAGACAATCGCCTTTCGATGGACCGGTAATCTCGTGAATGCCTGGTTGGATGTATACATCAAAAAAGTTGAAGATGAAGAACTCGGAGTTCGATTGCACAAGGGGTTTCAGATTGGTTCTCTCGAAGTTGCCCAAAGAGTTCAGAGATTTCTCGATCCTGAATACAAGACCTATGTCACCGGGCATTCCATGGGAGGAGCAATCGCTGTTTTGACTGCCGCAAGACTCCAAAAGCGTTGCTATGATGTAATTTAAGTGGCAAGTTTTGGCCAACCAAGAGTTACAGATTCCAGCGGTGCCCAGAAAATGCTTGGGCAACTCAACTATATCCGGGTTGCTCACAAATGGGATTTTCCTTCCATGCTTCCTCCCAAGTTTTTGGGTTTTCGACACTTTGGAGCTCATCTCCAGTTGATTGGTGATCATGATTACCGATTCCTGATCCCTGATTCTTCTGATTATGAAGTTCAGTCTGAAGAGCTTAAGCAAGCTGAGAAGAGAGCCTGGGAAAAGGCCCAGACTCTGAGCCGGCAACAGGATAATTTCGAAAAACTGGACTCAAACGATCAATCCGCAATAACGCCATCCAGTGTTTGGGGACCCGGGCATGAGTTGACGAACTATATCCATCGTCTCTCAATGATCTTGGCTGAACTCAAACAAAAGGAATCAAAAATCAACAAAAAATAGCCGAACTGCTCAAAGTCGACCTGAGCTGGATTTAACATACTGGTATATTAGACCGCAGGGCAAAGTCGAGCAGGGGGGCGAGTCCTTTGACCCTTCATTTTGAAGTACTAAACCTCGAACCAAGGAAGAAAGGGCGATCTATGCGAAAACTCATTCCCATCGTATTCCTGAGCCTGTTTACACTGCTCTTTACACCTGCCACATTTGCTGACAACCATGGCAAAGCCAATCACAGCAAGACTGACGCCACTGTCACCAAAATTCAGAAATACCTGCATTCCCTGGGATACAACCCCGGACAGATTGACGGTTTGTACGGCCCTCTTACCAGAGGAGCAATTCTTGAGTATCAAAGAGATGCTATGCTTCCTATGGATGGCAAGGCCTCTCGAAATCTCCTGATGTACATGCAGGAAGATTACGACCGCTACTATTTTGATGGATACCGCCATGGAAATCGACACTGGAATGACTGGCATCAAAATCGCTACTCCGGCTCTAAATTGCTTCGCAAGTACAAGGATCACAGCAGCTGCTGGAATCACTGGGTCTATGAAGATTCACCACTGATTCGTCGCTACGGCTCCCACAAGGACTGGAGAGGTCACAACCCTCATCACTACAATTGCAATCACTGTGATCATCACAAGTGTAACTATTGTGAAAAGAAGAAGACCTACAAGAAAAAGCTAAAGAAGAAGAAAAGTTGCGACTGTAACAAGAAGGAAGACAAAACCTTCTATTGGTACCACGATAGAAAATACCACTATCATCCTTACCGATATCGCTAAATAAAATTTTTTGGTAAACCACAACCAGTCTCGTACTGGTTGTGGTTTTTTTATACCCTCATAGCAGAGCACTTTTATGAGTAATTTGAAGAAGAAACCCTCTGGTTTGCATTGGTTCGCATTGATTCTCAGCCTCAGCTGGTCTGGATCGATTTTGTATACCAATCCACTTTCTCTAAGCTGGATGGTTTCCCTGTTATCTGGTGCGTTGGTCTTCCGCAGCTATTCCTGTGGAGTGATAGCTGGCGAATACCTTTTCATTTTCGGAATTGTAGTTACCCTGAGTGCAGTACTCCTGGACAACTACCTGCGAGCCAAAGTCTATTGGAAAATCAACAAGACCAAAAACCAATTGATGGAAACTCGGCTGGAGCTTGATCTGTATCAGAAAAAACATGGCTCCTACCCACTTTCCAGCTCATCAGCTGTACCCACACTTCAAAACACTACTACTTTGTGGGATGTTTTGAGTTCAAGTAATCCGAACTTCAAAGCGAATCGTGAATATCTCTTCAACAAGGAACTTTCTGACTTTGTCTGTGTGGTCAACACTCTCAAGGAGTTTCAAACCCGACCAGAAAGGTGTTCGGGGTCAGAAAAGCCCCCGCCATTTGGAGGCTTCCTTTACCATCCTGAAACTGGTAGATTTCGATTGAATATTCCCAGAACAAGCCTTGAGGAAAACACCGCCCTGTTGAAGGTGAAAGACAAAACGAAATTAGGGCTACTCATTCACTTGTACAAGCCTACTGATCAGGAAGTACCTGCTGATTGGTGAACTAAAGAGATGAACAAATGTTCAGGATTTCTGGAGCAACCAGAAGTTGATACGGCCTTTTATTCCTGATTTTGAAAACAGACACCATAACCAACACTCACCACAACCGTGGCGTATCTCCACCAGTATCCGTTGGGTCAAGAAGCTCTTGCAGGAAGGGTTCTGCTGTTTCCCACATTTTGTAACGTCGCGGCATTTCACACTCGCCCTTACACTCTTCACCTTCTCCCAGAATCTCAAGAGGTACCATTTTGACCGGTCGAACATTGACACACAACATTTCGGGAAACAGTGGATTTTCACTAAATGCAGAAAGCTTTCGAATCAAGGCGTAGTCTCGTCCCTCCACCTGTACTATCTCACCATAGAGTTTCAAATAGACGTCAAAATCTTCCATATCATGCTCCCTGAATATTCAAGATATCCTCAGGATAGCACCCTGATGCCCACAGGAGCTATTGGATTATCTTAATCTTTGAATTCCTCTTTCCAATCCATCGAGACTTAGCTCAAACATTGGCACAATTTCCCGGATTTTCGCGATGGTCATTTCCCTCCAAAGTCTTGTATTTTCCGGGTTAAGCCAAATGCAATTTTCAAAATGGCGGGTAAAGATCTGAAGTGACTCGTAAGCAGTGGGACTCGCAAGTTCTGGACTTGTATCATCAAAGAATAGATGCCTATAAAAATCTCTTTTCTCTGCCGTCATTTGAAATAGCTCATAAGGAGCCATATACGCATCCCCAACAAAGATCACTCGCGTAGTTGAGGGGAAATGGGAAAACAGCTTTTCAAGAGGAACAGCGCTTTGACGAGACAAGCTTGCGTCCGTGTAGAAACAATCATAAAAGATATTGTGGAAATAGAGGGCTTGGAACTCTTTGAAGTGCTGAACTTGATGGGCCGCAGAAAAGAGCTGGTTGACCAGATGAGTAAAGGGAGTCATGCTTCCGCCCACGTCCATAAGGAGCAAAAGTCTGAGGTTGTTTTTGCGAGATTGCCTATAGATCAGCTCTATCTCTCCACCCAAATCACAACTGCGTCGGATAGTTCGCTTCATATCAAGTTTGGGAGGCCCTGACTTCTTAAACTGACGCAAGGACTTGAGAGCCAACTTGATCTGTCTCAGATTCAATGTGGTGTCATGACGATAGTTCTGAAACTTTCTCTCCCCGGCTACTGCAAGGGCACTTCTTCGCTTTGATTCTCCACCCACTCGAATTCCGGCTTTATTGTAGCCACTATGACCAAAAGCAGAAGTTCCACCTGTACCAATCCAGTGGTTTCCCCCATCATGTCGCTCGGTTTGGGTTTCCAGGCGGTGCAAAAGTTCCTTGATTAGATCATTCTCTGCAATGGATTGAGCATTGAATATTTGCTCTTCACTCAATTCTTTGAGTTTTGCTTCCTGCAGCCAGTCCATCAATTGACTCTTGAATTCACTTCCCTGGGCAAGTAAGCCCTCGAATATCTGAGCAAACACCAAATCATAATTGTCAAAATGTTTTACATCCTTTACCAAGCAGTTTCTGGCCAGATGGTAAAACTGTTCGACAGTCACCGCATCTTCTTTTGTGGTCAGGGATTGAAGGACTTTGAGAAGATCAAGATACTCGCTTGTGCTGACAGGTATACCCTTAGAGCGAAGCTGATAAAAGAAGGGAAGAAACATGAATCAAATCAGTGTTCGACGAGAAACCTTCCTCTGAATCTGAAAGTAGTCCTCTTCATTTTTAAGCAATGTCCCTAAAAAAGGTGCATCCTTGATTTGATCCGTAATTTTTGTGAGGCCCTGATGAGACAGAATCTGAAGCCAGTCAATCAATTCACTGGTGCTGGGATGTTTGAGCAAATTTTGCTCTCTCAATTGATAAAAAACCCTCAAACTACTCTCCAACAACTCCCTTTGAATCTCGGGAAAGTGCACTTTGACAATCTGGGTCATGAATTCAGCATCAGGAAACTCGATATAGTGAAAAATGCATCGGCGCAGGAATGCGTCCGGAAGTTCTTTTTCATTATTGCTTGTAATCACTACGAAGGGTCTGTGTTGAGCACGAACCCAATCGCCAGTCTCTTCTATTAAAAATTCACAGCGATCCAGTTCCAGCAATAAATCATTAGGAAACTCAATGTCAGCCTTGTCGATTTCATCAATCAGTAAAACACTTTCTCCATCATGAGCAAAAGCCTGCCCCATTCCTTCAAGACGTATGTACTGAGAAGGGTCTCGGGGATCTCTTCCACCTTCAGAACTGAACTCGCTAAAGCGTGCATCATTCAAACGACTGAGTGCGTCATAGTGATAAAGCCCGCTTTGAGCAACAGTCGTTGACTTCACATGCCAGCGAAAGAGAGGCACTTTCATTGTATTCGCGATGTATTCCGCAAGCAGTGTCTTTCCTGTTCCTGGTTCACCCTTTACCAGAAGTGGTCGCCCTGTCACCTTACAAACAAGAATGGCCTCTTCCAAAGCCTTTGAAAGTACATATTCCGTTTCCTGACTCATTGGGCGCCTTCCCGAATCTTCTTCATTCTTTCCGGTTCATACTTTTCAAACCAGCCAATAGCTTCCACCAGAGGCAAAGCCTTTTTGAAGTGCTCCCTGGATTCTTCCTGATTCCCTTCGATTTCATGCAGCAATGCAAGCTCCTCGAAAACAAAGCCGTCCTGAGTACCATCTGCACTCACTTCTTTCTCCAGAGTGTTTTGCATTTTCATGGCTTTTGAGTAGTCTTTCATGTCCCGATGCACTCTTGCTATAGACCAGCGTGCAATTCTCTCAGCGCCGGTTTTCTTCAACTCTTCAAAAGCCTTTCTTGAGCCTTCAAACATGTCCAGTGCTTCCTCATGCCTTCCCTCTTCAAACAAAGTCCAGGCCAAATTGTTGTATAGAGAACCCAACCAGCCTCGGGTACTTTTATCCTCACTGGCTTTGGCATGATCAATGGCGACTTTGGACCACTCGATCTGCTCCCGGGTCTCACAAACGATAGCCAACATGTGAGCGCTGTCAACGAGGAGGTAGTCATGGCCAGCTTCCTTACTCAACTCGTAGGCTTTTAGAAACAGCTCCCTGGCCTTCTTTTTATCTTTGCCCTCAGAGTTATAAACCCGACCAAGCTCCAAATAATAGCGGATATTAGCCTTAGGCATCTCGTCGGAGTTCATCCCGCCGTTCACTTTCTTCAAAAGCTCTCTTGCTTCGTCAAACTTTGACTGGAGACCCAGTGCCCTGGCAGCCTGAGTTAGCAATTCCCAATGCTTTTGATTGGAAGTCTCATAATTCTTCGCAGCTTTGAGGAAAGCATCATGAGATTCCTGAGGTTTTGAAAAGTTCCACAGCTTTTGGATATCCAACACTTTCTGACTCCTTTTAATTTTGAGGATTTCATCATCTTCGCAGAAACTACAGCTTAACAAGAACATAATCAGTGCGGTAGTTCTCCCTGCACTCCGGGAAATCCCGCTCACAAACCCCTCCTCTAGACTTCTGGCTAGTCTCGCCAAAAGGCGGGAGACAAAACGACCATGACAGTAAACAATTCCAGTCGTCCCAGCAACATTAGAAAAGCCAGGACCCACTTCCCGAAATCGCTAATCATTGCAAAGTTATCTGTTGGTCCCACCAGAGCAAAACCCGGTCCAATATTTCCCAGACATGAGGCCACTGCCGAAGCTGAAGTCACCAGATCCAAGCCCGTACAGGCAATTACAATAGTACCCAGAGCAAAACTGCCCATATAGATTACAAAAAATCCCAGGACTCCCTTGATCACATTGTCTCGAACAACTTGAGTACTCACTTTCAAATTCAAGATTGCCTTGGGGTGTAACAATTGATTGACCTGCTGATAAGCAAACTTGAAAAAGATGAGGTGACGAATCACTTTGATTCCTCCTGAAGTACTTCCAGCACAACCACCTACAAAAAAGAGAGCAAAAAGTATCGCCTGACAAGCACTGGGCCAGGTTTCATAATCAGCACTTCCGAATCCTGTAGTGGTCAAAAGGGAAACCGTATTGAACAGCGCATCCCGAAAGCATAGAAAAGGATCTATATAAGTCCCGTGAAGCATCAAAATACTCATCAACACCAATGTCACAAAAATGGTGAACCCCAGGTAAAACTTGAACTCACTGTCTTTCCACAAAGCAGAAAATCGAAACTGCGAGCACTGATAATGAATCGTAAAATTCATTCCTGCGAAAAACATAAAGAGGATAATCACAAAATGAATCCACGAAGAGTGATAGTGGGCCACCGATGCATTGTGAGGAGAAAATCCTCCTGAAGAGAGTGTACTCAAACTGTGGCAAACCGCAGCGTATAAATCCATTCCTAGCACCCACAGTACAAAACACTCAAGAAGGGTCAGTACAAGATAGGTTTGGTACAGAATCTTGGCAGTATCCTTGATTCGCGGGGTTAATTTATCCGATACGGGACCAGGCACTTCCGCGCGAAAAAGCTGCATCCCCCCAATTCCCAGAACTGGAAGAATGGCAAGACTCAAAACGATGATTCCCATACCACCTATCCACTGAGTTATCGAACCCCAGAGAAGTATTGTTTTTGAGTGAGATTCAATGTCAGTAAAAATCGTAGACCCTGTGGTCGTGAAGCCTGACATAGTCTGAAAGAAAGCATCAGTGTAAGAGTGATGATTAGTGCAAAAAACATAAGGTAATGCCCCAAAAATCGTAAAGACAACCCAGACGCAGGCTACAATCGCAAATCCCTCCCTGGCTGACATTTCTTCATCAGTTTGAAAGAACTTGGACGTGAAGAATCCAACCCCAAAGGTAAATAACGCTGGAAACAAAAAGGCGGGCCAGTCCCCTTCTTGATAGACATAATCTGCGATCAACGGAAGTAGCATTCCCAAGGACAAACCAATCAACAACTTTCCCAGTGTTGCCAGAATGATGCGGTGATTGACCAGTCTCGATCGACGTACGTTTGCTTTAATTGCTTCCATAAAGGCTTTTGCCATCCATTGCCTGAAGATGGGCAACCATTATCCCTTTGAGTACCTCTTCACGCAAGAAACATTCACTGTGCCCGATTGAAACTATCCATAGAGACTAAAAAAATCAAAAAGATCATGGAAATTGCTAAAAGGCTCAGTATAATGTGTCGCTTTGATTAAATAAGCCAAACTCTATATGCGAATTCCAACATCTACAGACGAAGACAGTAATTTTCCCATCGAGGAAGAGATTTACGCGCAAGAATTAAATCCCAAGAAGCACAGAGGGATTTCTGCGAAGTTGGGGCTGGCCTGGAATTTTTTCCTGAGTGCCGTTCAAGCGAAAGACATTCGTCATCAGTACGACAAGATGACGGAGCACTATTTCGATCTGTTTGGAGACAGTCAAGGGGAATACGCCCAACTACTGACTCGTTACGTTCGAGATATCAAAAAACTGAAACAGGACTGTGCGCTGGATTTGGGTGCTGGAAGCGGTATTTTGACTATTCCAATCGCTCGTCATTTTGAAGAAGTCCATGCAGTAGATTTTTCAATGAACATGCTTCGGCATGGCCAGAGGGAAAACATCAAGGACGTTGTCTGGTCTCAGGCAGATGTTTGCCATCTTCCCTTTGCTGACAATTCCTTTGATTTGGTGATCTCCAGCGGGTTGATTACGCATATCCTCCCCGAAAGCTTTGAGAGCTTTGTTCAGGAAATGGTGAGGGTCTGCAGACCCGGGGGGCACGTTATTGTCGGGGTTCCTCCCATGCCCTGGAGAAGAGTTCTTCGCCACAGATGTCCAATGGACCCTAATCAACTCGATCAGGTCATTGGATTCTGGTACAACCTTTTCCACAAAGCATTGGGTATGAACGAGAATCGCTGTGGTTATACCCGGGACAAAGTCCAGAATATTTTCAAGAGCAACGGTGTTGAAGTGGAATTCAAAGTGTCAGGAAACCTGGGCTTGATCCACGGTCATCTCAATTCCTGATAAATTTCCAGATTAATCGATTTCCAGGTGGGCGTAGGCTTGCCGATGATGCTCCCAATCTTCAAGGAACTGTAAATGCGCTTCTTCTTCCAGACATGGGAAACCCTTTAACTTCTCGAAATACCTCAAGCTGTCTTCCACAGGTATACCCAGAACTCCCAGACTGCTGACTCCCAAAAGAACAGAACGCTCCGTTCCATTGCTACAGAAGAGAAACAGTTTTTCTCCTGATTTTCTCAAGACAGAGCTTAGCTCATAGCTGTATTTGATAATCAATTCGGGAACCAGACTTGAAGGATCCGGGTCCACGGGCATGGATTCAAACTCGATTCCAAGGTTGCTGGTTAAAACACCAAGAGGAGCCAGCTGATATTGCAGGCTCTCTTTTGTCGTCAAACAGGAGACTACCGACTGAATACCCTGAACCTTCCAGGACTTCAACTCACTTTCCAGCCATTCACCAGATCGGGGACGGGCACCAATCAAGAGTTCACTGTCAAACTGCTCAATTGAAAACTTCATCAGCAAACTCTATCGCAGTAAAATTTCACCATCCATAGATTCCGGAACGTCAATTTTCATACAAGTCAACAAAGTGGGTGCGATGTCTGCGAGTTTACCCGTTCCATGAAAACGCAGGGAGGTTTGATACTCATCCCGAGCGTTAGGAACATAAATCAGATCCACAGGGTTTAGGCTGTGGTTGGTCAAAACTGAGCCATCTTCGGGACTTACCATCTCATCCAGATTGCCGTGATCCGCGGTAATCAAAGCTTGTCCCCCGACCTTCTCCAAAGCCTTTAGCAAACGCTCAATGCACTCATCGACTACTTTGACCGCTTCAACTGCCGCATCCAGATTTCCCGTATGACCCACCATGTCAGGGTTGGCATAGTTCACGGTTATCAACTCGTACTTTTGAGACAATATAGCCTCTTCAAGCTTTTGGGTAACCTCCGGAGCTGACATCTCAGGCTTCAAGTCGTAAGTCTCTACCTTGGGTGAAGGAATCAAAACCCAGTCCTCACCTTCAAAGGGATCTTCATTTCCCCCATTCAGGAAATAGGTGACATGTGCATATTTTTCCGTCTCAGCAATCTTGAGCTGCTTCTTTCCAAGTTTCGAAATGACCTCACTGAGCGTTTCCTTGAGATTATCCTTTGGAAATGCCACAGGAACCTCAAGGGCACTGCTGTAGGGAGTCATTACAGCGAAATTCAAATCAAGACTTTCAACCTCAAAATCCTGAAAGTCATTGTTCTCGATTGCAAAGCTCATCTGCCGGGCGCGATCCGGTCGAAAATTCATAAAGAATACCGAGTCTCCATCCTGAATTAAGCCATCCCGGTCCACGACAGTAGGGAGGACAAACTCGTCTGTTTGCCCCTCTTCATAAGACTTTAATAATGCCTGTTCAACACTTTCACATTCAAGCCCCTCACCCCTGACCATGGCGTCGTAGGCCTTTTTGGTTCTATCCCAATTCTTGTCACGGTCCATTGCGTAGTACCGCCCACTGATAGTGGCAACTTTCCCAATTTCCAATTGCTTGAGCTGTTCCTCCAGATTTTGCAAATAGCCCAGTGCACTCTTGGGAGCCGTGTCTCTTCCATCCAGGAAAGTATGCAGGAAAACGTCCTCGATTCCCTCTTGTTTCAAGACCTTTAAAAACTCGATGAAATGATCTTGATGGGAATGTACCCCTCCATCAGAAAACAAGCCCATCAAATGAACTCTACCAGTTGATTTTTGAGCTTGCAGCAGGAAATTCGCAATGACTGGCAAGTGAACAAACTTACCTTCTTCAAAGGATTTGGTGATTTTAGGAAGATCCTGATAGACAACCCTTCCGGCCCCAATATTCATGTGTCCTACTTCACTGTTTCCCATCTGCCCGGGAGGGAGACCAACAGCTTCACCACCAGGTTCCAGCGTCGTTCTTTCACTGGTTTCAAGAAGCCTTTGATAACATTGGGGTTTTGCGATTTGAACCGCATTTCCCTCGCTTGAGTCATTCACTCCCCAACCATCTCTGATGATTAACAACATCATATTTGAATCTCCTGTAACTTTCAGGCCTTTGGCTATACAAATTTGATCGTAAGAGCCTTGCACCAAAACTAGCATACCAAAATCAATCAAATCGTCACACGCTCTACTTGGAATCATTCAAAAAAGGACGAATTTGACCATATTGTGTTGAAAGCTTGCATGGTAGAGCCGAAGGTAATGTAAAATAGTATAAGCTCTTCAGGGGGGCCTGCTTCAATCAATAGCAAAACAGGGAACCAATTCGATGGCAGTTAAATTTAATAAACCAGTTCAACTGATGGACCTTGGCACCTATTCCATCAAGTATGGTGTCTTTAAAATGGACAAGGAGACCAATGAACTTGAGGCGGTCTCCAGAGAAGTTTACACGGTGCCAACCAGCTTTTCCGGTGTTGATGTCTATGTTGAGCAATTTGGTCAGTACATCAAGGATATTGCCGACAAACTCGATAAAAAGCTGCCTGTACGTTTCACTCTCTCTACTCTTTTTGCGCCTACCAACCTTGGTTATCTCACCAGAATCGACAAGGAACAAGTTCAAACAAGAATCAAGGAAGAACTTGAGAAATTTGCCAATCAAGAAAAGATTCCGCCTGAAAATGAGCACAACAAGTTTTATGAACTTTTTTCCAAGGACATGGACAAAAAAAGTCAGGTGATCGCCGCCACTATCTTGATGAACCCCAAGTATGTGGGGATGATCAAGAATCATTTGTATGCCAATGGGCTTAAGTTTGGCGGAATCTATCCGGTGATGCAAACCAGCATTGCCATGTATGACAAAATCGTAGAGCTCAATGCGGAGATGAAAGAGGAACCCATCGTCTTTGTAGACATTGGTCAAATGACCACCAAGGTGAATCTGTTTTTTCAGGGTGATCTGCTGTTTAACAAGGTCCTACACTACGGAGCAAAGTCTTTTTACGATGAACTTTTTGACTACTCCAACAAATCTGGCGAGTCCAGCTTGTCTCCAAGTAAAGTAGAAGAGGTACTTCAAAAGGTTGGTTTTACCGGGGAGAGAGATCTGGTAAACCAGATGGGATACGATATCAACGATCCCACACCCTACCTTCAAAATCTGGAAGCCACTCTAAAATCAATTTTCACCAAGATTAACAGCTCCATCAATTACTTTACCTCTGCACTGGCCAGAAACTTTACCCAGGACAATGCAGCCTTTATGGCCATTCGTAAAGGTGCAGCCCACATCTTTTTCACCGGTGGCATAACCAATGCTCCCGATTTCTTCAAGAGAGCAGAAGAGACCTTTAATAAATCCAAACTTTATGCAATCGATCCTTTCAATATCAAGGAGACCCTGGAGCAAACGCCAGAGAAGTTTGAAAACGATGTATTTCGAATGAATTTACGTCAGACGAGTGCTTTTGCAGACATCTCTGCAACTTCTTTGATTGCCCTAGACAACAAGAAGGACACCCTTTTCAATCTGGTCAGCAAGGTAGACAGCGAAAATGAAAACATCATTCAGCTTCTGCGTAAAACACCGCTGACTCGCTGGAGAGATATCCTGGCAGTGACTTTTGTTGTTTTACTGGCCAAAAGCGGGTGGGGCTATTACACGGTGAGCTCAGAGAGAGAGGGTCTGAACAAGCAGGTTAGTAAAATCTCCAAGTTCACTGAAGGGGCAGAAACAGCCCGTCAAAAAATGCTGGAACTGAAAAAACAGGACACCCTGTATAAGGCACAACTTGGTTATACCACCGAGGTCATGAAGAACTATGCCTATTGGCCACGAGTACTCAAGCAATTGATGACAAAAATCGGACCGGAAATCAAGCTGACTTCCCTGGATTTCACAGCCGAGCAACCTACCTTTAATTCAGGAAACTACCGAAAATGGGTCGAGGAACAAGAGGAAAAATTCAATCCCTGGACAGGCATGGTAGTGGCTTTCAAGTTCAGTGGCGATGCCCTTCAGCGAGCGGACATCAACAAGCTCATCAATACCTTGATAGATACTGGAATTTTCTACATTCCCAAACCTCCAAGTCCCAAGTATGTCCCGGAACAGGTTACAAAAGTGCCTAGTGATACCAAAGGGGAAATGACTGAAATTACCATTAGTGCTCACTACAAATTTACAATGGAAGGCTTTCTCAACTTGGATAATCCGCTATGACAGACGATAAGAAAATACTTCAGCAAATTCAAATCCTCGGTGGGCTCGTTGTCCTTTGGCTCTTTTTTGCAGACGGTTTCATCCTGGGAAAACTCCCCAGTGATATCAAGCGCTTGAAAAGAAACATTGATACTTTGGCTACAGAGAAGCAAAATTTCGAAAATCTACAGTTAGATATTTCTGCTCTGGAAACTGAACTTGAAGACAGTAGGGACAGTCTGGAAGATTTGTTTCGAAGATTTCCCTCTACTCAAAATGCGGAAATTTTGATCAGTCAAACCATCGGTCGTATCACTCAAAAGATGATTGTAGAGAGCGAAAAAACCAAAGCCAAAACAATTAAGACTTACATTGCCAAGAACTCTGAGAAAGTGACAGTGGCAAAAGTAGCAGATTCGGATGCCCCACTGGAAGTAGACCCGGAAATCAACATTGCCTTCTATGAAAAGCAAATGACCATGAAAAGCAATTACTTTGAGTTGCTCGAGTTTTTACATGAACTCGCCAATCAGGATATTTTCTTTACTCCACTTGAGTTAAAGCTCGTACCCAATCCCGAGGTTCCCTACGGTATGGTCAGCAACGTTCGATTGCTCACATTCGGTTTTGAGGGCTTCAAGAAAGTGGACAAAGACTAGGCGGCACTTAAATTGCAGTTCCCAAACCTGGCTGTCCTGACCATCTTTTATAAGAAACCTCAGGAAGTGATCGAATACTTTGAGAGTTTCATCAAAACCTATGGAACCTTGCCAGCGCGCTTCTATGTTTTGGACAATTCCGAAAACAAGGAGTGCATGGAAGCCATTCAGTCCTATGAAAAGGTTTACCCTGAGCAGATAAAGAGCTTCCATCTCAATGAAAACACAGGCTTTGCCAGGGGCATGAATTTCCTTTGCAAACAATCTATCCAAGAACAGTTACTGATTCTTAATCCCGACATACAGTTTCGCGTCGATTTTATCAACCCCTGTTTACGCGAGCTCTACCATCTGGAGGGTGGAATTGTAAGTCCTGCCCTTGCTGATGAGCAGGAAAAGAAGTATCCAAATTATGGTCCCTTTTATGAAAGAAAACCATATGTCCTTTGGAAAATTATTTATCGCTTGATTAATCCTGGTCGTCACATGGAAGTGGACTGGATTCAGGGTGCCTGCATGTTTTGTTATCGCAGTCAGTTTGAAGAGGTGGGAGGTTTCAATGAAGCCTATTATTTTTACACAGAAGATATGGAGCTGTGCAGAGAGTACTATCGAAGAAACTGGGCCAGAAGGATCTTGAAATCGGTTCAAATTCAACATCCTCGAACCATCAATCCAATCGAGAAGTTTCGTCTCATTGCGTCCAACTTAAAGCACTATGCTCCTGCAGAGAGTCTTCGCTCCTTTTACAATTACTGGAAATTGCAAGGTGTTTTGGGAAGAGTTTCCAAAGATTATGTAAAAGCACTCTCTCAAGAACTCTATGAAAAACCATAAAAGCCAGGCCCACATGCTAGAATAAGGCGTGCAATCAACCAGACACTTTCGAATCCTCCTGCAAAGCAGAAGTAATCTCTTTGAAAAGCCCGGTGGGGATACTTTCCAGATTCTGCAACTTCAAGAAGATTTGGTCCACCGGGGGCATGAATGCAAACTGAGTCTGGACCTAAGACCCAACCTCGAAGACATCGATCTGGTCCATTGTTTCAACCTGAACAGAATTCAGGAAACCTACTTGCAGGTTCTCAACGCCAAGCAAAAAGGCAAGCGAGTCCTTCTCACACCAATTTTTCACAACTTGAGCCTGTACAACCAGAAAGGCCGCTTCGGTCTGGGAGGCAAAATTGCCTCCATGCTCTCCTACGAGACCCTCGAACAGATTCGTAATGCTGCTTTGCATCTAGTGGGAGAGGCTCCGGCCAAGGCCTGCCAGGAAATACGAAACAGAGGCTATCTGGAAGCTTGCACGCAGGTCCTGGAGTCTGTGGATGGACTCATTCTTTCTTCTCGAGAAGAGCTCAAGGAAATTGAAGTCTTCTTCAAACCACGACAGACTCCTCCATCAACCAGCATTCCCCTGGGAATCGAAACAAAAAAACTGGATCTTGTGGACTTTACTTTTCACAACAAGACCGGCCTGAAGGACTACATTCTGTGTGTTGGTCGAGTAGAAGACCTGAAGAACCAATTGCGTATTATCGAAGCCATGAAAGGAGAGATCCTTCCTTTGGTATTCATTGGTTATGAGAACAAACATCATCAACTATATTTGCGAAAATTCCGAAAACTAGTGATGCAATCAGCCAATATTCACTGGTTTCATAACCTGACCCGAATGGAGACATTGTCCGCCATGAAAACAGCCCGAGTCCATGTACTAGCTTCCATGATCGAAACCACCGGTCTCGCCAATCTTGAAGCGGGCTACCTTGGAGCGAATGTTGTCAGTACGAAAAACGGTTTTCCTCAATCGGTTTTCAAGGGCTTTGCCAGTTACTGTGATCCCACAGACCCCTCCTCCATTCGTAATGCTATCTTGAAAGCCTATTCCAGAACCGATCAGCAAAGACTCAAGGAATACATAGTAGAGAATTACACCCAGGCTGCCTGTGCCTTGAAACACCTCTCATTTTATGAAAAAATATTATCCAAGACCAAAGTAGAGGATAAGGTGATTCCGCTTCCTGCTTAGGATTTCATATGATCAAGTTGCTATCAGTTATCATCTTCCTTGCTGCAAATCACTTCTGTGCTTCCACTCTTTTCGCGAGTGACTACAATCCCCGCGCCATGGTGGAAGAGGGTGATCGCCTGGTAAATAAGGATCCACTAAAATCACTTGAGTTTTACAAGAAGGCTTATTACGCCAGATTTCCAACCCAGGATATCGAAAGAGCCCTGGCTAATGCTTTTCACAAAGCCATTCAGGATGCCGTTCGACAAGACAAGTTTGAGGAGGGCGATGCACTTGCAATTGAAGCAAAAAACTTCCCCTTACCAAATCTCCATCATTTTACACGACATCAAATGGTAATCGCCTTTCAACTTCAAGACTACAACCGCACAGTTCTCAATGCCGAAGAAGTGTTGCGTGTTGCTCCCAATGAACCCGATGCCTATTTCTGGGCTGGACGGGCCTACAACAAGCTCAAAGCATACAACAAGAGCATTCCCTTTCTGAGCAAGGTCCCTCAGACCTTTGGAGGTTATCGCTCAGCACTGGTTCTGCTTGGTCAAGCCTACTACCACACCTCCCAACATGAAGAAGCGATCAAGGTCCTGACCCAGGCTCTGAATATTGAAAAAACAGATGATGTTCAAAGCTATCTTGATGGAAAAGTCAAAAAGGACTACGAAATCGAAAAGAACTACATCACCTCCCTGCCAACTCCTCACTTCCGCATCAAGACGTCGAAGGAGAAACTGGATGAGGTCTACGGAATACTCAAACCTATTCTTGAAAGAATCTATATTGATTTAACAGAGACTCTCCTGTTCTACCCGGTTGTTCCCATCAATGTTGTCATCTACGATCCCGAACAACAGGCTTTCAATGCCAGACTGGGAAATCCACAATGGGCTGCCGGAGTCTACGACGGACAAATCAAGCTGCCTTACAAGGAAGTCAAACAGGATGAATACCAACTGGAAACCATACTCCGCCATGAGATGGTTCACCTTTTTGTCGACTCTTTCACACGCAATGTAATCCCCACCTGGCTCAATGAAGGCTTGGCTCAGTATTTCGAAAAGCCTTTAGTATATGAGGGCAAAGACAGTTTTACATCAAGGGAAGAAGCACCGCTCCCACGAGGGTTTCGTGATCTGATCAGCAAATCAATTAAAAGCAAGAAGCTCATTCCGATGAAGGAGTTAACGGGGTCATTCATGGGCTTTCAAGTGGAAAGAGCTCGCCTGGCCTATGCTCAAAGTTTGATGATGGCGCGCTACCTGACTGAAATTCTGGGTAACTGGAGAATGCGAAGAATGCTCGCTGACATTTATGATGGAGCCCTCTTTCCGGTGGCATTCAAAAAGGAAACGGGAATGACTGTTGATGAGTTCACCAAGGCCTGGCTCGTTCACCAGAAGCAGCAATGGAAGATCCAATGAAGCGAAATTTAGTCAAAACATTGCTCCTCACCGCGCCACTGCTCCTGGCAGGGTGTTTTGGTGGTTCTGAAAAAAAGAAGGAAGACAAGCCTCCTGCTCAGGACAAACCGGTTGCTAAACAAGAAAAGCCTAAAGCTCAGGAGTCTGACTCTGGCTCCAAAGCACCCTCCGCTTTTGACAGAGACACTACAATTGAGGTCCTGACAAAAAATCTGAAGTCTACGGATCCTCGAAAAAGGGCTCATGCAGCTCTTGGTTTGGCTTTTCATCAGGAAGTCGATACCACAGACGATATTGAAAGACTTTTGAGAGACAAGTCACCCCTGGTGGTAAAGTCTGTCATTCTTGCTTTAGGTAAACTCGAGTCCCAGGACAGTCTTGGAAAGCTGTTCAACCTCTACTCCAAAACAAGTAATGTAGACTACAAACTTGCCATCCTCAGAGCTCTTCTTTTGGTTCAAAACGACGATACAGAACGTTTTATTACACGCTTTCTACCTGAGATGTCTCCTGCCGAATCAGTGCTGGCCTACCAGATTCTTGCCATGGTGGAAACCCCGAGAAAAATCGCAGAAGACAGTGGAAGACAATCTCTGGATTCCTTTTCAATATCCGGTGTCGTTGGTAATGGCAAGGGAGCTCGAGTCCAAATCGGAAGGGCTTTCTTTGGTATTGGCGATTCGATTTTGGGCTACAAAATTACGGACATAAATGTAAACCAGAGAATTGTGAGTCTGGAAAGAGATGGAGAACTCTTCTCCAAGGAAATCGACGCCAGTGGTCAAAACGCAGTGGAAAAGGCAATTCAAAACCTCAATAGTGAGAATGACGAAGTCGTCTACAAGGCTATTCAGCAACTGGCCTTTTACAGAGATCCCAAGCCGGCGACGGAACTTTTAGCCCTCGTGAACGGCAAAAATTCCAACAGAATCAAACTCAGTGCAATTTATGCCATCGGAGTCTGCTCCATTCAAAAGGCAGAAGACGAACTCAAAAAACTACTCGATAAGGAAAAGCGAAAAGATTTTATCATCGCCACCGTGATCGCTTTGGCTCACATTGGAAACAAGACTTCCATTGATGTGATCGACCCGTTTGCAAAACACTCCAATCCCTGGGTGCGCAATGCAGCAATGTACGCACTCGGCTACTTTGCTTCTCAACACAGTATTGGAACATTGGTCACCGGGCTCGATGATGAATATGCCTTTGTTCGGCAAAATGCCTACAATCAGCTGGTGGAAGTTGCCAAAGCCGGGCACAAGTCTTCCATAGGAGCTATTCTGGGCGGATATCTCAAAAACATGAATCCAGAAAAGGAAGCTCTGATTGCCTATCTCGAAACTGTTCCAGGAAACCTGAACCTCGGTGGCCAGTGGGGCGGTACAAAGAGTGTAGCCGCTGTTGCCAAAAAGAAAGAATACAAGCCTACTTTCAGTATCATTGGATTTGGTAACTGGGGTGGGCAACAACTCGTCACTGTTGTCGAAGGCGGCGTAAAGAAAAACCTTACTGCGGGCAAGACTCTGGAAGGCAAAAAGATTGTGTCCATAGACTCTGATGACGAGTCCATGAAGCTGGAAGTAGAAAAAGGCAAAATTGCGCTGATCATCGCAGGAGAAGACGAAGCATCACCTGCAGAAATTCTGGAAATTATAACCGCCAAAGCCAAAAAGTAAGTCCAGTGAATATTGTTCACTTTCTTGATCACAAGCTGGAGGAAAATCTTGGAGGTGTGGAGAAGTTTACTGCCGAATGGACTCCATTATCCAGACACAAGCACACCATTCTTGGAGCCAGCGACTTTGCTCTTCCCAAGCGACACAAACTGTCTTCGCTGATTTTTCACAAGAAAAAACTGGTCGCAAAAATCAGGGATAGAATTCCCAAGGATTCCGTTATACACATTCACCAGATTGTACCCTGGGGATTTCGCAATTTAATCGAGCTCGCAAGTCACTTTAGAACAGGCCTGAGCATCCATGACTACTTCTTATGGTGCCAAAAGGTCCATTTCCTGAAGAGTTTAGAGCCACTTCGCAATTGTCAGGAAGCCAAGGTTTTAAAGTGTTCCTACTGTCTGAAAGGACTTCTTGCCCCTGTGGTCACACCCTTTTTCAAATCCAGATTTTCCCTGATGAATACTCTTCTTGAAAAGCTTGAGTGGATTCATTGCCCAAACTCTGAACTCATTTCCCACCTTCCCGAAGTCTTTCACCACAAAGTCAAAGTGATTCCCTACGGGATAGCCCCTGTGGAAGTTCAAAAATACCCCAAAGAAGAAAATCGCTATACCTATCTCGGTTCCTTTGGAGCTCACAAAGGCCTGTCCAATCTTCTCAAAATGCTCAAGGAAATTCGTTTTCAAGGTCATCTGGATATTTTTGGTCCTGCTCCCGGGCCTCAAATTGAGCTTCCTCACTTTGCCAGCTATCGGGGTATACTCAATGATCACAGTGAACTCTCAAGGTATCAAGCCATGTTCTGCCCTTCCTTGTGGAAAGAGACAGGCCCTATGGTTGCACTGGAAGGCCTGCTTCAAAAAACTCCAGTTATCGCCCACGAGTACGCCTTGAACAAGGACTTCAGTTCTCTTGAAGGGGTCCTTTGCTACCAAACCGCTCAGGAATTAAAACAGCGAATTTCCCAGACAACTACGGTTAGGCAATTTTCTACACCAAAGTTTCATCAGGAAGTCGCCAGCATGTTTGACGAAAAACTCTATTCCTTTCAAGGCTAGAATCCATACCAAATCTGCTCAAATGAGCCATCTTCTGTTATACTTTCCAGCCTAAATCCATAACATTTAACGGGATTCATAGACCAAGGGAGAAGAGAAATGGCAAAGATCGGAGTAATTTTAGCTGGCTGTGGTGTTTATGATGGAGCAGAAGTCCATGAGAGTGTCCTCACCCTTCTCTACTTGAGTCAGGCAAATCAGGAAGTCGTGGCTATGGCTCCCAACATGGAGCAGCATCATGTTCTAAATCATGGTACTGGTGAATAAATGACCGAAAAACGCAATGTGCTGGTTGAAGCCACCAGAATTGCCAGAGGTCCGGTCCTGGATATCTCCGATGCTAATCCGGCGGACTATGACGCAATCATCATTCCTGGGGGTTTTGGTGCTGCTAAAAATCTCTGTACTTTTGCTCTGGAAGGACCCGAAGGGAAAGTTCAGGAAGATGTTGCCCGATTCCTGACAGGATTTCACAAGACTGGCAAGCCAATTGGAGCCTTGTGTATCGCACCGGCTATTCTTGCACTCCTTAGCTCCGAGATGGAGGGAAAGCCCAAAATTACTATTGGAACTGACGAGGCAACTGCAGCTGGTATTAACAGCCTCGGCTGTGATCATCAAAACCGCAGTGTAGAAGAAATCTGCATTGATGAAAACCTCAATCTTGTCACTACTCCTGCCTACATGCTGGGTCAGAATATCGCTGAAGTTGCTATCGGAATTGAAAAACTGGTATCTGAAGTCATCGCGAGGACCAGGTAGCTTGAGAGTTTTCTTCTCTTTGATTTTGATTCTTTGTTTCGGGATATTTTTAGATCCTGTCCACTCCTTTCAGTTTCAAACAATCGATGTCGAAGAGAAGATTCCCGCTGATACAAAAACCAGGCTCTTTCGAAAGAGTCTGCGCTTTTTGGATTTTTCAAGCAATCGCCAGTTTGACAAAGCAGCTGAGCTCTTTAGTAGTGGTTTTCCCAAAGAGGCTCTAACCAAAAGTCTTTCTCAAACCTGGTCCTTTATCCTGCAAGTGGATGGAAAGTATCTGGAAGTGGAAGGAATCGCCGCCAGTCGTTGGCAGTTTGGCTACCACATCCATGCGAAGGTTCGATTCGAAAAAGGCTCTCGGGGGCTCGGTCTTCGATTCACCAAAGATCTCGCTATTGATGAGTTTGCGCTTCCAAAACTCGATGAGATCCCTGAACTGACTATTTTGAAAGCACCTTACATTCGTCAGGAGCTCTTTGAAACCAGGAATATTTCACTGGGGAATGCTAAATATCCAATCCAGGGAAAACTTCATTTACCTATTGCTGTGAAAGATCCTCCTGTTGTGCTTTTCGCTCATGATTTTGGGCCACAGGATGAAGATCACCGAATCGGAGTCAATTCTTTCTTCAAGGACCTCTCACAGGGGCTTGCAAGCAATGGGATAGCCAGCATTGTCTTTCCCAAAAGGTCCTTGATGCACAAACCAGAGAAAAACCATCGCCTCTCACCAACCTGGGAAGTCTTGCAGGACCTGTACAGTGCCCTGTATAGAATTCGAACCATCCCACAGGTGCAGTCCTCAAAGGTGTACTTTTTGGGTAACGGTTTCGGTGCGTACTTTGCTCCCTACCTTGCCACTCAAGACTTGTTTGATGGCTACATCCTGATTAACCCCAGTTTTCGCTCACCTTTAACCATTCTGTTTGAAATCAAAGAGTTTTATGAAAGTCGAGATCCCTCAAACTATATGAAGCTTCAAAATCTGGCAGATAAAATCGAGCTGTTTGAGCAGGGGAAACTGGATGGAGAGGAAACTCTGTTTGATTATCCAGCCCAGTATTTCTATTCACTACAAAGACTCGATCCCACTAAATTAAAAGTCCCCAAAGACTCCCAATTCCTAACCCTTTTTGCACAAAAAGACTTCGTCAATAATCCTGCTGACGAACCACTGGTAAAGCAGGTTTTGTTCAAGGCTGACTTGCAGTCACACAGCTTTCCCAAGCTCAACAGAATTCTCCACGTCGGAAATCGCTACGAACCGGAAATGGATTTTCATACTCCCGGTGTAGTCAGCGCAAAAGTCATTCAAATTATCAGGGACTGGGTGGTTGAAAAAACCTATAAACCCAATCAAGACACCTGATAAACAGACTAGGGATTCCGATTCAGGTTCCGACTGATTCGAAATAATACGATCAGAAAAATTATAAAGAATAACTGCCAGAAAAATACGGATATAGAATTCTCATGATTCGGGGCATTCGCACCAGAGAGCTCATTTAAGAATTCTTTGAAGATCTTGTATCCGAAGGCGAAGCTCTTTTCCTGTTGAACCATTTTCACTTCGAGAAAACTGTCAAAGTTGGGAACCAGGGAGCTGAGAAGCTGTAACTCTTCTCCCTTGAAATTACCCTTGACCTGCAACTGCACACAAGCAACGCCACCAACAATCACGGGATCGTAGCTTTGGGTAACTTCAAGTTCTGACCAGCCCTGCTTGGTCAGTCTTTCCTTGATATGTTCCGAGTAAGCATTTGAGAGTTTTCTTGAGTAATCTGCAGCACCCGGGAACTCTTCCACTACCAGAAATGGTTTTTTGACAGGATCATCGGAGTGCAGTACCAAACCTTTACCTAAATCCATTTTCTTCAAAAACGAAGGGGGATAGTACTCTAAAATTTGACTGCGCAGCGCTTCCTTTGTTGCTGGAGCACTGGTCGCTACTGAATACCCTGACAGGATTCCCAGACTGATTCCCTTGCCATAGTAATGATAGCCAAGCTCTTCCCGGGCATCCGGAGAGTTTACAAGTAGCAGTGAGAACAGTACATTGCAAAGGAAAAACATGAAGAAAACAAATCTTTTAACAGACTTGATTATAGCATAGAAAGGTGACCCCGGGCTCCCATGAGAATCTGCTTTAGCTCTGACATTCACATCGATTGCCACGATCTCAATCTTCAACTGTGGAAGCTCATGATTGAGAGCTGCAAAAAACTGGATGCGCAAGTCTTGATCATAGCAGGTGATTTCTGCGAGTCACTGGATCGTTTTGAGGAAGGGCTGGCTTTGGCCTCGGATTTAAAGATCCCCAAGCTCTTCGTTCCGGGAAACCATGATCTATGGGTTCGTCAAGACCCTGATTGCCACTCGGAAGACAAGCTCAATACACTTTTGCCTGAGATTTGTGAGCGTCAAGGCTGGCACTATCTCCCCGGGCAACCATTCGAATTTAGAGGGGTGCAGTTTGTTGGAAGTTGTTGCTGGTATGATTATTCCCTGATGCCAGGGAATCACCCTTTTTCTGTCAGTGATTTTCTTGAAAAACAAAGGGCTGGCAGAAGATGGATGGATGACATCTACACAAGTTTTCCCTCTTTCCAGGGTCCCAAACCGGATCATGACCTGTGCCAGAAGTTTTATTATGAGCTGGAAGTGGATCTTCAAAAACTCGATCAGGAAAAGTCCACTGTTTTGGTCACTCATTTTCCGTTCTACCGGGAGTTCCTGAACTTTACCGGAGAGAACTGGGACTTTGAATACTTCGGTGCTTACATGGGAAGTGAACTTTACCGGGATCTGCTTCAGAAGTACCCTATAAATCACCACATCTGCGGGCACTTGCACCGTTTAAGGGAAATTGAAGTGGAGAACTGCACTGTTCATTTAAATCCTGCGGGATACTACCGTGAATGGGAGACTCAGGTGCCCGAAGACTGGCTTGAGAAAGCTTTGAAATTTATAGAGGTTTGAAGTTGACCCCGATAACATACCAGGTACCTTTCGTATAAAAGACGGTAATCTGGCCCCGCATATCGTTACCCAGCTTGGTCCTGGACTTCCCAAAAAAAGTCAATTGAACATTGGAGTTCATCTCAACACTTTCCTCGTCAAACTGATGACCAACAAAACCCGATTCCGCCAGGCGTGAATGAAGCTGCAACATCTTGACTGTAGCGTTCTTGGCCCACTTTTCTTTCACATGCGGGTGAATAAACTCCTTGAAAACATTGAGCTTGTCTTTGTCAAAGGTCTTTAAAAACTCCTGGGCAGTACGGTAGGCGTCTGAATGCTCTCTCTCGATTCTCTCAGGGCTTCGCATTTCAAATCCAACCACCTTGAGTTGAACCTTTCCACCCCGCTCGCGCTCGATAAAGTGCAATTCAAGTTCGCCTTCAGACTTGTCTACATAAGCAACCTGAGTTACGAGAGACGCATTTTTGCCTTTCTCTTTCCAACTGGTTTCCACAGGCTTAACCTTTTTCACATCAATCTCTTCAAACAGAAACGAACTGCCTTCAATGATGTAGCGAAAATCTGCATCTGAGAAGTCTGCCTTGTAGTCATCGTCAATGTGCATGTTGTAGACAAGATTGAATTTCCCGTTATTGAGGGTATTCACAAACTTAACCGCGACTTTTGCCGCCTCGGGATAGAGACGATTGGACAGGTAGTACCAAACACCACCTGCCGCAATCAGTAAGAAAAACAGGGCTAGTAACAAAAAGAAGATGATAAGTTTCTTCTTCTTGTCGGGATCCATTCCCGCTTTGGGCTTTGCTTCTTCTGATTGCTTGGAGTCGATGTCGATATCATCAAGAGAGACATCGTCATCATCTGCCATATCCGACTCATCCAAAAACGGATCTCCTCCGGAATCATCGGGACTGTCCTCTGTGGATACTTCCTCATCAGAAGACTCGGCAGCCACTTCCTCGGAAGCACTCTCGCCCTCTTCACTCTTCTTTTTCTTAAACTTGTCTAGAAATCCCATAGTCTTCTTTGATTCATGAACTTTATTACGCTATCGGTAATATATTCTATGCTCTCATAGTCTGGCTTTCCATAGAGTATGGAATTTGTAACAGACTTAACAAAAGATCTCTCGATAGAATGAATTTGAAGATGTCAGAAGAGTCTTACTCAACAGCTTTCGTCCAAACACTGTTTTCCTGAGGCCGCTGAGCCGACAGAATTGATGATGAAGCCTCGATTGTTTTTCCTTTTACTCCTGATTCTTGAAGTCAAACTTTGCGCATTAGTTCTCCCTCTGTCAGAGCTTTTCAAGTCGGACAAGGTCTGGGTTGATCCACCCATGCAAGAACTTGAGTTTCGCGTGGAGGGTGAGTTACCTGAAGCCAGATTGCGTCTGGCCTATCTCAGTCAATCCACTCCTGTGCGAATTGAAGTCTTTCGCGACTATATCAGAGTCCTGAGACCAAGCTTTCTGAGAACAAAGGAAGAAATCCGCTACCGGGCCACGATTATGTGTCAGAAAAAAGAGAATACTTTGACCAAACTGGCGCGCATGGACGGATGGTTTTTGAGAATGAAAGTTGAGCACAAGATTGTAGGAGAGACGATTCATATTCAATTGGAGGGTTTTCCCGAGTTTTACCTGAATCAGTTTTACGCTGAGTTTGAAAAGTTGCGAAACTACCTATTCAGCAAAAAGCTCTTTCATCTACAAACCTCCACCAAAGACTGGATCTTGTTGCAAAGGGACTTGATTGTGGAAGGACACAGAAACGAGCATCCAGATCACTATTCCATGAGATTTGAACCTAAGTTCAGTATTCATCGCAGAGTGGGAGCAGGTTCGGATTTGTACGCGCCACGCTAGAGTTAAGGTAGCTTTAGAGCCTCATCCAGGTGAATTTTCGTCGAGACTGGTCCATACTCGGGCCCATTCTTAACATCAGGCCCTAGAGGTAGTTTTCGTCAAAGTGCTGGCGAGTCACATCTTTCATACGAATTCTAATTCGGGTGCGAAGATAGCGAAACAGCCAGACAGGCAAAAGCCCCAGAGCTATGCCTAATGAACCCCACTTCAAAAATGGTGTAATCTCCAACAAACTACTTTCCATAAGCCTTCACTCTAACAAAAGACAGGGGTCACTGGAAGCTTTTTGTCTCAATTTGGCTCGAAGTATTGATGAACAATGGACTTTCGCAGCTGAACATAGTGTTTGATAGATACGATTGGGGCGCCCAATCTGTTGTGTCTGACCTGAGTCATTGAAGTTTGGGCCAGAGAGTGTTCACCACTGGTAATCAAATCAAGGACTCGATACTGAAAAGCGATTTCTCCACGACTCCACATTATGGCTGCGAACTCTGCGTTGAAAACCACCTTTTCTATCTGTGTATCGAAAGGTGTAGTCCTTGGGAATTTTCTTCGAAAGAGCGTGTTGCACCGCTACAGACCGGGTCTTGAAAAATCCAGAATGCTTGCGCGCATTGGAGTAATCATTTCGCTTGTTTAAAGCCAGAGAATAGTGAACTCCGGCATTGAGCTCCTCATCTGTGAACTTTTCCATTACGGCCAGGTTATTGTGATAGACAGCATTCTTGTCAAAATACAGGGCCCTTTGCAGGTAATGCTTAGCTCTTTCCACCTGTCTCAACTCAAAGTACACATTGGCCAGATTCGAATAGATCACTGAGTCATTGGAAGTAAGTTTTAAAGCTCTCTTAAAGTGCCTCAAGGCTTCGTTATAGTCCTTCTCATGCAGGTAAATCAGGCCAATATTGTTGTGAGCCGTTACAAAGTCAGGATTCACCTGCAACGCTTCCAGATAGTAAGATTTGGCTTCCTTAAGCCTGAGTTTGTCGAAATACAGATTTCCCAGATTATTCAATGAAACGGGGTCTTTGCTGTTTTTCTCGAGAGCCAGTTCGTAATAATGTATTGCCTTTTCGACCTCTGCTTTTTCATAAAAGGCGGCTGCAATGCTGGCATAGGGATGGTGTTTATCAGGGTGCTTTAAAGCTGCACGCTGGTAATACTCTAGTGCGCCTACATATTCCCCCCGGGCAAAGTAAACATCACCGATTCCAATCAAAGCAGGAAGGGAGTAAGGATCAATCTGCAAGGCTTTGCGATAGTAACCTTCCGCATCCCCGTAACTCTTTTCAAAGTAGAAATAGAGATGAGCTATCTTGGTGTAAATTCTAAGCTGGTCTCTCGAAACTTCTTCTGTTTCATGCAAGGCATTGAACGCACAATGGAAGGCTTTTCTCCAGTCACTTTGCTCAAGGAAGTGGTGGCTCGCGCTTTCCCAGTATTCCAGCTCCGTTGTTCCGTACTGATGACCAAAGATTGCCGAATTCGAGAAAAGTATAAATAAGAGAACAAGACGCTTCATACACAGTCCTTCGTTAGAAGCTGTTCAGGAATTGATTCCAACTCTTTCAAAAATCAAAAAGGATGGAGTAAGACAGACAACTCTCTATAATTTTACTGGAATTCTGTCACAGGAACGAATACCTTCCCCTGCTTCCAGGATTTGACAATTCACTGACAAACGCTGGTAAAATCGTGGTTCTTTGTCGATTGACTGGATGAGAGCAGATGAATCTTTTCAATGAAGTAGAGAAATATGACACAATCCTGGTGAGACTACCCAACTGGGTGGGCGATATTGTCATGTGTACTCCTTCACTTCGCAATCTCAAAGAAAGCTTTCCCCAAAAGAAATTCGTTGCCACAGGGAAGTCCAATATCAAGGATGTGCTCAGAAGCAACGGGATTTTTGATGAGTTCCTGTACAAGCCGGGAAAAGATCAAGGCATCAGTGCCTATGTGAACTATATCCAGAAGATCAGACAATTGGGACCAAGTGCAGGAATCCTGTATACAAACAGTGTAGGTACTGCCATGGACTTTTTTCTTGCCCGGGTTCCTTTACGCCTCGGGTACAAGAATGAGATGAGAGAGTTCATCCTGACCCACTCCATACCACGCAACAAAGAGCCTATGGACAAGTATTATGCTCGTCTGACCAGGGCTTTTGGTGCCGAAATTCAATCCAACGACCTGGAAATGGGTCTTGATGAGAGCTGTATCAAAATCTTTGAGATCGTGGAGAGAAAGTACAATATTGATAGTAAAGAGTTCATCATTGGTCTCAATCCCGGAGCGGGCTTTGGTGAAACTAAAAAATGGTTGAGCGACTATTATGTGGATCTAGCAAAGAAGATTCTTGAAGTTCGATCAGGGGTTCGATTTTTCGTATTTGGCGGACCTGGAGATGAGGACAGAGCTGACTATATTAGTGATGAGATTGGTGAATCAGCGATCAATTTGAGTAAAGAGAGCCTGGGCCTTCACAATATCAAACCGTTTTTTCATCGCATGCAGCTCTTCGTTACGAACGACTCGGGATTGCGCTGGTATTCTCTTTCGATGAAGAAGCCAACTGTAGTTCTATTTGGTTCTTCAGATCCCAGCCTGACAAACTGTTTCATGGAGAACTTTTATCCACTGAGAAACCCTGTACACTGCTCTCCCTGCAAGAATCGGGTCTGTCCAACGGACTTTGCCTGCATGAAAGGCCTCACCGCAGGTAAAGTGTTTCACGTAGTTCATGAAATCGCGCAGAAAAATAATTGGGCTATGAGTTAACTTTTTAGTTAGTCCCATATTGACCTTTCCTTTTTCTCAATTATTCTTTATCTAGATTGATTCTTTGTTGCCGTCACTTTAAAGTAAATTCAATCAAATCAAACGAGGTAAACCATGAGCAACTTGCGCCGGAAGCTTGAAAAAAATGCGCGAGATCTGGACATGAAAGTCTGGTTGGAAAATCGAGAAGAAGAGGAAGATTCCCCCAAGCGAAGAGAGCGGGAAACCTCTCAGAATCGCGAGATTCACAACTACAGCATGAGTTTTCACACAGAGCTGTAGATTCCAGTTTATTTACTTCCCAGAAGAGTTTCGGGGATTGAGCGAGCTCCATTGAGAGTGAGAGCCTAGCTTAGGTCTCAATAGATCTGAATGTTTGTTTCTCGTAAGCTTTACTGGTTTCGTCAAGTAGATCGCCTTCAAAATCGATTTGTAAGTTGCTGGTGAGATGCACAATCCTCAAAAATAAACCGTTCCCTGGTGCCTGGGTTCACCCGAATAGTGGCTTTGAACTCAAGAAACGTATTCTTTGAGTTGCTCAGCACTCAGGATTTTTGGGGTCACCACCTTGGCAAACTTCTTGGAAGGACCCTCCAAGAACTCTTGAAAGGGCATGTTACCTCTGGTTCCTGGATAGGTTGTGCTTAAGGCGGCACACAAAGTAGCCACTTTCATAGTTTCTACTATGTCTTTGATCTGAGGTTGATAGTAAGCAAAGGCAGCATGGTATACGTCACCTGCCCCGGTGGTATCCACCGCTTTCACTTCCGGAGCTGGAACCAGGGTATAGCTTCCCTCTTGCATCCACACTGAGCCATGTTCTCCAAAGGTTACGATAAGCTCCCCTTTGACTTCCGCTTGCAAACGCTCAAGAGCCAGCCATCGATTGATTTTTCCATTCACCGGGATATCCAGGATTGTTTCCGAAGCGATAAAGAAGTCAGCATAGGATTTCATTTCCTGCAGGGACGGACGGGGCCTTTCCGCATCATAGACCACTATGCAATCTTCGGGGCACCACTTCATCACCTGATGAAGCTCCTCAGGCTTGATTTGAGGATCCAGAATAACGCTTCGGGCATTCTTTAGAATTTCCTCTGTCAGAGGTATTGAATAGTTTTCATCCGTAGGTTCATAGTAGATTTGACGTTCTCCACTCTCCTGATCTACAAGGATGACTGCTCTGGGGGTTTTATATCCTTCGGGATAGTCCACAAGGTTGGTATCTACACCGAAGCTCTCCAGTTCATCTCTGATCAATTCACCGTAGGAATCACGACCCAGATTACCCACCAAAGCACTCTTTCCCCCCATCTGAGCAACAACAACCGCACAGGTTGCCGCTTGCCCGCCACCAGAGATATAACTCTTTAGTATGGGAGTTTTACCCCTTTCCCCCGTGACAGAAGGCACCAAAAAAGAGTCATCTACACAGGTTCGACCGCAAGACACCAAATCATAGAGCTTTTTCATGAGCCCTCAGCAAGATAGTTGAGTGTCGTTTTGAAAAATCCAAGATTGATTTCACGAGGGTCAGACTCGGGAAAGCTGTGTTCAAGATACAAAGAGACCTGAGCCTGTGCTGGCAGGAAGTACTCTCGCAGTGACACAGGAATTTCCAGAAGTCGAGTCCCTTGAAACTCTGCTGACAAATCCTGAAGTGAAATTTTCTTTCTTTGTCGGGTTTCTCTGATTTCAACAAGAAGTTCACCCGACTCCAGTAGATTCAGCCTCTCTTCAAGACTCAGTGAGTTTTTGAAGCTGACTTTCACTGTAAATTCATCTGCACTTAAACTGACTATTCTCTCTGGTCCATAGTAATGATCCTGATAAGCAAGCTTCACTTTTCCCGGCTCCTGAATCTGTACCATTTGCACCAGATTGACCAGCTTTCTGGGCAAGTCCACAACAGGGGGATTTGTTGATGTGGATGTATCCAGACCCGGGGTAGATCTTTTGAGAGGCTCCAGCAAAGAAGCTTCCCAGGATCTCTTCGATGGAGGCGCAATATAGTTCTTTGGCTTGTATCCAGGGTTATGAACTACAAGAATACCTTCTTCATTCACACCCACACGCTCGATCTGCTCAGCCAATTCCTCCAGCTCATCAGTCAATGGCTCCACCTTGTTTACAATAGCCTTTTTCAAGGTTTGCACAAAACTGGAAGTCTCCATCACTCTCAAATCTCTGTATTGATGAGATTGTTCCAGATACCTGGTCGCTAGTGCAGCTTCCTTCAATGGCAACTCGGGGAGTTCTAAAAACTCTTTCTTTTCCAGTTTTCCCAAAGCAATCTCATAGTCGCGGGTTTCTTTTCTAACTCGAAGCCTTAGTGGTTGATCCCTGTTTTCTTCCTCAAATTGAAAGGGAATGCTTCCATCGGATCGCAAGGGGAAACTACCTCGTTGCAAAAACTGTCCTGATTCCGTAACCAGTAAAATCTCTATCTGTCCAATCTCGATTGGATCTATGACAGAGCTTGTAGTGGTTGTGGCGGCAGTGGAAGTTTGTGATGAGGAGTCGATAGCAGACTCACTTTTCATCACCCGGGACTGACTCATTCGAATGCTTGTATCCGTAATGACTCCGCGCAAAATAGAAAACGCATTCACATTGGGAGCGAGAGCAAGGTCCTGAATGCTGTCAGCAGAACAACCGATAAACACACACATCACAGCAACAAATTTGACTGCGGTCTGTATTCTTTGGCGAATTCCTCGGTTGGTTTTCATACTTCCTCTAAATCTTGAAACGGATAGACAATCCCAAGTCAAATCCACTGAGATCGATATGGGTGTATCCGTAAGGGTCCGCTGATGGATACTTCAAATCTTCACTAAAACTGTAGCTTGCTGTTAAAACCAATGGTCTTTTAATCACTGGCAATCTCTTCACAAGTCTTCTACCGACTGCCACATACAAGAAGGGCAGGTCTTTTGGATCAAAACTCTGGTTGCGCGCTCCATAGAAATTGCGATAGCCCTGATTGGGTTGGTAGCGACGAACACCGGCATTGGCCTGAAACAGGTACTTTTCTCTGAAGTACTGTCGAAAGGACAGGCTAACGTCCATGGAGTCCATTTTCATATGATCAAAATTATCCTTAAGCTTCAAAGGATAGTACCCGAAGTGAATCCCCGCTGATCGCTTGTTTCCCAAGTCTCGGGCAAAGCTGATGCGGTTTCCCAAACTACGAGAAAAACCATCAAATTTAATGAGTTTTGGATTGAGGGGGTCGAAGACATCTCGCTCATTGATGGTCTTCTTGAACTTGCTGACACCTAATGGATCCGATTGAATGACTTCATCATAAAATCTCTCGAAAAAATTCTTACGTTCCCTGCGCTCTCCAGTACTAGGCTCCGGACTGGTAGCTTCTGTCTTTTTTGCAGACTCCTGCTTGAGTTTCTCTTCAGCGATTTCACGCTTTTTCTCCTCACTAAGGGTAATTGTTTCTGTTTTTGGCTTTTCTATTAGGGCTTTTTCTTCACCCGGCATGTAGAGCCACTCTCGAGCTTTGAGCCAGATTGGGTCCTTTTCCTTCTCCATCCCTTGCAAACCATTTACAAAGACAAGGACAAGAAGTGCAGAAATTAATCGCAAAATGTACATCAAACTATCCTTTCTACTCTTTGAATCGGCATTCTAGGCTCAGAATTGAGAAAAAGAAACAACTATGACAGAATGAATCACCGATCGTGGTTCTACCCCGTTAGAGAAAGAGGAGAGCGAAAAATGGCCCAGAAAAATGATGCTGGATTGAACTTTGATGAAGCTGAACTAAAAATGGAAGAGTGGATGCTTGCTAATCCCAAAGAAGTCATCAAAGAAAGAACTGCATTTCTTGAAAAACTTAACAAGAAGCGTTGCAGCTATGGTGAAAATACAGCACTTCCAATTTCTTTGACTCCAGTTTTTCTCAAAGACTCTACGGTCAAGCTAATTGCTGATGTTGGTGAAACTCTCGATCGAGCACTGGACAAGGTTTGTGATGCCTATCTTGCAGGTGACGAAAACGTAAAATCTTATATTCCCTATCCAGAGATTCCAGAAGAGTGGATTGATTGGGATCCCGGCTACAAAAAACCCACAGTGATCAATCGACACGATGCTCTCTTTGACGGGAAGGAGTTGAGATTTATCGAGTTCAACACAGACATGCCCGGTGGGCGCGGTTGGGTTGGAGTCTATGAAGAACTTTTTGCTCAGCAAAGTTATTGCAAGGACCTCATCGACAATTTCGTAAATCCCAAGCGACCCAATACAATCAAAATGTTTTTGGAAAGCTTCCTGAACTGCTATAAGGAATTTGGTGGCAAGAAGAAGAATCCCCGAATCGGAATCGTCAGTTTCAAAAGCTATCTTGTGGGATCTGATGCTGAAATCGTGCGGGATTACATGATTGAAAACGGGTATGAAGCGAACTATCTCGATCCCCGTGAGCTGGAATACAAAAATGGAGGCCTGTACTCCAACAACATTCAGTTCGATATCATTAACCTGGCTATCCGATTCTTGTTTTTCAAGCGCTATCCTCGCGAACTCAAAGAGTTTTTGGCTGCAATACGTGACAAGGCCGTTTGTACGGTCAATCCCTTTCGTGCAATTATTGGAGCTCACAAAGAGCTTATGTCCCTCATGACTAATGAAGACAATCACTACCTCTTCACAGCCAAAGAAAGAGAAGCAATCACCAAGCACGTACCCTGGACGAGAAAACTCGATGAAACCATCACCCTCTCTCCTGAAGGCACTGACATTTCCCTGCACGAGTTTCTCCTCAAAAACAAGGAAACCATGGTTATCAAGCCTACAGGTGGTGCAGGTGGTCAGGATGTTTTTGTTGGAGCCAATACAGACGACGCCAAATGGCACGCGGTTGTTGAAAGTTGCATGGGATGTAGCTGGTGGATTGCCCAGGAAGCCTTCCCCGTTCCAGAGTATGATTTCCTTTGTCTGAAAGACGGAAAAGTCGTAAAGGAAAAACGAAATCTGAACCTGAACCCCTACATTTTCAACGGTAAGTACGCCGGAACCCTCGGTCGAGCCTCCCGCTCCAAGGTCGTCAATGTATCCTCGGGTGGCGGCGGACTGATTCCTGTGTTCCCCCTTAAGCCGGGTATTGAGTAGACCTTAAGGCCAGGGCTGATTTAACCGGCCTTACTTCTGGTTTTTTAGAATTCATCGCTTAAAACGGAAACGGTGACTCGGATTTTTTGCTTTGAAGCATCTGCTCAATCTGGCGAATCAGAATCACTTCGATGAGCAAGAAGAGAAAGAAGAAAAACAGAAGCAGTTTGGAGAGGTCAGCCAGGCCAACTTCACGCCCTTCCTTGTTGGTCCCGATTTGCAAACCTTCATCCCGCTCAAAAAGAGATGCTTGCAGGCCGGCCTGATTTGCAGATTCAGACTTGCGATTCGTAAACAATCGATACAAATAAACAGGGAACAGGGGATGATAAACACCGGAGAAGTCCAGATCATGGAAGTGAAAGGCACTGATGAGAAAGTTCTCTTTTCTCACAAGCATTTGCTCCTTGGATGACATGATCAAGTCCTGGGCATCCTGGATTTGCATCTGTTGATAGCGATAAACTGACCAGGGACGATCCAGCAGAGACTTGTCTTCCAGGCTAATGTTTTCTACCTGAAGTCTTCGCTCCTGAGAAACCAGATCAAAGCTTCGCATGGCCAACTTCTCGTCATAAAAGCTTCGAACGGCTTGAAGCTCTTGCGGAAGTAGAAGTACCAAACCTGCTTTGGGAGTCCATACTGGGTGATTCAATGGCCCTAACACAACCAGATCCCAACCCTCTCCATCTTTCAGTGTAGATGACTTCCCATTCATAGTTTCCAGGTTAAAATCAAGCTCCAGAAAGCTTCCAAAATAGGCTTCCAAAAACTCACGAATGAAGAAGAGTTGATGCGAGCGACTATCCCAATCCTTCCGGTCTGTGACGAGTGCAATTCGCATCTTGTTTTTTGGATTGAGACTCAGGGTGACTTCATTGTCCCGATCAAAACCATCTTCACTGATTCGAACCATGATTTCATTACTTTGAGAGAGACTCAGGCTTCTTTCATAGTAAAAACCCGCAGGATTCTTGCTGTCTGGCTCGACTTCCAGCTCAATATCCTGATCCTCCCACTGGATCATTACCTTCTGCTTTTTCTTACTTTGTGAATTCGTGGCAACAACTCCGGTAAGCTCAACAGCTTCCCCGGGAAATGGATCTGAGGGGCGTGCCTGAACCTGAAAAAGACCCGTATTTTCGATTCGTCGCGGACCATGAAGAACCGGGTGAAAACCACGGCTTTCCAGTTCACGAAGTTGTTGAGGCTGCAAGCCATAGAATCGAGAAACCAGATAGGTTTTCTCTTCAACGATTGTCCCGCTTTCCAATAATTCCAAAACAGGGTTGGCAAGGGACTGGGCCGATTGTTTTCCTTCCATCGCTACAATTTCCATCTCAATGTCTTCCAGTCCGGGAATTTCATTGAATAGTGTCTCAAGGAGCTCTGATCGCTTGTCCCAATTCGTATCAAGATAGATTTTCACCCGATCATGAAAGGGAAAAACTGAACGAATGAGGGAAGAAGAGGTATGCAGCAAGGGTTGTAAAAAGAATATTGCCAGACACAAAGCCATGCAAACTCTGGAGAGCAGGAGCAGCAGTTGATGAAGTTTTAGGTTCTTTCTCAACTCCCTCTTTTTGCTTTGAAGAAGGCTCAAGCTACTGATGATCACTCTCTTCGCCCTCTGCTTTTTCAGCAAATGCAAAATCACCGGAACGGCAAAAAAGAGAATCAAAAACCAATGATGAGACAGTAAGAAACTCATGTTACATGTGCCTGCTTCGAGTGTACAAAAAGTGAATCAAGGCTTTCTCCAGGGGAATCTTCGTATCTAAGAGCTGATAATCGATTCCCAACTGATGCATATAGGACTTTAATTCCTTGAGATACAGATCAAGATTTTCCTGATAACGCTTTTCCACAGCCTTCCCTTCAAGATTCATTTCTTCACCGGTTTCAGCATCCACAAAAGTTGAAAATTGCTGGTGGGGAAACTTCAATTCATCGGGACTGAGAACATGAAAGGCAAGAACTTCATGGCGGTAATAGCGAATCATCTTCAAAGCTTCCAGAAGCTCTTCCTGCATATCCAGAAAGTCGCTGACCAGAACAATCATACACTTCTTGCGAAGTTGGGGAAGCGTCTGCTCCACCGTTTGCAGAAGAGATACCCGTCCGCCGGAAACCTGATTATCCAAAGCATCAACAAGAGCCGCGAACTGCGTCATTTTTGAACTGATTGGTAGAAAATCTTCGACTGTATTGGCAAAAGACAGAAAACCAACACCATCTCGCTGATGCAATAAAAGATACGCCAGGGAAGCTATCAACACTTTCGAGTAGTAATCTTTGTTGAGACCATCTTTGGATTCAAAGCTCATGCTTGCGGATCGATCCATCATCAAAAAGGCGTTCAGAGCGGAGGATTCCTCATATTGCTTCACATAGTACTTGCCGGACTTTCCGTAACGCTGCCAATCGATGTGACGCAAATCATCACCGGGCTGGTACTCGCGGTGGTGCGAAAACTCGGCGTTATACCCCACATAGGGAGATTTGTGAAATCCTCCAATTGCACCTTCTGCCACATAGCGAGCTGCCAGATACATGCTCTTGATTTGAGCAAGCAGAGAGGGGTCCAGAAAGCTGTTCTGATTCAAACTAGAGATCCTTTTCGCATTGCTTCAAAATGTCTTCAATGACGTCAGTAACCTTCACACCTTCTGCTTCACCTTGAAAGTTCATGACCAGGCGGTGTTGAAGAACCAAAGGTGCTACAAACTTGATGTCTTCCAGGCTCACACAACTCTTTCGCTCCATGAAAGCTCTTGCCTTGGCTGCCAAAACCATGGACTGGCTGGCTCTCGGTCCGCTACCCCAGGAAATGTATCGTCGAACCATATCCGTAGAATCCGGGTTGTCTTTTCTTGTGGCGAAGTTCACTTTCACTGCATAACGCACAACTTCATCACCAATGGGTACAAGTTGTGACAACTTCTGCGCCTCCATCAACTCATCCATGGACAAACATTGAGGCAGTTCCGTTTCAAAAGCCTGATTCAAAGTCGCAATTCGAACCTCATCCTCAAAGCCTGGATAACGCATCATCAACGAAAAAGTAAAGCGGTCAAGCTGAGCTTCCGGCAAAGGATAAGTTCCTTCCTGCTCAATGGGGTTTTGAGTTGCCAATACAAAAAATGGCTCTTCAATATCATAGGTTTTATTCCCTTGGGAAACTTGCTTCTCATTCATTGCCTGAAGTAAAGCCGATTGGGTCTTGGGAGGAGTTCGATTGATTTCATCCGCTAGCAAAATATTGGTAAAAACCGGACCCTGAACAAACTTGAACTCTTTCTTTCCACTTTGTGGGTCTTCCTGAATCAAATCCACACCGGTAATATCAGAGGGCATTAAATCAGGTGTAAATTGAATCCTTTGAAACTGGCCACCCAAAACTTTGGAGAGACTGTGGACTATCAGTGTTTTAGCAAGGCCCGGAACCCCTACCAACAAAGCATGTCCTTTGGTAAGTAGTACGATAAACAAGGCATCCAGGATATGCTCCTGTCCCACAATGACTTGCGCCAGTTCCTTACGTGCTGCATCAATTTTGTTCTGCAATCCTTCAACTTGACTCATTCTCTCTCCCCGAGATTTGTTAACCTAGAACCTGACCAACTTCAATCGTATGAAAGAAAGCCGCCAGAATTGAAGGGTCATTGTAACGAAATCATTGAAAGCAGGAAAGCCAGATCAAAGTCTGTACGAACTAAATTCATCAAAGAGTCTCCATGAATTCCAAAAACTCCACTATTTATCAATATTCACAAATCCTGAGAGCTCACAAGAGAAGTTTCTACAGCTTGTGGCTACTGGTGGTTCTTCCCATCTTGCTTTGTTTTCTCATAGAGGAGCTGAACGGCAACTGGATGTTTTATGGAGGAGTGATCTGGGCAGGTGCTGTCATCGCAAAGATTGCCGCCGGAGTGCCCGTTTACAATGTTCTCAGCAAATTTTTTGATCCCAAGTCCAAAGCCTATAATCTCCTTTGGGGTGTCTGGTCAACCAGTTGTGAATTGGGGCTAAGTCTCGCGTTCTTTCACTACTACAAAGAAACTCTGGGGATTTTTGAAGTGATCTCCTTTGGTTTGGGAGCTGGGGCTCTTGAGTCATTGCTGGTGATCTTTCAAATTGCAGCTCCGGTCTTGATCAAGCAAAAGGAAAACAAACCAAGTAATGAGCAAGAGGAACGTTCTTTAACTTTTTTGCAAGAGAATGGCTTTCGCTATGTCTTTCTGGAGCGCTTTGGAGCGAGTCTTGGACATTTGGGAAGCCGGGTTCTGCTGGTCGGTGCTTTGGGTATTGGTCCCTGGTTTGCCCCTTGGGTCGCCTGGTTTACCTTCAGCATCGTGGATGGAAGCTCCAGTTACTTAAGCGCCAATGATTACGATTTTTTCGATTCTGTGAAGCTGGGTCGATTCTTGATTGTCTGCCTCATCATCAGTTTAATGGAGATCTCTCTTGCTGGAGTATTTTATGCTGAGATTCTCAAAAGTGCAGTTGCAGGCTGATTTTAACAAGAAAACAGCCAGATAATATTCAAGGGACCCTGGTTGCCGGTCTTTTCTTGATTCCTGTCACCACTTCAAGAACTCAGTCAGCAAGCTCTCATCGCGGGCTCTGATTTGTGTCAGAGCGTCGAGATCATCTACCGGAGAACCCGCGATTCCTTGCATATTTTCCTCAGCCCACTCTTTCCACTTCTGATTTTGTGATTCCTCGTCCAGAGCCTCCCATTGAGGCTTTTTCGCCTGTAAATCCCAGTAAAGCACTTGATTATGATTTTCGAGAAAACTCTCGAGATTCTGCCGCACTTCCTCAGGAGTCGATTGCAACAGGAAGAGTTCTTTGAGTTCTTTGTTCCTGTAGATCTCTTCCGCTCGAAATTTCGCCATAATACGTCTGCTTCTTGAGCTAACATTGAAGCGGTCAAAGCGAGTTTCTTCATCCTTGAGTGCATGAAGATAGTATTTTTCCTGAAGCCCTCTTTCCTGCACCCTTTCAACAAGTTTGTAATAGGCTTGATAGAAGTCTTGTACCCTTTGGATCTCAACTGAGCTAGTGTGGAATTTCTCCAGAATTTCCTGCTCTTTTTTGAGTTCCTCATTGTTTAGAACCTCAAACCTGGGTTGATAGCGCTGCCAGTCAAACCACTCCAGTAAATCATTGATCAGCAAAGGCAATTCCTCAGGATTGGAACTCGTCAGGCTTTCCATTTTCTCGTGGATTCGTTGATTTCCTAAAATCCAGCTTCTTTTAGCTTCTGAAGACTCTTTTTGAGGTAAGAGATCCCATTCATAAAACTTGGTGACTAGCTCGTCATACAAGTGAGGCAGGTCTTGTTTCAGCCATGTTTGAAACTCTTTCCAGGCTGGAGGATTCACTTTCAAATAGGCCTTGCGTCGCATCAATTCAGCTTCCCCAGCCCACTGCTTTGTTGGAGGCAACTCCCAGTCTGGCAATACTGTCACTCGGGGAGCTTCGGGATCGACACTAACAGGTGAAGATTTTTCTACTGAATCACTTTTAGCGATAACTGGTATCCGGGAATTCGATTTCAAAACAGCTTTCGAGACAACTTCGCTGACAGATTCTGAATCTTTCAACAATTTGCTTGAGGTCTCGTTTGCTAAATCTTCCTTGGGAATTGGAGCAGGAACTTCCAGCTGTGATGCAGCTCGAATTTTCTTTGGAGGTTCAACCCGATTCGGATCCGGCTTTGGTGCATCCTTCCCTGAATCAAAAAGCAGGACAGCAGCTACTACCATGCAAACTACAAATCCAGCAATCCAGAGAAAAAAAGGGTCAATGCGCTTCACAAAAGTCTATTCCAGCAGGCTTCAAAACTCGAATTTTCTGCTGCATTCAAAGTTGAAAAAGCTCCTCAGGTAAGAATGGTCTTAACCCAGCATCGCGCTTTCAAAGAGAATTTTTCCCTTGAGCTGCTCTTTGTCTGTTGTCCCCTGAAGTTGCAATTCACGGGTTCTCAGTGCAATCGCTTCAAAACCCGGTCCTGGCTGGAAACCCCAGCTCATGATTTCATGACCATCCAATCGTTCTGGCTTGGCTGGATATTCAGGAAGTGGAGCCATCATTCCCTGTCTTTGATACAAAACATAGAACCAGTGGATGTAATCGCCATTGGGCCCTTCCAATATTTTTTCCTGCAAAGCCATTGGGTAATTGGTTGATTCTCTGGCTTTTAGAGTACAAAGACCTTCGAGAATCTGTTTCACCTGTTTTGGATTGGGTAAATGGGCTTCTCGCACCTGATCTTCAATCTCTTTGAGCTGTGCCGAAGTTAGATTGAAATGATGCATCTCCAGATAAGGCATAAGTAGCAGCGGAGTTACATAATCGCGATGCTCCAAAGGCTCATTTGGAAAAATCTCCTCAGCCTTCTGTGGCAAATAAACAGCCAACTTTGGAAAGCAGGTCTGGTAAAGGTCAAAGCGCAGATAATTACGGTTTGCCTCCTGGGGATTCGCCATCATCGTACGAACAAACTCATCCTGAATTCGATCCGGACTCAAGTGAGGAATCAGATTTGCTGCATTGTCCTCAATAATCAGCTGAAGCATGGAGTCCATGGAAAAGCCACGCTGATGTACAAATCTTAAGGCCCGCAGGATTCTTAGAGGGTCTTCCTTCATTCTCTCCAGCGGATCACCTACTGTTCTCAATTTCTTAACCGACAAGTCTGCCAATCCTGAGAAATGATCCATCAGCTCACAAGACACTTTCGCATCTTCAAGAAAGAATCTCAGAAAAATTGCATTTACAGTAAAATCACGACGTTCTCCGTCTTCCTTACTGCTCACATCTTCTGCTTCGATTTCAAAATCAGTGTGACCAGAACCGGTGGATCGTTCCCTTCTTGCCAGGGATAGATCTACATGCTCTTCAATCCCGGGAATTTTTAAAATGTAAACAGGGAAGCTCTTTCCCACTTTTTGAAAGCTGCTCAGAGCCTCGGAGCTTTTCAATGATTTCAGCCAATTTTGCAGTTGAGACTCTTTACAGTTGTCTATCATTAAGTCCAGATCCTTGCCATCAGTTCGACCCAACAGAATATCGCGAACCACGCCACCCACAAGACACAGCTGGGAGTTTCCCATATCCAGTGATAAAAAGGACTCTACAAAGGAAATCAGGGACTCCTGACTCTTCAACCAGTTTTCAATCTTTTTCTGCATACTTTCTCCGGGACATTAACAGGCAAACAACAGGACTTGAACCCCTATTAAAGAATTCTGTAGCCACCAGAGTCAAATTGAATCCTAAAAGATGAAGGAATATGAAGACACGAAATCCGAAATTCGGGCTCTTGTGAGTTCTTTTGAGCGCCTCCTTTCTTATCCCTTGATTTTACAAACAGGGATCAGCTGGATTTGTTGGGTGGAATGGACTAGACTGGTGTTGATCAACGTGGTGAGGAAGCTTGATGAGTGTAGCTGGAACGAATTATCTCTTTGAACAACAGGCTAAGAGTATTGAACAAGTCTGCGTCAAATGTGGAAAACCACACCCATTCGACTTTAGTGAACTGGTGATCCGCTGCCCGCATTGTCAGGATTTTTTCAAGCCAAAAGCAGAGCTGATTTTTCTCTATGAAGAAGAACTGAACAAACTGCTTCTCAAGAGACCCGGTCGCGTCTTCTTTGAACATCCATGGCTAAAGAAACTTCTCTTTGGATTTCTCCTCTTTGCTGTCCTTTTTTCTCCCGGAATATACAAACTGTTTTACCTATTCTTTCTTGCTCTTCTGATTTGGGTTCAGCTCAGAATGCACAAAAGCCCCGTCATTGATAAAATCCATCAATTGGAAAAGTGTATTCAAGAACTTGAGGATCAATACCAGCGAGAAATTGAAATGGAGTCGGATTCGTGATCGCTGCCCTTTTTGCGATTCTTGGTATTCTGATTCTTGCAGCCCTCTATCTAGTTATTGACTCGACTCCCAAGGTGGAGGGAGAAGTGAGAAATCCAGTATTTCTGGACTACTCCAAAGCCGGTGAGATCCCGGGAAAGTCACCAGATCTGGACAGTATCAAAACCAGAACCCAGGGAAGAGCCCGTCTCCAGGAAACTATGGAACTTGAAGTCCATCCCCTGGAGCAAATCGCTCTACTAAAGGACAAGGTGGATCGATACATTGAAGCCGCCAGAAAAAAGGTATTGGATGAAGAACTCGGCAAGTTCAATGCGAGTGCAGAGCGCTTCAGCTTTTCCATGCAAACTTTTGAAGTGGATGACATTATCGAGGAAGTTCAAAACTTTGCTCCGATTCAAACGAGCTATCACTTCAGTCTTGAAGTAGAGCTCGTTTCTGTTGCCAAAATGGTAAGCAAAGATGTTTATGATCTGGCTCAATACCCAAGTCGTGTACATGGTTTGGCATACAAGGCCGCAAGTCTGAACAACTTTAAGTCTGGTCTCTATGATTTGATTTCTGAATACAACACTTTGCACAAGAAAGAGATTGGTTCAGATGTTGTCAAAGAGCTGGTAAGCAACTCAATGGGGATTGTATCCAGTGAAGAACTCTGGGAACAGGAACTCAATGAGCTGCTCAACTTTGCCTATGGACTGAAATCTTACCTTCTCCTCAAACCTTTTCAGGAAAGTCTTTTTGATGAGATCACAAGAGAAACTCAAAAGCTCGTCGCCGGTATCGAAAATGCTAAAACAATCCTATCTCAAGATCTCACCGTCAACTTGCAGACCATCCAGCGGAATCTTCTTCCCCTGTATCGATCGTTCTACACCCACTATATGAAGCTCTATCAAGGAATGTTTACAGGACTGGAAAGGCTTCAGGCATCGAATCTGACCCAGGTCCAGGAAAACAGCGATCTGCTCGACCAGCTTCTTGATGAACTGGAATCTGATCTGATAGTAGCCAGTTCCAATTTTGCCGAGTCTCATGGACGATTCGATCAGGATTATCACAATCTCTTTTCAAAAATTTTGGGATCCAGAGGCAACGTCGGTATTGGAGTTGCCGAAACCTCAATCTCCTTTTTTGAGTCAAGATTGAGAGAAGGAAAGCAAATGGTGCACTCCCCGTTACTGGGTCAGGTGGATGATTTGCTGAATCAACTTTTTTCCAAGATTAAAGATGCCTGAAAAAGTCGTCTCCATAGATTGTCGAATGATTCGCCATTCGGGAATCGGTACTTACATCCGGGCCATGACTCCCCGAATATTTAAGGAGTTGGCAGACTGGAAGTTTTATTGTCTTGGCCCTGTCAGATTGCTTGAAAAGGAAGCTTGTCTCAAAAGCCCCAACAGTGAGATTGTACCCTGCGATGCCCCAATATATTCCATTCAAGAGCAATTCAAACTGCCTCTAAGCATTCCTTCGAGAGTGCAGCTACACTGGTCACCTCATTACAATGTCCCCGCCCTCTACAATGGCAAACTGGTCACTACAGTTCATGATTTGTTTCATCGATCCATGCCTCAGTATGTAAAGGGATTGCACAAACAATTCTATGCCAAAACCATGTTCGAGATAGTGCGTAGAAAGAGTGTGGAAGTCTTTGCTGTTTCACAATTCGTAAAAGAAGAGATTCTGCGTCACACTTACGACCCAAAAGATCCCTTTGCTGACAAAGTAAAAGTGATTTACAACGGCGTGGAAGGTCGATTCCTTACAGCCCCAAAATCTACAAGATCTCCATTAGAGAGCCCCTATCTTTTGTTCATGGGAAATCTCAAACCTCACAAGAATTTGATGCGAACCCTCAAAGCATTTGAAAAAATCCGCCAGGAGGGACATCCCGATTTAAAGCTCGTTCTTATGGGGAAGAAGGACGGTTTCATAACAGGTGACCAGGAACTTCTTGGTGAGGTTTCTGCCAAAGAGGACTCTGTATTGATGACAGGCGAAATCTCACAGGATAGTGAAGAGTTCTTTGCTTATATTGATCATGCCAAGCTGCTTGTGATGCCCTCTTTGTATGAAAGCTTCGGACTTCCAGCACTGGAAGGGCTGGCCCGTGGCGTTCCTGCACTCGTCTCGAATGTGACTGCCATGCCAGAAGTTTACAAAGACTGTGCCTATTTCTGCGATCCTCTGGTAGAAGAGAGCATTCGAGACCAAATCCATAAAGCCCTTGATGAGTCGGGGAGTCCCGCACAGCAGAAGATGCTGGATTCCGGGAAAAGGCTGGCTGAAGAAACCAACTGGGACAAGGCCGCACAAGCCGTGATTCAAGAGTTGAAGCAGCTCATTTAGAAAGTGGTTGGAGAACCTTGTAAACGAATGTGAATTCAAGGTGTTTAGTCATACAATTAGTTTCGAAAATAATCTAAAAGTGGCTTTCTTTAGAACCTCCCCTTTCTATTTCCACAGAATGCGCAACAAAACTGTCCCTGCTGCTTAGATTCCCGTAAGGAGGGTTATATGCGTCATCTACTAGTTGGTCTCAGTCTTTTCATCCTCACAGTTTCCAGTCTGATTGCAGGCAATGTTCGGATTTCCGATAGAAATCCCGCGGCAATTCGTCAGGTGGTCACTAACGGCAGTCAAGTCACTTTGAACCTGCAGTTCGTGAATCAGAGACTACCAACTATGCGATGCATTTGCCCAGAGAATACACTTGCTTCTCAAATCAGTGAGAATAACGGGAAGGAACCTCTTGATCTCCGTTCCAAGGAAATCAGAATTTCCGATCGCAACCCTGCTGTGATTGTATCGGGTGTCATCAAAGGTGATACAGCAGTTCTCAAAATGCAGTTTGTGAATTCTTCCCTGCCAACCTACCGGTGCATCTGTCCTGACAATGCTTTCTCATCACAAGTTAACGAGAACAATGGGCAGTTTCAGATCTACACAAAAGCTTCCTGGGTAAAAGAAAATCTACCTGAAGTTTTTGAAGACAAAGAAGCCATTAGCAACAAATTCAGAGAGTCGAGCAATGTTCCAGTATTCATGGGCTCTGTTTCTCTTCAGTATTCCGGCATGAGTGAGTTAAGAAGTATTGAACTGGGCTCAGGAAGTGTTCAGTGGGTGCAATACACTCGAGCCTCCGAAGATACCTTTTCTCTGGGTGAGTTCAAACCCTTCCAAATCATGACAGCTGGAAAGCCAGGTGCAGGAAGTTCTGCCACCCTGACTCAGGGACAGGAACCAATCCACAAGTTCTCTCTTCCTAACGACAATCCCGCTGCCTTGCGTTTCATTGAAGAGGGAGAAGATGGATGGAAGACTCTACACCTTCAGATTGTAAACAAGCAGTTGATGCTTGCTCGCTGTATTTGCCCATTGACTCAGGTCCACGGCGCGATTAATGAAGCCAGAGGAAACTTCACTGTCAAAGTTGCTCCTGAAATGGCGAACAAGATCCTGGGAGATATCAGCAACGAAACTCTAACCCAGAAGTGGCAGGAAGATAATATCTACATCATTTCAGGTACTGTGTTGGCAACAGCAGTCAATGATGGAGTTGTTCAAGCCTACCTGGGTACAGATGGTCAGATTCAGGAAGGCACTTACGCCTATGCTCGCGAAGACGCTTTTGAATTCGACGGAATCATGAGTGACTCTTACAGCGCAGAAGGTGAGTCCGGTGAGCAAACTACAGCAGACCCCTTCTTTGATGGCTTAAATTTCGACAACTAGATAATCACATACTCAAACAGAAGGCCCGATCAGCTGATCGGGCCTTTTTCGTTGTATTTGAAAAATCAGCTCCACAAACTTCTTCAGTTGGTAGGGCTCTCTTGTCGCCTTAGAAAATCCAGCCTGATCGACTTTCTCGATAGTTCGGGTTCTTATTGCCTTTGAAGGTACAGCCCCACTGACTTTTTCAATTGACCGGAGCTTGCTGCATCACATGGGAAAAGACAATTTTTCCATGTAGGGACCCACTATTGTACAATGTCCTCTCGTTAAGCTGTGATGACGGGAGGAATGATGAAAACTAGAGCAGCAGTAGCATGGGAAGCGGGCAAACCCCTGAGTCTGGAAGAAGTGGATCTGGAAGGTCCAAAGGAAGGTGAAGTCCTTCTTCAAATCAAAGCTACAGGAGTCTGTCATACAGATGCTTATACTCTAAGTGGAGCGGACCCTGAGGGTATCTTTCCTTCGATTCTCGGTCATGAAGGTGGTGCAGTTGTTAAAGAGGTGGGCCCAGGTGTCACCACCCTGAAAGAGGGCGATCATGTGATTCCTCTTTATGTTCCTGAATGTGGGCAATGTAACTTCTGTAAGTCAGAAAAAACTAATCTTTGCCAGGCGGTTCGAGCTACTCAGGGAAAGGGTTTGATGCCCGACGGAACTTCCCGTTTCTCGCTCAATGGCAAGACGCTGCATCACTACATGGGAACCAGTACATTTTCTGAATACACGGTAGTTCCCGAAATTTCCGTTGCGAAGGTGAACAAGGAAGCTCCTTTGGACAAAGTTTGTCTCCTTGGCTGCGGGATTACTACCGGCGTTGGTGCCGTGCTCAATACAGCGAAAGTTGAGCCCGGCTCGACAGTAGCAGTTTTCGGGCTCGGTGGTGTGGGACTTTCGGTCATTCAAGGGGCATTCCTGGCTAAGGCTTCCAGAATTATTGCCGTAGACATTAACCCTTCCAAATTTGAGTTTGCCAAGCAACTTGGTGCTACTGACTGTGTGAATCCTACGGAATATGATCAAGCCATTCAGGAAGTGATTGTAGAGATGACTGGCGGTGGAGTGGACTACTCCTTTGAGTGTGTAGGAAATGTGGGACTTATGAGAGCGGCTCTGGAGTGTGCTCACAAAGGCTGGGGAGAGTCTGTGATTATCGGAGTTGCCGGTGCTGGAGAAGAAATCTCTACTCGTCCTTTTCAACTGGTTACCGGTCGAGTCTGGAGAGGAAGTGCTTTCGGAGGAGTCAAGGGACGCTCCCAACTTCCTGATTATGTAAAGTGGTACATGGATGGCAAGCTCAAAGTAGATGAGTTCGTTACCCACAATCTGCCGTTTGAAAAAATCAATGAAGCCTTTGATTTAATGCATGAAGGCAAAAGTATTCGCAGCGTGATTCACTTCTAGGAAATAAAGATGGAATGGAAAGAAGTCAGTGCTAACCGCTCCTTCAGTGGCTGGCAAAAAGTCTATGATCATGAATCAGAAGCCTGCAACGGAACCATGCGTTTCGGGCTCTATCAACCAGAGAACATTGACGGAGATGAACTGCCTCTCTTTGTCTGGCTTAGCGGTCTAACTTGTACTCACGAAAACTTCGTCACCAAATCGGGCTTTCAGGCCATGGCCGACAAGTTTGGAATCTATGTAGTTGCACCGGACACTTCTCCACGCAATCAAAATATTGAGGGTGAGGACGATAGCTGGGATTTCGGTAGTGCAGCCGGCTTCTATCTGGATGCTACGCAAGAGCCCTGGAGCAAGGCCTACAACATGGAATCCTACCTCATCAAAGAGTTGATTCCACAAGTCATCCACAAGTTTCCCATTGATCGAGACTGCATCGGTATCAGCGGTCACAGCATGGGTGGTCACGGTGCTCTGACTCTGGGCTTGAAACACAGTGATCTGTTTTCAAGTGTCAGCGCTTTTGCCCCTATTTGTGCACCGAGTCAATGCCCCTGGGGTGAGAAGGCCTTGGGAAACTACCTCGGACAGGACAAAGAAGCCTGGAAAGACTACGATGCCTGTGAACTGATCAAGGCGGGAAAGTTTCAGGAACAACTTCTCATCGATCAAGGTGTCGCCGATCAGTTTCTCAAAGAGCAACTACATCCTCACTTGTTGGTGGAAGCCTGCAAAGATGCTGGAATTGGTCTTGAATTACGAATGCATCAGGAGTTTGATCACTCCTACTATTTCGTTGCAAGTTTTCTGGAAGATCATTTCCACTGGCATTTGAACCAGTGGGGCTAACAAGAAAACATGCCAAACATTTTATTCTCAATCCTGAGTTTTCTGATGATCGGGAGCTCAGGATTTTCTGATTCCTGCAAAGGCTTGTCAGTAGAGCGGCTGGGAGTTTTTTCCAGTGGAGCCGAGTTTGATTCCGGAGGAGCGGAGATTGCGAGCTACTCCAAAGCAAGTGGTCTCCTTTACTCCACCAATGGTGCAGCCAATGCGGTCGATGCGATATCTATCAAGGATCCTGAAAAGCCAGTTCGCAAGTTTCAGATCCATCCTTCCAGCGACTGGAGTGACGCCGGAGATATCAATAGTCTGGCGGCCAGCGAGAGTGAGCTTTATCTAGCTGTGGCTCATCGCCTCCCTGGAGAAAGAGGCTCTCTCCTGATCTACACTCTTAACGGAGAGTTTCAAAAGAGAGTCATGACTGGAGTTCTTCCTGACATGATCAAGCTCAGTCCCGATAAAAAATGGGCTGTGGTCGCTAACGAAGCCGAGCCCTATTTGAGTGCAAATGGTGAGATTATTGATCCAGCAGGTGGAGTCAGCATCCTGAATTTGAAAACAATGGAAGTTAAGCAGCTGGGTTTTGAGTCAGTAAAGCTGAAGGATAGAGCTGTTCGTACTGCATTAGCCTCAGAACTAGGCGTTCCCCTCTATCACGACCTTGAACCAGAATACATAGCTATCTCAAGTGACAGTAAAAGAGCCTTCGTAGTTCTTCAGGAAAACAATGCCGTGGCTACGATAGACCTGGAAAAGACCCTCATTACAAGAGTTGATTCCCTCTATGTAGTAGATCATTCCATGAAAGGAAACGAGCTAGATCTTAACAGCAAAGACAAGGAAGCAAATCTCTTATCTGAATCCGTTTTATCAATACCATTGCCCGATGGCATTGACTACTTTGAGGACAGTCGCTCGCAAGGCTATCTCATCACTGCAAATGAAGGCGAAAAAAGGGAGATTGAAAATCAAAACGGAAAGATGATCTACAGCGATCTTATCAAGGCAAAAAGTATTTCTGACGCTAAGCTAACAACGAAAACCAGAGATCTGAGGGAGCATTATCTCGACTTGAGAGTTCTCAAGGATCAAGGTCTGAATTCAAGTGGTCAGTATGACAACTTTGTTCTTGCGGGCACTCGCTCATTTTCGATATTTAACGCCGATACCATGCAGCTGGTTTTTGACAGCGGATCACAAATTGAAAAGACCCTGTTTTCACTTCATCCTGAACTTCATAATACAGACGACGACCGATTTGAAATGGATCGTCGAAGCAGTCGCTCCGGCCCCGCTCCGGAAGCCGTTGTTGTAGGGAAAGTCCGGGAGCACAACTTAGCCTTTGTCAGTCTGGAGAAGCCTGGTGGAGTCATGATCTATGAATTACAAAACCCCCGCCAACCTCTTTTCTGCCATTACATTAGCGGACGAAATCTAAATCCGGAGGTCTCAAAGAAGGGTCGCTACAAGGACACGAGCTATGCCAATACAGGCGACTTGTCCCCGGAAGGGTTGTACTTTATCAATGAAAAGTCCTCGCCAGTTGAGAACCCACTGCTTATCGTCAGCAATGAAGTCAGTGGAACAATCGAGATCTATTCAGTTAGCAACAAGAGTGACGCTGAATGAAGCAACTGACAGCTTGAACAATCTAAAAAATGCTCGCTTCAAAACACGTTATTCGCGAATTCTGATCTAGCAACTTGTACTATCACTCGAAGGCACAACTGCACTGAAGAGTCAGCCCCTGCCCCCTTCAAATTCAACTTTATCAAACCTGGGCAAGTCCTTGATCTTCGCAAATCCCAAATGCTCATGCAAAGCTTCAGTTCTCAAAGCAGATTTGAAACTGTCTACTGTTGCCAAAGGAGCAACTATGGCCCGATTTATTCTATCAATTGTCCTTACTTCTCTTGTCCTGAGTGGCTGTAAATCAGGCTCCCAAAATAGAAGCTAAAGCCAGTATTGAACTCAAGTCCAGTTCCAAGTCTGTTTCCAAAACCACAACCATGAAAATTGGTGAAGTGGATGAAGAAGAAGACCTGGACGAGAGTATGAAAAATGAGAGTGTAAGCAACTAGGATGAAAAAACAAAAAGGGATGAAAACCAATTCTCTTGATATGAATCACAAAATCAAGAAGCTGCCAGATGCAAGAGACCAGTTTGTGATTCTCCACCTTGGAAAAGTCCATACTCAACCAGCTTTGACCCGGACTGCCACGATAGACTACATAGAGTAGTTCATCCAATCGCTCCATACAGATTGGAATCTCCAGTTCCGGGTCCGACTGAAACTGCTCTTGAAACTCCTCCATCTTTTGTGAACTCAAATCAGTAGCATTGGAGTAAATCTCGAGGGTATATCTCAAGTTTGCATCGGAAAGGTCTCGAGCGTCCCAAATCTCATAGACATCACTTGTAAAAGAGGCATGTAGAGCAACAAGGTCCAGAGATTTCAGATGAATTTCTGTATTCCCAGTGATATTACTCATAAATTCCTGGATCAAGTCTTTAGATTAAATACTTCCAGCGACTGTTCAAAGATAGCAGAAGACCCTGGGAGTCTATCAATGATATTGAAAAGTCTTCTCGTACTTGAAAGAATAATCAGAAATAAATGGAGTTTCTCCCCATGACATTGACAAGACTTTGGATACTCAGAAAAATCTTCAAGATCAAGAAGCAAGATCGTCCAGGATGTTAATTAAACTTGAGACCCTCAGAAGAATTCTCAAGCTTATCGGAAGAGTTCAGGATGGGCTCAGATTGTTTATCAGAGGACAGCTCATTAAACTCTGCAGCAATGGATGGTATGAATCCTGGGATTCAGGATTTCCACTGATAGTAAAGGGACTTCACGAAACCATAAGCTTTGGATTCTTTGTTGAAGAACTTTCTGAGGAACTGGGCAGATCGTTGTTCGAGAAGATGAAACATCAACTCACCCTTGGCGCGTTTGTGGTATTCCTTCATGTAACCCTTCACTTCTTCCTGACTGAAAGCTCGCCCATTATCACCTAGCTTGGTAGTGTAGAAATTGAAGTTGGGCTCATAAAGGGAAGGAACGCCGTGCAGGGTGGTTTTCATGAAGTTTCCAATGAGAAGATCGTCAAAGAACTCCCACTCAACAGCAGTCATCAAAGAATGCCTTGGCACTTCAAAAGTGATTCCCTTGTCTTTGGGCCCCTGCATATCAATCGCTGTTGTCTTTCCACCAACCTTGAAATTCAAAAAACCAAACAGAGGCACCAACTCTTCCTTCTTGAGGAAGTACTCCTTAAGCATCTTCACATCACTGGCTTCCAGCTCATCAGTCCAGTTGTCACCAAAGTGCTCGGGCTCATAAATCTTCTCTTCCATTGACTCGGGATTGAGTGGAGTCACTGAGTGATTATCACAGTCTACCCAAACAAAAGGCTCTACATAGTTAACACGGGAGTGATCAAAACCTTCAAGATAGGCTTCAATTGGTGTCGTGAACTTGTTAGCCCAGATAGAGTCTGTTCTTTGATAGTGATGAAAGGAAGAGCTGGGAATCACATTTCGAACTCCCATAGAGGCCGCATAGGAGGAAATCTCTTTTCCCACCTGGGGTTTGTCATGCTTGCCGTAAGGTTCAATGCGATTGCCAGACTCATCAAAGAAATTAATCATGTCTGCATCATTGTAGCCGCTTAGTTTTAAGAGATAGCTATGCTCGTATTGAGCCACTATCTTCTGGATGGCCTTAAAGCAACCTCTGGCCCCAGCATCGTTCATATTGACGAAAAGGGTGCCGTTGACATCAATCAGAATCGCCGCATCCTGAATATAATCACAAACGGAATAAACCTTGATCCTGGGTGAGAGCTGAACCCATTCTCTGTCGGGAAGCACTTTCGTTTTAAATCCGTCATTTTCCAGATCATTATGGATACGAGAACCTACATGATCGGGAAGCAAGATCGTTTGATGCTTGAGCTTTGGAAGAGAATTAGGATTCAGGTGATCCGGATGCCCATGAGAGAACCAGGAATACTCACAAGCCAGCATATCCTGCTTTTCCTGGTCCGGGATTCTGTGGGACAAGTTCCAGCTACCAAAGTAGGCGTCATCCTCTTCTCCAAACCAGGTGTCTGTAGACAGGATCGGCTTTTCATCGTAAGCAATGATGGTTGCATTTCCTATAGACTTGACTCCCAACATTTTTTCTCTCCTCTAGATTGGCTTGTAAGCCTTGAGCAAGAACACCCAGGTTTTAGGATCCCAGGGATACAGGCGCATGGACTCCCACAGCTTTTCCCGCGCTTGACCCTTATTTCCCTTAATAAGGTAGTTTTTACCCTTGAAGTAATTGCAGCGAGCTTCAGCCCAGGCCAGCAAACCCGCCTTCTTCGATTCACTCACTGACATTTGCTCAATGTGACTTTTCATCACACAGAATAGATGATCCTGCTGCTTCTCATTCTGCAGAGAGATGCTGTCCTCTTCTTCGATGATATCTGTCATGTATTCATCCAAAAACAGGTACTCGCCAATCTTTGCCGCTTTGAGCCATAAATCATAGTCCTCAACAATATTGAAGTCCGGACGCTCATCAAAAAAGCCCGTAGTCTCAAGAACCTCACGCTTCAAAAGCATCGCAGAAGTACAAATGAAATTACCCTTATAGAGAAGGTTTTCAAAGGTCGGTTTTGGATTCATTCCCTTGGAAACGGAACGTAACTCACGCACTTCACCGGCCACCACATATCGAGCACTGTGAGCAGCTCCAGCAAGCCTGGAAGAATCTCCGGAATAGGATTGAATCAAATCTGCCATCTTCTGAAGTTTCTCCGGATACCAAATGTCATCACTGTCCAAAAAAGCGATCCATTCACCCTTGGCTAACTTTAATCCAGTATTGCGGCTTCCCGCCGGTTTCCCTGAATTCTCTTGCCAGTGGTACTTTACCCTCGCGTCTTTCTCAACATATCCGGCGAGGACATCCTTCGTATCATCCGTACTTCCATCATCGATGATCAGAACTTCAAAGTCGCTAAAACTTTGCTTCAGGACAGACTGCAGTGCTCGTTGCACTACGTCTCGACGATTGTATGTTGGTAAAACTACACTAAACAGCATCTCATTCACTCTTCCGGGGAATAATCAAACTCCCGTAGAACTTCAGGCAAGCAAAGTTCTTGCCACAGCGACTTCCCTCTTCAGAGTTTTTCAACGTGCTCACTCCACCAAACATCAAATAAAGCCCTGGGAGACCAAGCAAAAATGCTCTGAAAAAGCGGGTGATAATACCAAATCAGACTCTTTGCATCATCAATTTTGTCAGTGGATTTTCCTGAATTCAAGTGACTCT
>Ga0181583_10000021_pt1 | contig 80819 bp, 79 predicted proteins | sample 071ome_31_FD_132461 | JGI IMG/M metagenome (GOLD analysis project Ga0181583, IMG submission 132461) | Coastal salt marsh microbial communities from the Groves Creek Marsh, Skidaway Island, Georgia - 071405CT metaG (megahit assembly) | ecosystem: Environmental > Aquatic > Marine > Intertidal... | reverse complement strand
GGGGAATCAATAAAGGCAATCACCGTACCATCAACTACAATAAACCCGTGATATTTCGGGGTCACTATGCCCATCTTAATAGACTCGTCCTCCAACATTAACCGAAACCTTGTAGTAACCGGATGTTCATCTTCAACAATCTGTTCAATGTCATCAAAATCCTGCGCGGTTACAGAATATTTGTATAACGACATGTCATTGCCATCGATAAAAAATTGCACAAACGGGACATCATTTTTTAAAGACCGAATGCGAAAAGGAACAATCCTTACAGGAATTTCCTGCACAGATAATTCTTTTAGAACAAATGAAAAATCCTTTCTGATACTATCATCAATAACCATCCGTGGCTCTATACCAAGCGGTTCTTCTTGATAGTCATCTTCATCACTTTCATCATTGTATACTGCCCTCTGTAAAAATTTTTGTATAAAGTATTGTTTGTTTTCTCTATCATAAACTTTCATATACATATAAACCATAGATTTATTTTAAGTTTTTTCATATATTGATCACATTCTTAAACAATACTAATCATATAAAATTGTTTGTTAATGACTACAATAACCAATAACAACTAACTATGCTCGGTCTTATTCACCTATTTACATTCGTGCTTGCCCTTTTCCGTGACAATAATAACCCATATGAGGGTGTTGATATGCGTGATGATGAATACCACTATGATAAACGCGCATGTAAACTTAATATTGCACGACAGTACGAACAGAAAAAATTATTGAACACACTATTAAATGAAAACTTGGACTACGAATTAAAATTGCGTCTTGCCAAACAGAACAAGCATCTGTTTGATACAGACATGTATAGCATGCACTTTCAAGACCTAATGCATGAATGGAATAATGTGTTTTAAAAATCTATGTATAGCCATATAATTACATATTACATTTGAAAATTTCAAAATCTTTATCCCAAAATTCAAAATATTCCGAATTAACTAATCCATTTCCTCTATGGTATTTCGTTGTTGCATGTTTCTGTGATGGAATTTTCCAGTTACCATATAATTGCGATAAATATAAATCGCTGTTTAGTGGTATGTTGTAACTTTTTCCATTTAAAATTTTTTTGTCTAATTGTGGAAATGCTGGATTTGTATATATATCACAATACAAATTACTATATTTAGTTTTAACACTAATCATATTACCAGATTCTTTTTGGGGAAAATCATTATATGTTCTTATTCGTTCTAATCCATATTTATTAAAATCTATTGAGTTTAATTTATCCCAATTTGATAAGTGTGTTGTTACATCAATATCTGTATCCTTCTCCATTAATCCATTTTCTCTTATACAACCTAATAATGTTCCACAATCTAAATAATAAGGTATATTATTTTCATCCAAAATATCAACTACATTACGTAAAAGATAGTTCATTAAACCTAATCTGCTCTTTGTAAAATCTCGTATTTTAGTCGCCGATATTTCGTTTGAATATGGTAAATATTGAATAGGCATAATGCTTTTAACATAATCAATACCAGGAAATTTTTTGTTATCATCTGCTCTCATAAAGCACATATTTTCATATTTTAATAAATTAGTAAATAAACTATGTACTTTATCTGTGCTAATTTCATATTTAATAGAAAAAAAATCTTGATGGCATACAGATAATTCATATTTATCCTGACACTTTGTAAAATAGTATGGATACTGAACGATTTTATCTTTTAATAAGTTTAATTCAAATGGGGTTTTAATTTTTATAGGAGTTGTTGTCGTAATATATTTATAGTTTTTAGCATCAAATATGATAGGAATAGCATACCATGGTTTTCTAATATGAGAAAAACCAATAAATAAATCATTTTTCCAATGACACAAGTTGGTTCCGCCAAATAACGTTTTGTTTGTAAACAATGACGGATTTCCATATACTAACTCACATTCACCTGATGTTTCATTTATCAGTTTAACAACACATAATTCAAGGAAAGAATATATAAAATATAATTCGTTTTTATAAACGTAAGGAATCCAGTTTTTTTGATAAATATTACTCACATCATAATTTTTTATATTTAATTGACAAATTTTATTTTTTTTAACATTATACAAATACATTTGTCTTTGTTTACTATTTTTTGGTAAACCATTCATTATTACGTATAATTCTTCATTAAATATTATATATCTATAATCTTCTGATCCACCGTGTATAGTGCTATTATTATGTATATCAAAAGTAGTTGACTTATAATCAGTTTTGGTTTCTTTCATTACCATACGTCCATTTCCATCAAATAAACGACCTTTATAGTCTCTTTCATTATATATAATATAATTGTCATCCTTATACAAGTGATTTGATCTATTACCAATAGGTAATGTTGTAAATTTACTATTACAAAGGCATCTATATTTTAATATTTTTTTATTAGAATCATCAATTAATTCATGGTTTTTGCACATATTTACATCTAATGTATCCCATACATTAGATTTTTGTCCTTTATCCCATATATTAGATTTTTGTCCTTTATATACCCAAAATGAATTATTTCTATTTTTATCACTATGTGGGATTAAATTATTAAAATTAGTAGCAAATATTTCAAAATTATCATAATCAAAAATACCTATATCGGTATTTTTTAATATATTTGTATTTTTAATTTCGTAATTTTCAGTAAAATTATTTGTTATATATTCTTTTATAGCGTTTGTTGGATCTATATCATTAATAATAAAAATATCATATACATATTTTTCTAAATTCTTTTTACGATTATCATAAGAATCAACATCAGAAACATTTTTTATTTTTTCAATACTATTATTATCATGTAACCCTACAATAATTTTTTCAGTATGTTGTTGCATGCTTTCTAATAATTTTATATGACCTTTATGTAATTTATCAAAACAACCAATTGTGAAAATATATTCAACCATATAATATATTGTATATTGTATATTTTTCTCGGCATTTTAACCATTCAATGGTGTAAAAATCTATGTATAGTTCAAACAATCACGATGGAGAATAATATGCCTTTTTTAGCGTATGGTATAATGACAATCACTACAATGGTGATGGCGTTTCTTACATTTATTGATAGACATCGTTGGTCCAACCCTGTCGAACTCAACAACGAACAACCGATTGTTAAGATTGAAGGGACGATCGTGCAATAACTTGAGTGAAGAACCCATCAATGCTTTCTTTGTTTGAACCAAGGTTAATAATATCCGGGGCATGAACGGTGTCATTTCCTGGTTCATACATCAACATTGCCGGAATAGATGGAATCACCCGTTTACTTTTAAGATGAGCATATAGTTCAAAATTGTCATCAACGTCAAGAACTCCTCTTGTTACGTTATCGGGCATCCGATTGAACCAATCTTTGACAAGTGGTTCAATTTGTTTGCAAGGACCGCACCACTCTGCTCCAAATTTCAGTACAACTGGTCCAGGAGATCCTCTGATTATAGATTGCAATGCAGTTTTGTCGGATATTTCTTCAATTAGCATAAGTATACATAAACAGTGATATATTGTTTATGTGTTTTACAAATAAACATCTATGTATACACCATATTATGTATTGTCAGCTCCTATTATTGGCATCAATATTAGGAGTTAGTTTATGCAGCGATTACAAAGCGGTCGATGTGTTGGATCTTACCAAGTATACTGGTAAATGGTATCAAGTGTATGAAGACAAATTCGATAAATTATTTCAAAAAGACGGAAAATGTGCAACTGCAGAATATGGAATAAATGATAATGGTACTGTATCAGTATTTAACCAACAGATAGATCCAGCTGGAGCGTATGATAATATTCGCGGGTATGCGTATTATAAAGATGGGGATTGTTGCGGCTACTTAACGGTGCACTTGGACGGCGCAACTGACGCACCTTACTGGGTATTGGAATTAGGACCAGTATTTGATGGTTATTATGATTATTCAATTATTTCGGATAACAAGGCGTTATCATTATTTGTATTGACAAGAGATGTAAAACGGTACTATCAGTTATACGACTACAATGTACTGAAATCGTTAGTTAACTTTGGATTTAATAAAAAGTATAATACGCCAATCACGATGAACCAGACTAATTGTCAAGTATAAATGGTTGAAATAATCAGCACGGCCCGCGTGCGTTTGGTGGTGGATTCTCTACTTTTTTAAACAGCGAATATGGATATATGTATATTTTGGCACCATTTTGTTTAATTGCCTGTAAATGGAAATGCCGGTGCTCACAATCCATATCAAAAACATTAATGAGACTTTTTGACACACATGCCATATGTGTCTGTACAGAACCCTCTGGAAACAAGGTCCAGTCAATTATGTCCGAATAATAACAGTTGATAAACTTACTGGTTTTATATATTGCAAATCCATTAAATGCGGAATGTACAGGAATAAATGCATTCTCGCCCATGCGTTTATAAATTTGTAAAATATTATGAAGATATTTTTTACATAGATCAATATCACGTGATTTTGGACACATATGAAAAAAACTATAGATAAAGGGCTGTATAGATAGTGCCCAATAGTCATAATAACCGGCCTCTCTATCAAATGATACAGAGTCCCAACCTTCTCTATATTTTAAGACGGTTTCCAGTATGTCTATATTTATATCACCAACGCATGCATATTCATTTGAATCCATCATAATAAAATAGTCTGGACGCATAACCCATTTTCTTATCTCTTGAAGTAAGAAATTGCGTGCAGTCGATATATTTTTTGTCCTTTCATTTGCGCCCGTGTATAATTTTGAACCCCCTTTAATGATAGTAATATTGGTATGTGTTCTATGATAGTTTTCAAGTATTTCAAGTGACTTATCATGAGATTTGTCATAGTATACAATAATTTCGATTGTAAATAGTCGTTGCATTTTTTGTATATTATTGAGTACACTCGGCAATCCCTGCTCATTATTGAGTACACATAGACATACACAACAAGTTCCAAACATTCTTTATAATTACCATAAAGAATGTTTATATTTATTATTTTTGACACAAAAATAATAAAAGAAAATACTTTGTATGATAAATGGAACATAATTTGGAATTATCAATGTACTCCCTCAAAGACCTCTTACAACTGTTTAAAATTAAAACATATAATCCAACACATGATGAAATGATTGCTGCGAAAAAGCAGGTACTTATGACACATCCGGATAAATCGAAACTGCCGAGCGAATATTTTTTGTTTTATAAAAAGGCATATGATATGGTCCTAAGTTATTACAAAGAACAAACCAAACAGTCGGCAATTGTTGAAGATAAACCATATGTTCCAATGAATGAAGATGATGAAGAAACCATCAAGATCAAAACGCGACTTGAAAAGATAGATACGAAAAAGTTCTCAAAAGCATTCAATGAAGTTTATGAAAAGGTTGCGCCCAGCAATATTGATAAGAGCAAGAATGAATGGTTTCAAAAAGACGAGCCTGCAATGGACATCCCGGAAAATATTACGGTTGCTACAATGGGTAAGGCACTTGATACTATGAGATCACAGCAAGTAGTTGTTCGGAGAGATGTACAAGAGATTAATCGTGGTGGAGGGTCCGGACTATATGATGACGATGAAGACGGTTCATACATCGGTTCAGACCCATTCGGAAAACTCCGGTTTGATGATCTCCGAAGGGTCCATAAAGACGAAACTGTTTTCAATGTGCGCGAGACGGATATTAATCATGTTACACAATATAAAAATGCGGAACATCTTGCAAGGTCGCGCAAACAACAGGAATCAGAACCTCTTGACCAAGCATCTGCTATTGCAAGGGAGGCTGCACATAAGAAAGCATATGAAGAGCGAATGGCACAGAAACGCCATGCCGCGACTTTAAAAACCATCGAGCATGAAAAAAATAGCGGTCAGGTCATGGCTACGCTGTTTTATCGCTTAACGAATTAGTATCATATGGTTGCCTTCGTGGTTGAAATAACCACTCTTTGCTGACTGATGTCATCAGGGCTCCGTAATCAGTATGTTGACATTCTATGTCACTATAACCAGCAAGCTGCGACACTGTTATTGGTGTGATTAAAAACCATTTCCCCGTCTTCTGTAGATGTTTCCAGTAAATATCAAGAGCAAATTCTCTCCTGTTTTGAGGATTTCGTAACAAGTTTGTTACACCTTCCCTGTAGTTTGAAATAAGAGTGTCATAATATTCTCGTTTTACCACGTACCCAGTTGTAGTCTGGCAATTATAGACTTTTATGCAAAATGGCGAAACTACTTGGTACGGAATGGAATTGTTGCCAGCAACGAGAATGACGTCCCATTCTATACCCGAATTAATGAACTGCCGAAACGATGTTTTGAATGTCTCGGGGTCGAGAAAATGGATGTCATCCTCACAAATAAACACGTGCTCCCATCCCTTTTCCTTGGCAATCTCAAGGCATTTAATATGACTAAATGTACAACCGACTGCACCATCGTCCATCTTAATCGCACTGAAACGTGTGCCTGGAATGCCCATATTGGAGAGTTGCTCTTCCACGTGCTCACAGCGGTCCGTGCGATGATTAAGATTTATGTAAAGGCATTTTTGTAAGTACTCCATGTAGTTACAAATATATATTTTCTATGTTTATGTTATTTTACTTATCGATCGTCCAAGTTAATAATACGATCCATGTAAGGGAGAATGTCCTGATCATGTGTAATAACAATTAATGTCCTGTCTCCCGTTTCATCCACAATTAATTTCATTATCTTCTTACGTGTGTTGCGATCAAGACCAGCCAACGGTTCGTCTAATACGAGCACTTTGGATTTTCTGCAGATACCACGTATTATCATAGTAACCTTTTGCATTCCCAGTGATAACTCTCCGCCAGATACACCGACATCCGCATCCACACCGTTCACGAAGACCCCTTCAAGATCATACTTTTTAAGTATACCGCGAATTTCCTTCTCAGAGCGGGAATTGCCATATTTCATGTTGTCAATTACTGAACCATTGAACATGGCCGTGCGCTGATTATTGTAGTTAACGTGTTCGCGCAGCGAATTCTTGTCTATGCTTGATACATCGGTATTGCCAATTTTAATGCTTCCCGATTTCGGAGTGTGAAGACCGACCAACAGCTTCATAAGGGTTGTTTTCCCCGATCCAGATTTTCCCATGATCGCAATCTTTTCATTTTCCGAAATTTGAAGGGAATAATTGTTAAGAACAGCATCATCGTCCTTTCCGTATGAGAAAGTAACGTTATTGAAATATATGTCACTGGGAGGAATATTGGTTGTCTTCGTTTTCAGTTTGCTATATTTGAATGCATCATTGATAAAGTCCTTCCCGGAGTTAATAATGCCGGCGCGGTAAGCTACATTGTACATAAGACCATAACCAACTGTGTTCAATGAAGACGTGAAATTTCCTAACACAAGAAGCGATGCAATTGTTGTCTCAACATTAATTGTACCATTGGCTACATGTCCATAAAGGGTAAATGCGCCTGCACCATACATGACCGTCATGATCGTGTCTATAATGCCCATGGCAATCGTTTCGTGATCCATGATTTTTTTGAGTTTTTTACAGTTGGTATCCTCCATTGCATCATTGCTTGCAATTGCTTCATCTCCTTGGTTGTTTACCACTATGTTCATCATATTACTGAGCTTACTTTGCAGTTCTTCGGCAACCGTGTTCGTGAAAAAATCTTCCCGATCTTTTGCAAGATGCATTGCTTCAAATGCAGCATGAATACTGTAAACCAGCAATAATAAGCTACCACCTGCCATGATTTTCCATATTCCCGGGACAGTGTACGACAGATACGCGCCATACACTATAGTCATGACAACATATGGAACATAATGACCAAGTAAGTAATGAAACAAGTCTCGCACATTTCGTGTGAGTTCCATCCCTCGCGCCAAATACTCCGCACTTTTAATATCCTTGTAATCAGATGCACTTCTATTTACAGTACCCGCAAACATGGCAGTTCGCAAGTACTTAAAGTACAAAGGATTCAAATATGACTCGATCGCAAATTTTGCAATGTCCGCCAGCTTTCCAAGTACCATAATGAGTATTGTCGCTATAATGAGACCGGCCGCATTAAGTTTTTTAAGATTGTTCAAAATATCATACGGATCAGCAAACTTTTTCGTGTCTTGTATTGCTTTATACAACCGAGCAGTTACCTTTGGAAACAATATGCCTTCAAGAGGGAATATAAATATGATAATGGCAAAATAGCTAAGAAAAATGAGTATGTGTTCCGACACGAAGTCGCCAAATAGATATTTAAATAGCATATATATTGTACTTATAAAATCAGCCTGAAATATTAACCACCTCTTCCACTGAACTATCCTCCTTTGTTTCATTGGTCGTTTGAACATCTGTGGTATGATGGTTGTTCTCGTGATCCGTATTGATATTTTCTTGGACACTTACGTCACTGTCAACACCACTATCATCGCTAAGTTGATTAAACATAAATGGCATTGCCGACCCATTGTCACTATTCTTTTTCATTGATTCCAATTCTCCACTGATTGCTTCGAGATGCGTTTTCACGCCATTTACTTGAATCTTTAAATCGGAAATCATTTTCACAATATCAGATAGCGTGGTTGTTGTATCATTACGAAACGATTGTAACTCGCTTGCAAATGGATTACTTATAGTGATTTCGTTCCTACTCTCCATTAATGCATTCATTTCATTCTGCGTTAACGGCCGTTCATCATTGGTAGGTTCCGAAAAATTTGGCGCAGGTGGCACGGGTCGGTCAAACATTGTAGCATATTCTTGTTGTCGCGTTTCATATATCGTGTTTACATTCTGGGGTTGTTGCGTTGGCTTTGGATCAAGACGTCCTTTTATGTCTTCTGCCATTTTTTGCAAGGTTCTCCTGTTGACTCTTCTCAGCTTTTTATCATCTACGGGCCCTACTTCGGAGTGCATTTTTCGAATAAATTCTCTAAACCATCTGGACTGTTCTTCAATGTCGGAGAACGCACGAGACACATCCGGATGACTGGATATGACATCCCACAATCGTTTTTGATTTGCTTCATTTACAAATGCTGCCATTGAGTTTTATACCTCATTGTATTTAATTTATTTGAGTGGGTACATATTATTATGAAAGCCTAATAATATTACTTTTTCTTTCGCTCAGTTTTGGACTTTCGGTGATTCTTTGACTTCTTTTTGTGTCGTTTTTTGAGGGTCTTTGATTTTCCCGCTCCCTTGACAGGATATATTGTTAGAGGATCTGCCTCGGTATATTCAAATGCATCCGTCCCATTTTGTGCCCCAGTCTCATTTTCGATATTGCGGTATAGATTCACAAGAAAGTGGTCCACGTAATCAGTCGGTCCGTATGGCACCTGACCTTCGTAACTATGTTCGATGCGTCCCACCTTGTTTCCCTTGGAGTTGACAAAAGGTGCCGGGAATACGCGGGTGTATATAACAAATGCTTCTTTCTCAAACGCTTCTTTCTGCAAAATCCGCTTATACCGGTTATTGAACTCGGTAAGTGCATTATAAATATCGGTAATACCGGTTTCGATCTTACGTATTTTTTCTTCCATTGCTTCATCTACGTCCTCGAGTTTATAGATAGATTCCTCGTATACCAATACCGACGCATCAAAATCAGTCTTCATCACATCCAACCTTTCCTTATGATTAAGCAGTTCCTCCGATTCTTCGACACCTTCGGTCTCTTCAATTGCGTTTTTAAATTCGGCTATCTTTTCTGGCATTATGTCAATAATATTAAACTCTTGGTCCGCAGTTTCGGGATTGGCATCGCCACTTGCTTCTTCGGAAGACACCTCCTCAGATTCATTAGACGTCCCCTCTACCGCATCGTCGGAAGTTGTTTGAATAACGAGAGCGCTATTATCAATAGGCTCAGACGCCGCATCTTGCTTGGGATCGTCACTGTCGCTGGGCATCGCATTGTCAGTCGAACCGTCGAAAGGCTTACTGGAACTGTCGAAGCTGGATTGCGCAGGCGGTTCCTCGCTGGATTCTCCTTCACTGGGTTTAACCGGAGCACCCAATTCCATAGGTGTTTCGGGAGAAGTTTCAGTCGACGTACCTTGTAAAGGAGTATTTTTTAGAGCTTCCACTTGCGCATCATAACAATTGCCGTATTTGATAAATTTCTCGTTTGCTATCTGCTGACACTCTTCAGACTTATCATTTTTATCAGGATGGAGTTTTAAGAATGCGCGCTGACTATTTTTTTTTAATATTTTCTCATCACCAATGTCTTCCATTTCTGTACATGCTTGGTCCACGTCATAATTATGAGCTTTACATTGAGACAAATCAGCCATGGTATGTATAAGTATACACTACCTATACATATTTTCATGAATTACATGTTAAATAGTTTGGTACGCAATTGAGACATTGTCTTATCACTAATTTGTATATCATTAAAATAATTTGAAATCTCTTCTGGTGTTGATTTACGTCCATTAATCTTTTGTGTTACATGAGTATCAAGGAAGTGTAATGCATACATACCGCATTGACCATCTTCCAATTGATGCTCACGTATCGTCTCGTATTCAGTCATTCCTCCACCTTCGCGCTTGATACGATCCATAAAGTCCCGAATTTCCCCGGGACAAGGGCTACCCACGCTGTCAAAATACATAATATATTTCTTCTTAAAGTCGGCAAACAATGACACCCAGTGTGTTCCCGGGCCATCATGTGTGTCCAGGTTAAATACCCATCCCGCTCGCTTATAATCGCCCATGCCCCTGGGACTAAAATTGCATATTTCAGGAGTTATGCATGCGCCTGACCATGTACGTTGCGCAAAATCAATGGGCGCAGGGGAAAAATAGATGAAATCAGGGTAAGCCTCCATGTATTGATACATTACCGAGTCTATATCAACATTCGTGAGCCATGTGTCCATGTTTGTCCGCCACTTCTTTGGCGCAGATGGTGCAAAGTGGAGAAACCGCAGCCGCACGGCAACATCAATAGGAAGCGTATTTAGCCAGCACATTTCATTTTCCGAGCATTTTGGCATACGCCTCTTTAATGCGCTCAACATTCCCTTTTTGGTATCCGCCTTAATGGGAGAGCTATTGTGCCGGTTAAACTGGGTCACTAATTCTCGAAGTGCGGATTCCGTAAAGCATGTTGGTCCTCCTCTATATCTGGGAGCACAGCGGGTTTTATTTTTAGGCGTTCGTTTTTGCGGACGCGTTGATTTGGTATTTGCAGTTGGCATCTGATATACCCGTAGAATTTATCCTCGTTTAACCACACGGTCAGAACTCCAGAATGACCAACCAGAAGCACCCGCATATTTTTGTACCTGTTCTTCTTCATAACGTTCTCGTTCGTCATCAGTCTCTTGCTGTATTTTTTCAAGTTCCCATGTTCTATGCAAGCATTTAACAAATGACCGAAACAAAACATACATATCGCTATTCACCATTTTCCCGTCAATAATGTCCTCTACTTGGGACATTATCTTACCTTTTTCCTTCTGCATATCTTTAAGAAACGTATCGCCGTAATTTTCAGGCTCCTTTACCTCCATAACCTTTCTGTAATTCTTTGCGTTCAACAAACATTGAAGGGTTATATCATTCATTCCGTTGGTGCCTTCATCATCACTCACTTTATCTCCCTCTTCTTCTAATAAACTAACATCATCGCAATCATCCTCCTGTTCCATATAATCCATATATACAATCAGTATGTTTTGAGTTGTTAAAGTAACCGCAAATCATCAAAAAATGTCGCGGTAATGTATAATGTCCAATTTAGGAGGAAGCGCACAAGGATTCTCAGGAAAACAAAATAGACTCGGGTATAGACTTGGTCAAGAATCGGCCACGCGTCGTGTTGTGCGTTTATCGTGGAAACCTTCAGGAACTAATTACAATGACGTAAAATATCAGAAGGCCACTACCGCATCATCGGGCGATTATACCCGTTATCGTCGTGAACGCGCGACTGCAAAAAACTACAATGACAGTGCATTGTAAACCAGCAACATTTTTCTCAAATACTGAGAAAAATGTTTATTTTGCTCTTTTCATGAATTTATATACAATATATGTTCCAACCAGTGTAACTGCTCCAACATATGCATGGATCGAGACGGTATTTAATACGTTATTTAATACGTTATTTAATACGTTATTTAATACGTTATTTAATACGTTATTCTTAATTGCGTCAATAATACGGTAATCCGTACCATCATCATCTTCGGGTAAAAATGTGATAAACGGTATTTGGTTTTCATCAAGGGAACCACATTGCTCAATATAGTCATTCACTGGATCAGAACTTATCGGTCGCGTCGACGGTTGTTTATAATTATGTTTATTCACGCACGCCGGAACTTTCGTTATGTCTTGTTTAAAGTAATTCACAAACATTATATTATACATACAGCATTTAATATCAACTTGTGTACATATCAAAGGTCATTTTAATAGGCCCTGCTCCATGAGTCAATGTCTTCTTATAGTTCGGGTAACCGTGGTCGGCACATGGCGTATTGGTACCTTCCGCTGGTAACAAGTTCTTTTCAAATTTATGGTACAGGTCGTAATCATCGGGCGACATACAAGCCTCGCCGCACTGATTAAATATGTCATCAATAGACCAGAATTTCGCGAGACCAACAGAGGAGTCACACTCCTCACAGCATGGATCAGTGTCGGGTTTAAAAGGGTTCCAAGTTGCTCCAACATTAGACATCTGCTTTTTAAGAGAAGCATGCAAGCGAAGCGAGTCAACGTACATCCACTCCACTGCCCGGGCTGGACTGAGTAGCTTGCAGTAGTGCATTCCTGCAGGGCAAGGCAGATGCTTTCCCTCTACTCCTTTTTCCCCACAGGGAAAAGGGTTTGAATTTTTGTAGGGAAACGAAGCTGAAAAAAGTTCCACCCCCTGATCACCGCGATCGTTGTAATCGAGCCCAGACCAGATCCAACACGGACCCGCCGCACAGACTTTCTTGTCCGCCTGAGACACCACTAACTGCTGTCCCACGCTCTCATAGCGTTTGCGGGTGGCGTCGGGAATGAGGTTTAGTGCATAATCAATTGCAGCCTGGTTGATTTCTGCGCAGCGGGCTGCTTCCAAACCGTCTGATACGTCGAGATCCAAAGCCATGGCTCCCGTGACATTGGCTGCCTGCCAAATCGCCTGCCGCGATTTCATCTTGGACTTCAGTTCTTTTGCAGAGACGGGAAGAAAGCCTGAATCAACGGTATCGGATCCGATAGAAAACCGCCAAATATCCAACTCCGATCCCGTCTCGTACCACACTTGGGTGACGGAGGTCATTTCAAGCGTGCAGCGCGACGCATCATCGCACAGTGCCGATTCCTTGCCGTTACCAGGGTTCCCCGAGGGGGTGTTCGCTGTCTTCACACCCGTGGCGTGGTCGGTGCCCGCATGCACCTTGGGTAAGTGACAGGACGGGTCTTCCTCTGTGACGATATGCTGCGAATCCATCGTGGTAAACTCAAGACCCTTCACATCGCCACCCATAATGGTTGTTGCCCGCGCTGTCCATGGGGTGCCCGCAGTACAACCCGGTTGCTCGGGACAAGTTCCGTACTCAAGACCTCCGTACTCATCGACTGCCTCGCAGTAGCATGGAGGCTTGAACTGATGGAACCCCTCCATCTGCAGAGCCTCAATCAGGGGCGCAAAGAGCTCTTGCGATGCAAGCATACGTGCATCCAGTTGGCTAAACGAAGCATCCCCAAGAATGGCCTGCATGAAATAAGACATATCAGCGGCTACCAGTGCGTGCGCTTCGTCGTAAGTGATCTCCGGAACAAAGTCTCGTTCCTTAACGAGCAAAGGGATTTCCCCGGAGGCGAACTGCATGTGAGACATTCCCTTGATGGCCGTTACTGGGAAGTAATGTGCATTCTTCACAGGATCCTCTGCCATGTTAATCATCGTGAACGAAGACTCGGCAATGCGAGAAATGCGACAGAGTCCGTCAAGCTCGCCCCCGATTGTAAGTACAGGACAAGTAGGATATGCATATTGACCAGGTCCTTCTTCCGCCACCGCATCAGACTTAAATGATCGTGTCAAGAATGATCCCATAAGAACCATCCCCTTCGGGTTATTGAAACCATCGGGGAGCTTCTCTGGCTTAGAAACCAGGGAAGAAATTACAACGCCCCCAAGAGAGTGACCACTGTAGAAAGTTTCGTGATCGGCGGGTAGTCCCGCCTCCAGAAGCGACCCTGCTACACGATTTACCGCCTTCTTCATTCCGAGTGTGGACACGTTCGCGGGTAGAGACGGAATGCCCACCCATAAACCAGGAATCAGCTTTTGAAGGGACTCCATTAGGGGGATGTAAGCATCGGGTCCTATTCCACAACCAGGGGCGAGAATCATGGCTATATCACTGCCCCTACTCGCATCGTTTGGCGTTAGAATAATATCCTTATTGCTGCACATAACTGCACCAAAATAAGCTATAAGACACAGAATGTTCAAATGAGAAGATACAAACATTATATTATACATAAAGCTTTATTATCCAAATACTTTCGCAATGTATGGTATATGAAAGAAGATACCGCAATTGATCCTAATGCCGTATATAGAGCACTTATTTCATCACAAAGAAATATGTTTGTAAGTACCACAGTTGCAATTGCACTTATCGGTTTTAGTAACACCTTTTCCGATCGTAATTTACGGTTATTGATGACCGCATTGGGGAGTGCAATTCTCATCATCTCCATCATTATTGGTATGTCTGCTGCACAGGAATTTGCAAGTTTCATGAACCATCATGGTGATCTTATTCCAGAATATGTACCAGAAGGCACGTGGCAACGCATACCTTACTTACACTACGCATTTGTTTCTGTAATTGCAGTTTTCTATCTTACGTTTACCTTTGTAGTTTTCTTGCAGTAGAATGTATGTTTCAACAACATACATTCCATATACTTAGAATGCGGCATTGAAATCGAATACATTCGCATCTACCTTCTTATTGGCAAGCGAGTATTCAGAGTTGGTGCGCTCGAAAAAATTCACCTTGGTTTCTACACTGATCAACTCCATGAAATCAAATGGGTTAGCGCTGTTGTAAATTTTATCGTATCCAAGTTGCACACACAGACGGTCAGCAACAAACTCGATATATTGACTCATGAGCTTGGAGTTCATACCAATCATACGACAGGGGATAGCCTCCAAAATGAACTCCTTTTCAATTTCTACAGCCTCGGATACAATCTCGTGAATGCGTTTCTTCGATAGCTTCTTTTGAAGCTTGGTATACAACAGAATAGCGAACTCCGTATGGAGAGCTTCGTCGCGAGAGATCAGCTCATTTGAAAATGTGAGTCCTGGCATAAGGCCTCGTTTCTTGATCCAATAGATGGAAGCAAAACTTGAAGAGAAAAATATTCCCTCGACCACTGCAAAGGCCACCAACCGGGCCGCAAAGGAGCTGCGGTGGTCGCCAATCCATTTTCGAGCCCAGTCGGCCTTTTTCTGAATGCAGGGGAAATGATCAAGTGCATTAAATAGCTTGTCGCGTTCCTGCTTGTCTTTGATGTACGTATCGATCAATAGGCTGTACATTTCACTATGGATGTTTTCAATAGCAATTTGGAAGCCGTAAAAAGCTCTGGCCTCGGCCAGCTGCACGTCACCCATAAAGCGAATGGCCAGATTTTCCAATACAATTCCATCGGATGAAGCAAAAAACGCCAACACCATACTGATAAAATGTTTTTCGTCCTTACTCAGCTTTTCCCAGTCACCCAAATCACGAGACAAATCACATTCCTGTGGAACCCAAAAGCTATCCACCGATTTTTTATACATCTTCCAGATGTCATTATCCTTGATTGGAAACATTACATAGCGGCTATCGTCAGGAGTAAGCAAGGGTTCGGTCGTCGTGGAATCCGTCATTCCTAAATTACAATAAAGAGGGTGTAGATTTTATGTTTTTTCATAAATGAATATTTGTTAGCATATATTGATTAATTGTAATTGTTTTAACAGCAAAAATGCTAATAAAAATATATTTCTAATTATAATAGGTTAGGATATAACATTTTAAGAGCTCGTTGCGTTGAGAATTTGTGATAAGAACAGCTCTTACTAATGGTTGTTGGGTTTTTCTATGTCTCGACCTTCGTCAAGAAGCATAATTCCCATTGCCGCATAATTATGTAAATCAACAAGTGTGTCACGGATACCCTCATCATCAACCAGTGCAATTCCATTATTTGTAATAGACATAGATCGCTGGATTTTATCTCCGATCCGCATAAGAACCCCAATAACACCATATTTGGCAAAAGCGTCTCCATAATCAGCGTTTTTCTTCTTAAATAGCTCAAGTCCGGCGCGTTGGACCATTTCCATTTGCTCAATGCGATTCATTATATACATCCATACTTGGTTTTTATATATTTTTAATATTATTCCTGTGTAACATGAGCATTAACGGTAATAAATAATATTTTTATGAATTGTTTTCAGTTTTTTATTTTATATAGAGGCAATATATATTAGCGCCCTCTCCCATGCACAACAAAAATTCTAAGACTGATGGGTCCCGGCGTAACAAACGCAGCAAAAAGTACATTGATGCCCGCTTTATGGATGATATGTACGAAACATCCGAAACGGTTAGTAATACAGGCGATAATTATCAGTACCTATCCGTAGGTGAAAAAGAGCGTCTGGAGAACATGTTTACCCGCCCACAAAATATCAGTCAGGAACGATATACCAGAGTGTTAGGACAAAAGAAAAGCAAGATTGTTGTTGCCACAGGACCTGCAGGTACAGGAAAGACATTGTTTGCAACTGAATATGGTATTCGTTATTTTATGAGAGGCACTATAGAAAAAATTATTTTCACACGGCCATCGGTAGCAGTAGATGAGGACATGGGATACCTTCCTGGTACCCTTGAAGACAAAATGGCACCATGGGTACGTCCTATTTATGATATATTATACACATTTATGAGCGTAAAAGAAGTGACTGAGCTTATCGAGGAGAAGAAAATAGAAATTGCTCCTCTTGGTTACATGCGCGGGAGAACCTTTAAAAATGCATGGATTATCGCCGACGAAATGCAAAACTCCACCGTTGCTCAAATGAAAATGCTTCTCACGCGCATCGGAGAAAATAGTAGAATCGTTATTACCGGCGATTTACAACAACATGACCGAGGAGAAGCAATGAATGGTCTGGAAGACTTTCTCAATAAATTTCGCGGGCGCCGAAGTTCAAGTATTACCAGTATTGAATTTCAAAGTGACGATATTCAGCGCGAAGAAGTAGTGAAAGAAGTACTTGATATATACGAGAATGAATGTATTCCACCTGCATATCGTGACGATCCCTTATTCATTTCCACAAAAAATGAAATGGACAGCACAAGCGACCTATCTGACGATATAATACCAGAAGAGGTAGATCATACAGGAGAACCTGATGTAAACTCATCAGAAGTGTGTGCTACAATTGTAAATGATGTAGTAAATCTAATTGCAATTGCCGTTGAAAATTCTGTTTAATGTCTCATTTTTATTCGACTGTTATACTATAAAGATGAGATTGATCAAAGAAACTACCGTTATAAATGTTGTTGTATTGTTTGCGCTACTCAATGCAGCATACCTCATTTACTATAAACATATGCCTGCAATGTTTGCATTTTTATTGACCGGCCTTATTGTTTCGTTTTTTACGCGTAATGTAACTATTGTGCTTACCATCGCTATTATTGCAGCACACACCTTTATTATGTACAAGAAACAGCGGAAGGAAGGTTTAGAAAATAAGGACAAAAAGTCCAAGAAAAACTCCGAAGATGATGATGAACCAGAAGACCCCATTGACGAAGACGACGACATGGGGGATGATTTTGCAAATATGTCCAAGGACCAATTAAAGGACATGATAAGTAAGAGAAAAGACATTCAAGAGGACCTTACGAATATTCTGAAGATCCAAAATGAGGTCGTTGGTGGTGCACAAAAGCTTGAGCCCCTTATGAAAAAAACGGAAGCATTTATCAACAAATACAAACACCTTGAGGATCTTGGTCGTAAATTCATGAATGAGTCATCGGAGTAAAATCGTATCTTATTGTATATGAACCCTGATCTTATACAATTAATTTTAATCATTGCAATATTTTCGCTGGTCGGCGCATATTTATATGAAGAAGCGACCGGCGTTAGTATACACAAAGCTACGAAACATTATTACAATGAAGCTTTGTACACAGTAGGGCTTAAAAAACGACCAAAACGAGAAGCATTTGTAGGTAAAATCGTTAAGATTTTTATCGGTATAGGAAAAATCCTGACGAATGTGCTGGGACTCGCGAAGTTCTTTGTAAATCTGTCTACTGGGACATTATTCTTAGTAACGGGTGCTATAATGGCAGTGTCGCTATCTATCATGTCAATCATGAAGGGGTTTTGGGAATGGTTCGTGCTAACTCTTTACATAATAGAATTCTCATTGTCTCACCTCTTCTGTTTTATGAAAATACTGTTTACTGCGCCATCATGCTTATTATGGTATGCTCTTGAAACATTCGGTAAGATTCTTTACCTATGCACATTTGGTCTTCTGATTGGCATTATGGCACTATTCGGCATTGATCTGAAACCCGCTGAGGCCGCAATGTGGAGAATGCTTATGTATTTAGACAGAATCGTGTTCGGACTCATCGGATATCATTTCTTACACTTCCCTCGTTGGGTTCGGGATCTCTGCTACAACTGCAAACGGTTAAAAACATCAACTGTAGGAAGTCAATTTGCACGATTAAGTGAAGTCGTTCTTAAAGACGTTCCAAATGACGCCAAGCCCGGATTGTCGTTAATGGAGAAAGGTGGTTCTCAATTCATTGACGCACTCAAGTTCATCAAAAAGGCGCTTGGGTAAATATATGTCTGTATTGTAATGACAAGCCATTGTCCTCCTGGCGTAATATGTATTGAGAACATGACCTTATTCATGTTAATAATCGCAATTGGTATTACGTACTATGTAATGCGTATCCCAGAACAAAAGTCTTCTGTTATACCGGAAGTAAACGTAAAAGTAACAAATGAAAAACAAGACAATATTTTTTCGGATCCATTTAGAGCACCTAAAGACCATACACAAGGTGTCCCTATTAATACGCGCACGCGCGGTCAAGACGACAACTTTCAACAAATTGGTATCCTCACCCGTCAAGGTTCTCCGGAAAACTTGATTCTACCCCTAATGGGCCGGGCATCTGACCGGGGTCGTGATTTATGGGAGTACTATACCACGTCTAATACCGGGTCCGTAAATACGCGCCTCCCCATAAAGGTAAATGGCAAAAATTGTAGCTCTCAGTACGGCTGCGATTCCATTGTAAGTGGCGATACGGTATTTGTTGACGGTTACAACGACGTATTTACAGTAACCAAATACGAAAACGCAACTCTCCGATACATCCCCACAATTTTGTAATCACACCATTATTGTTATATTTTGTATACCTATACAGTATATGGCATCATTTAACCCAAATAAGGAACCAGATTTAAATAGAATACTCATTCATGATTTTAGCACGTCTCGTTCCCTTAACCTTAACAATAATACACTACGTAAACTGAATGATTATGTACAAATTACCCGTCTTAATAGCATCTATCCGGATAAGACGATAACGATTGAGGGGGTCGATTATCTACCAACCGAATTCTATTTTACGGGAAAAATACATAATATATCAGGTCTCACGCAAGCGGGAGAGATTGTAATTAAGCACACCCACTCAAATGAAAGTGAGTTGTATTTATACTTGCCTATCATGGTCGATCCTGTTGCCGAAAGTACTCCAGTAAGCAATTTAATCTCGTCCGTTGTAGAGTTCAACAAGGATGATGATACCACACAGCCGTTTAATTTTGCTCGCGTAATTGATAAGCAAAAGAACGCATTTTATTACAAAAACAACAACATTATTTCGGTTGTATTTACTACTCCGTTATTTGTACCCGAATATCCAGATACATTCAGAGGAGTACCAGAATTCATAAAAGCGCCCAACATGAAGGACTATTCAATCATTCCACTTAACCTTACAAACGATGAACAAATATACATCGATTGCAATCCCACCGGGGAAAGTGCTGACACCATTGCTGCATACAATATCCCCATCAACAGTGAATACTCGAAAATTTCCGCCAACAGTATGTTCGAGCGTCACGCAACGTTCTCAGGAATGTTCTTGATTTCGCTTATTGGTGTCTATATGATCGTACCGTATTTTTACCGCTCGTACATTATTGAGAGCACCATCATATGGGGGAAAGATGAAAAAACCCGTAATACCATATGTCCAGCAAACGAAAAAGACTCATTTATTGAATGTATCCATAAGAGAATCGCGGAATCAAATTCAATCATATGGTACATCTTTTTTGCAATCATCATGCTTCACTTTTCAGAAGGGCTCATTGAGAAAAATTCTACCCAACTGGCAATTTCCATGTACATATTTATTGGTTTTGTGGCAGCAGTGATGTCAATTATGACACGCGGCTCGAATCCACAATTCTATTTCTACAAGGGAGAACAGCTATATCCTCCCCGGGAGACCGAATATGCCAACTTTAATTGGCTTCCTGCAAGTATCCTACCTTCATGGCTAAAAATTATGGCGCATCCAGAGAACTTTACGGGTCAAGGCATTCGGTGGTATGTTATTGCACTCCTTATTGCCGTATCATTATTAACTGTATTCTTGACATTGCCTTTGACAGGAACGGTAAAAACTGGCATGAGCATTCGCGGTATCGTTTTTTCTGGAATACTTTACACAACTGCAATCACGGCGTTCTTAACCACAGTATTCAATCGCGAACCCGAAGCATTCAAAATTAACCAGGACCTTGGTTTCAGCAAGTAATGCGATTTGATGGTTAACATCAAATTACAGAGATTTAGATAGCAGACGCGCCGTTCACATCAGCAGCGGTAGGCTTGAATGAGGTGTCAATCAAGGGGGCAATTTCGCTGTTAATCGGGGCAAATTTTGCCACGAGTTCTTCCTCTAACGTAACCTCATCCGCGGGCTGAAGTTCATTCATAACAATGTCCTTCTCAAGCTGGCTGGGAGTATGCTCTTGGATAGCATCACGTGCCACAACATATCCCGAACGTTCTACAAGAATGTATAGGGCATATACGCCGAGAATGACAATAATGACAGGTTGTTTCCTAAACAACATAAGTCCCGCAAGTACAGCAATGAGCTTTCCTGCGACAGAGTCCATGACGCGCGCGATAAAACCAGGGGTTCCCAGGTCAGTGGTGATGTAAAAAAGTAGGGCTCCAACCACAACGAGTTCTTTGACAGTAAGCTCGGGGAGAAATTTCATTATATACTATACTCCAGGATTTTTTCACGCAAAATGATATACGGATTTTTACTGTATTACATATACCTATGGAATTAACTATTGATGAAAAAGAAAACATTCGCAAAACCTCTCGTATGGGGTCGCGCGGCTACGTTATAGCTAAAAGTGTACTATCGGAAGATCAGTTAGACGCACTTCGTAAAGATCTATATGCCAAACCCGAAGTAAACGCCATGATTGGTGGTGCAGTCGATGGGTTTTATTGCTACCGGGAAAGCGAGAAGAAGATCTACATCCCGCGCTTCTATGGCGAACGCATGTTTGGCATCCCAGACACAACCGATCTATGCATTCATGCATCTGATGGGGAGCATCTTGCGTTCCCAAAGGAACTCCGCGATTATCAGAAGGATATTGTAAGTCGATACGTAAAACATGTGAATACCGACAAGGGCGGCGGAGCCATTCTTGAAGTGCCTTGCGGTAGAGGAAAAACCGTAATGGCGCTCAAAATAATAAGTGAACTCAAACAAAAAACCCTCGTGATTGTCCACAAAGAGTTTCTCCTCAATCAATGGGTTGAGCGAATTCAGGAGTTCCTACCAAACGCACGCGTGGGGCGAATCCAAGGAAGCACATTCGATGTTGAAGATAAGGACATTGTAATCGGTATGCTGCAAACCCTATACATCAAGGACTTTGGGAAAAGCGCATTCAGTGAGTTCGGTCTCACAATTATAGATGAGGTTCACCGAATCGGAAGCGAACAATTTTCAAAAGCGCTATTCAAAGCAGTGACGCCTTATATGCTGGGTATTTCTGCAACCGTCGAGAGAAAGGACAAACTTACGCATGTATTATACATGTTTATTGGAGAACGCATTTATTCCGAAGAACGTTCGGGTGATGATGAGGTTATGGTAAGAGGGGTATACTGGAAATCAAAAGATAGTGATTTTAACGAGGTGGAATATGATTGGCGAGGGACACCTAAATACAGCACAATGTTGTCAAAAGTCAGTAATTTTGGCCCTCGTAGCGATTTCCTGGTAAAAATGTTAGAAGACCTCATTGCAGAAAATAACAATAAGCAAATCATCGTGCTCACACATCAACGCGCACTCCTTACTTACATGTTTGAGGCAATCGAACATCGAGGGTTTGCAACTTGTGGTTATTATGTAGGTGGTATGAAGCCAGCCGCACTGGAAGAAAGCGAAGGTAAACAGATTGTCCTCGCAACATATGCAATGGCAGCAGAAGCACTTGACATCAAAACACTATCCACATTGGTAATGGCATCTCCTAAAACCGACATCACCCAATCTGTGGGGCGAATCCTGCGCGTGCGCGGCAACAACCCAGTGGTTGTAGATCTTATCGATCCCCACGAACACTTTATGAACCAATGGAACGCACGGCGCGCGTTTTACAAAAAAAATGGGTATCGGATATTCACGTCAAACAGTGACACGTACAAGTCCATGACTGATACAAATTGGCGTCTATCTCATGATCCCAATGCCCCCGTTAAAAAAGAGGCAAAAAACAAGTGTCTTATCAAATTTTAGTATTCTTTACAGATTAAGAAATCTTACAAAAACGACGGAAAATGATAATTTATGGCTGTATGTTATATGATACCCTTATTTGATCAATTTACATACCTTCATTTTGCTGTCGGTATAGTTGCCTATTTTTGGAACATATCTCTACTGTTCTGGCTTATTCTACATACTGTATTTGAGTTTTTGGAAAATACCGAAATGGGCATAAATATTATTAATCGGTACATTGTTTTCTGGCCAGGCGGAAAGTCAGGCCCTGATCCTTTTATAAATAATATCGGAGATACGATTGGTGCATTCATTGGCTGGGCGTCTGCATACTATTTGGATAAAATAGGAAACAAATACGGATGGTACAACCTCCATATACACCATTGATTATTTGCATAAAATTGATTAACTTGTTCCCTGTATTTTATTGTATACTAACAATATTGCTATGGACATAATACCTCAAGACGTGGAGCCGCTGATATTCAAGTGCCTTGGATATCACGATTTGACATTTTGCAAATCTGCATTGGAATATCGAGATGCGACGGCGGACAAAGCCGCCCGTAAAATTCAAAACTTATTCATATGTTGGAATACCAGAAAAAATGCACTGGAACGAAAAATTATATTAAATTCATTACGATCCTTCGGTCACCAGGAGTTTATGTTCTTCATGACATGGATGTTTCGGTTTGAAAATATGAGATCCACATGGCCTGCATTTTACGCACTGAAAACCGGGTACGAAGGGTTTGTAAAACCGATTATGACACGGTTTGAAGTATGGGAATTTATTAAGAATCATGTTTCGATGGAAGCTGTAAAAAAGATTGGTTGGTAAACCAAACACGCATCAATTGGGGGTAGGAGCTAATTCCTCCAATTTTTGCCGCAATCAATACATGTAATAAAGATCGTGGCTGGTTCATCCGCACTTCGCGTCTGCAATTCATAATACGTACATTTCTTTGATTTGCAACGTTTGCACGTAAACATATCCGTACTTGCCTCAATCCGCTGCGACATCTTGCTTTCGTCACGCTTCATCTTTCGTGTAATAAGATCTTTCCAACGTTCGGGGTTAATCTCTTGATGTGTCATAAATGCCAATTGCTGGGACTCCATATCTCCAGTTTTGATTGCCTCTATAATTGCCGGTTTGGTTACATTACTAAGAACCGTCCAGAGCTTTGATTGATATATTTTTACAAAATGCCTGTTCGACCATTTTTTAATAACTTTACGATATTGTGCCTCGCGTATGGTAAAGTTAAAGATTCCCTTTTCCAGATTTATACCATGTCGATCATTGTCGAGTAGATCAGTAAGACGTTTAGCCACTTTTTTGCGAAAGTCATCTGGGTATTTGATTATGTAAGACGCCATTGTTGTATGCAATAAAAACATGTAAGTATCTATTCAATTTTTTAGGTTAGATATAGTCCTCTTCACTAAGCTCATCGTCGGGTACAACAAAGTCATCAATGACATACCCCTCTTTAGTACGCGGACGGTCTTCCTCACTCTCTTCTTCGCTCTCTTCACTCTCTTCTTCGTTGCCCAAATCTTCAAACCCGCCGAACAAATGTTCATATATATGATTCCAATCATCTACCGAGATATTGACTGGCTTATCACCTGAGTAATTGACAAGTACCATTGTACCAAAATACAGGACGGAATCAACTGGCGGGGGGAGATCATACTTATTCTCATAATTCGCTCGACCGGCGTCTTTTGCATATAACGCAACTGAAAATTTCTTTCCTTTTACAGTACATCCCCATGTGGTGCGCTTTTCAAACCCATCCACACTTTTAAACCCCGCTCTACGCGACAATGCATCACACTCTGTACTCTTGACAGATGCATTCTTTACCTGCCCTTTTTTATCAATTAGGATAATATCAATCATTTTGCTGTATGCCGGTATATTGATACACAGTTCAATTCAATTTTGCGTTCGTGACATAAGTTTATGTTATATAATACTATTATGGGCCTATTATTTTATTCAATACTCTATCTTCTTGTTATTGTTGCCATCCATAAGCTGTATATATATGTACAAACGTCATTCACAAAACCCGTTATGAAATCTACTGTTCTGACTGAACCGCCTGATGATGATCACTCACTGAACGACGAGTTTACAATGCATTTGAAAAACTCAAATGATGACAATGATTCTGATTCCGACGACGACCTTGATGCAGAATTTAACAATGCATTGAATATGTAGTATTTAGGAAATATACATAAAGCTAATGGATTATGCAGTGTAATGGAGCTGGAACAACATGAAACGATGGAATTCTTGAATCGTATTCCAAAATACGAACTTTCCTATGAAACTATGCGTCATAAGAAAGATACGACATACGACATATGTACGGCCATTCCTTACGGGAAAAAAGTGCTATGTTGGTTTACATTTCAGGATGATAAATATGTAGCCTTATTTTTTGACATGGATAGGGAACGGAAATTGGGGAGATGCACATGTTTTCATCACGACAACATCCCATTAGCCCTTGGGACAATCGTATATGGCAGTATGATTTCATCGAACAATTCAACACATAATTATTATGTAATTGAGGATGTGTTATATTATAGCGGACTGTCTATGCGCGGTTATCATGCATATGAAAAATGGTATTTAATATCCAGTATTGTGGACACATGCAAAGGCATGTTTTCGCAGTATGGAACACATTTCTTCATGCCTTATATTTGGAAAGCGGATAATGAGTACAATGGAGTTTTACCGCAAGGTGTAAGAGATAATATCGGTTACAGCGTACATCACATACAATACAAATCTTACAAAGATCGCACAATATGCTTAAACGTTCCTCTCGCAAAAGCAACTGCACCATCAAAACCAAAGGGGCAGCTTTCGTGTCTTGAACTAAGTTGCGCATATTCTCATGATTTTACAAAGCCGCAGTACAGACATAAAACTGTTTTTGAAGTGAAAGCAGATCCAATGGCAGACACATATCATCTGTTTGCATACGGCAAAAAAGGGTCACGTGAATACTTTGGAAAGGCCACCGTGAACAATTACGAAACCAGTGTAAAGTTGAATAAAATGTTTCGTATCGTCCGCGAAAACGACAATCTTGATACCATTGAAGAAAGCGATGATGAAGAAGAATTTCAAAATACATCTCCTCATAAATATGTAAAACTGGATAAAACCGCTGTTTTACTATGCGAGTTTTCAAAGAAATTTCGAAAGTGGGCAATCATCGGAAATGCTCCCAAAGAGAGTAGGATTGTCCATATTGGACAGCTTGTGCGCAATTATCAGACCATTCGTTAAAATGTCTTTCTGCATAAATGCTAATAAAAGTGCTTGGGTGGATCGGATTTATGCTCACAAGCACTTTTTGGTGTAGTCCGAAGGGTGGTCCAAAATAGGCCCAAAATTGTTGCTAAATAACCTCAAAAATGCGAAAAATGCACATTTTTGGCATTTGTGACTGAGCTGAGCATAATTCTAAAAACTGAAATAATAAAATTATTTAACACTGCAATATTGCTATTGTCCATTATCGGAATGATAAAAAAGTCAATTTTGAAATTGTAAATTTTTGTAAATTTTTGTTTTTTTACAAACTTTTTTCGTTTTTCCAAAAATGGACAACGAAATTTTCCAAAAAAACAAAATAAAAGTTTGTAAAAAATGAAAAAGTGGTTGTTAGCATGATGCTCACAACACTATTTTAAATTTTGCACTTTTGTGACTGAAAATGGTTGTCCACATTTCCACTCTCTTTTCAATTTTCGCATTTTTCGGGTGTATTTTTTGAACGTTTTTGAACGCTTTTTGAACGCCCCAAAATTTTGCGTTCCATTGCCGAACAACTGTCTGAGCATAACTGCTCAGAAACCAAAATGAAAATGTTCGAAAAAAATCCCCAAAAAATTTTTTGAACAAGACTGAGACCTTACTGAGTTTTTTCATAGGCGACTACATGCACTGCATTTTATAGTAACAAAGCGCGACATTTTTTCGGCATTTTTTGGCATTTTTTTGCAAGTCCAAAAAATACCGATAAATTTAAAAATTTTGCAGCAAAACTGCTAATCAGTATTCTCGTAAAAATCAAAAATGCTCTTATTTTTTTTTGTGACTGATCAGTAAGGCGTTTTTTCAGAAAAAAATGGGTTTGATAACATTTGTTTGCATCGAAAAAAAATGCCAAAAAATGCCGGTTTTAGCACTATTGGCATTTGATATAATGTTTAGCAAAGCCAATCATTTAGTGTCATTTTTCACATTTTTTCGATTTTTTGAAACCAAAATATCGAAATTTTCAAATTTCAACATCTTACTGAAACATGCTCATAAAAATTTCAAGTGTTTTAAAAATAGCAATTAATGGTTTAATACTCACAAACAATATAGGTAGATCTTATATGAGTGAAGATAATCAATTAAAATATGTATGTGAATTATGTAATTTCAGTTGTACAAAAGCGAGTAATTTCAAAATGCACCTGAATACTGCTAAGCACTGTAAAAATAACGAATTAAAACTGCAACAGGCCAGTCATGTCGAACCACAACCAAGTGCTACCCCAGTAGTTGCAGGGAGCAATTTGTTGCAATCGAAACCGACAAAACGACAGTATAAATGCGATTGCGGACGCACATTTTCAGCAAGAAATGGACTGTGGTACCATAAGAAAAAATGTAAATTTAAGAATGAAACAATAGAGCAGGATAATAATATTATGGGAATTGTACAGAAACAACAAAAGCAGTTGGAGACTCTTATAACAAAATCGTCTGAGCCAGTTAGCGTTGTCAATAACAATTATCTCAATATCAACTTTTTTCTTAATACGCAATGTAAGGATGCGATACCTATACAGAATTTTATTCAAAATCTCCAAATTGGCGTGAAGGAGCTGGAGCATATTGGAAATGTTGGGTATATAGACGGCATCCGCTCTATATTGAACAATTCATTGTCGTGCATGGACTTGTATCGAAGACCATTGCACTGCACAGATCTCAAACGTGAAACGTTGTATATAAAGCAGGGGGATACGTGGCAAAAAGACTCGGATGAAAAGACTGCGCTGCGTCGAATCATTAAAGCTGTGGAGGATAAAAACTACGAAAATGTCACGCAATGGGAGAGAGATCATCCTACGGCTCTTGAATGCGATACCGAAGAAAATAAGGCATACTTAAAAATAATTACCGAAACATTGGGCGGCGACGACGATGAATCAAATGAAGCAACGAAATCAAAACTGGTAAAAAGCGTCCTCAAGGATGTATATGTACCTCGATAATGGAATAAAGATAGACATCGTGTTAAAACATAATGATTATTATACGCATTTTTTCGTCATATTGTGGTAGTGACATATGGAAACAGTTTGAGAAAAACCATGACTTAATGTCAGACCCGGAATATAATGTGCGATACAAGTTTACGGAAGGAGATGATTACACACATGTTATACTATTAAATACTGCGGCTATTGATCATAACCTACCTATTGAAAATGTGATTGGTCTTGCTCATGAGCCACCGTCTATTCTGGGCCTCAGCTTAAAATTTGTCTACTATGTTCATAAACGAGTATCTAACTACTATATTGGTTGCTATAGGGGGCTTCCGTCACAATTTAAATGCGACCATGCGTATATATTGCATGCTCCTCTTCCAAAGGAAATACCCACACGAAAAACAAAATTGATGTCCATCATGGTATCAAACAAGGATTTTATGCCAGGTCATGCATATAGAGTAACTCTCTTGGACATGATACTTCGTTCTAATTTTCCGATTGATGTTTATGGTAGGGGCGCAGAGAATCTAATAAAACAGGGGGTTACGGACCCCCGTCTTAAAGGTTCATTTGAATCATCGGAAGAGATGTTTCGCGATTATATGTTTACAATCGCCGTTGAAAACACAGTATATCCGGCCTATTTTTCGGAAAAGGTTATTGACCCGCTTCTTAACCTTTGTACCCCACTTTATTATGGCTGTACACGCATTGAACAATATCTCCCGAATATGACTATTCCATTAAATGGGCATCCCGGTGTAGATTTTCATCTAATTAAGGATGTGTTGGAGAATCCCGGAAAGTTTTACAAGAACATTAATCCACATGACGTCATGAAACGAACGTCCATTTCCAATGTTATTCATAAGCATTTTCTGAAAAACGAGGATGATCTGGACAAACTCGAAAATGAAATGATTTCCGATCCGGCTCCCGTCGCTGAAGAAGCATAATCATAAAAAATATACATTGAAATCAATGTATATTTATGGGATAACCAACCCAATTATTTTTTCTTATTTGCGATGCGCGATGATTTTCGTGGTACGACTATCACATTCTTTGCGGCAGCTTTCTTTTCCTGGCGCTTTTTCTTTGCATCCATTTTTTTTTCGGTAGATGCTTTCAACATGAGCAGTGCTTGTGCCGCATTTTGTTCATTTTCTTCGCGCTCTTTGGCAAGTCTTTCTTTTCGGACTACACCAATGAGTTCACGATAGTTTTTCTCAATGACTTTGTGCTCGGCTTCCCATTCATCCATGTTATGAGGATAGTACTTCATGCGAACGGTGCGTCGCTTGTGATCAGCCAATGCCTTCTTCATGAGATAGAATAAGTTGAGTTCTTCGCCTTTGTATTCCATTGTTTGCTTGTTTGTTTGCTTGTTTGTTTGCTTGTTTGTTTGCTTGTATGCATACAGTATTGGGCTGTCAACACAATCAATTTTTTATAAAAATCAATAACTTGTTATAAAAAACAAGTCATAACAAGTTGCTTAAATGTATTCAAGGTCACGTAGTCTCCAATATTCACATGCGCCACTCGGAAGGGGGCGTTTGATGATGAATGGGATTTTCTTTTGTTCGTATTCTTTCACTGCGATGGTATAACTGTCGATGATATTGGGTTCTATGGCAATCATAGGATGTGCACCTCCATCAAGTTGCTTTGTCCTTTCACCGAGCACCCGAGCTCTTTCATACCGCGTGATGATTGGAATCGTGCGGTGAAATGGATCTCGGATGACACCAGTATCATCGCGCGTAATATCAAGAAGTTTCTTGATTTCTTCGTAGTTGTGCTGAACCAATTCAGGGTAGTGATTTGCAATCACATCCTGCTTTATTGTGCTACCGAACTTTTCATAATCGTCATATTCATCGTCCGACATATCCGAATCGTCCCCGAGACCCAACATATCTGCGTCGGACATTACCTTTTCCACAACAGGCGCAGGCTGTTCTTCTTCAGCAGGATCTTCAATTTCAAACATGTCTTCAATCTCATCCTCAATCACGCTTTCATCTTCGTCTACACTGCTTGTATCATCTTCGACTACACTTTTTTCGTCTTCGGACTCTTCTATTTTTGCATCTTCATCGGGTAGTTTGTCTTCAAAATCGGGCATAGACGCCATATTGTTTATAATATTATGAGAATAGAAAAAGAGGATCAATTTTACCCACTTCTAAAATTACACGTTTTTTTCACTGGACGTCCATGTACTATCACAAATACAACACATATATACATATTTCATGTCACTTTCATCATATCTTATGTATATTACATCTTTATCAGCGCCATTATAAGTTTCGCACTCTTTATTCACACAAAGCATATCATGTAAATGGGGGAGGGTGGGGTCGTGCTTGGTATATTCATTAATGGGGATCCTATTTTGGGTATCGGTATCCATGTTGATAACACATAATTCTCCGCTTTTTTCCGAATATCCACAGCAACGACAGTAATACTTCACCTCATTGTTGTCCTCACGACCTACGCCAAGATAAAGCATGTTATCGCATTTATCACAGAATCTCATCTTACTATTACTTCACAAAAAAGAAGGGAGGGTGGTTCAATTTTTGCACCATGAAATACCATTTATTTCCTATATCACTTTACAAACAGACTCATGTAATGGACAGACATACGTTGTAGTGGAAAATTGATTCCGACGTCCGCGAATATGTATGCATATTCTATCTGGGACAATGAGCTCTCCCGACGATTCTGATTTAAAATTTATAGAATTTGTACGTAGTGTGAGTGTAACCCGTAACAATAATATAGATGCGGCGAAAAAAACGAATACCCGCATTGGATCCAAAGAGGCATCTATTTTAGGAAGGACGCTATCTATACCGACACAAGAAGATTATAAAAAATTTCTGAGGCTTTATGCTCGCGATATTTTACGACCAGGGAAAAAAGAGTATTATACAGAGAAACAGCTATATGATGATGGACCATTCCTTATTGATCTCGATTTCCGCTATGATTTTAGTATAAAAACAAGACAGCATACACAAGATCATGTGGAGTCCTTCATTGCAGACGTGTTGGAATTCTTGAAAAATGCTTATCAGATGGATGATGATACGAATTTTCAAGTATTTGTGCTACAAAAGGATTCGGTGAATTGTGTCCAAGAAAAGCAGATTACAAAAGACGGTATACATATCATCATTACCCTAAAGTCGAATCGAGCAATGCAATTAATGCTTCGAAATGAGATGTTGCAAACGATGGGTGGTGTGTTTGAAAAACTGCCATTGACAAATACCATAGAAGATGTTTATGATGATGGTATCGCGGCAGGTCATGTAAACTGGCAACTATTTGGTTCTACCAAACCTCAAAATAAGCCATACAAGCTATACCGTATTTATGACATCACATATGACAGTACAGATGGTGAGATAAGTATGGACGAATTGGATGTAGAGATGTTTGACGCGACGGACCCAGAGAACCTATACAAACTCTCTGCCCGTTGTTGCGACCATCCGGCACTGTTTCTACGACCAACATTTGTACAGAAGTATGAGGAGTTCAAGTCGAAGATTACTGGCAAGGCTATGCCAAGTTCTCCGCGTGCTCCTGTGGGGATTGCATTTGACGGGAGCAATCGCGATATTATCATGAAAATTGTTGATGATGCATCTCTGAAGATTGCGGAAGACATGTTTGTAGATTCTCTTGGCGACCGAGGGGTTGATAGAAATGTGCGTGAGGTATATGAGTATACCATGGCGCTTGGGCCCGAATATTATGAAAGTGGGTCATACAATCGATGGATCCGGGTCTGCTGGGCACTGGCAAACAGTTTGTCTAACATTGATGATGTTGCTCGACAGCGCGAACGACTTCTGTTTGTATGGGTGCGGTTCAGTGCAAAGGCCTCTGGATTTCGATATACTGGTATACCAGATTTGATTGAGCGATGGGATGATGCGATTTCGCGAGCACAGACAATGGACGCCCCATTATCATTCAGGTCGATTATGTACTGGGTAAGAGAGTCGAATCCGGACAAGTATCGTGAAATATATACATCAACACTGGACTTTTACGTTGATCAAGTGATTTATGGAGCGACGGGCGGGCGTGTTATAGGTCAGGACAACGAGAACGTCGGGGAGGATGTATATGCGGAGCTGCTTTATCAAAGTTACAAGAACGAATATGTATGCGTATCCGTATCAAAGAACAACTGGTTCAAGTATTGCAACGGGAGATGGCGGCGCGATGACGCAGGTCAGAGCCTTCGAAAGAGAATTACCGACATAAAACGCATCTTTATGAACCGTATTAACCAGCAACAGCAGAAAGCCCGACCAATTGTACCTTCTGAAGATGGCGACGAAGAACAAGCAAGACAGCGCGCCCTTCTTAAGCGATTAGTGAAGATTGTCAACAATCTCGGTGCCACCAAACTCAAGGAAAACATTATGAAGGAGGCAAAATGTCTCTTTTACGACCAGGACTTTATCAACAAGTTGGACACGAACAAGGATATTATTGCATTTGAGAATGGTGTGGTTGACTTTGCGGCGGGTTGTTTCCGAAAAGGTAGACCGGATGATTACTTGTCATTGTCAACGGGAATTAATTATAGTGATCTCGGGCCATCGCATTCCAATATAGTATCTGAAGTTAATGATTTCATACATAAGTTGTTCCCCGAGACCAATCTACGTGAGTACATGTGGGAACATTTGGCAAGTACATTGACTGGACATAACAAGCGTCAGAATGCCCACTTCTATATTGGAGTTGGTGCAAATGGTAAGTCTGCATTGATTGAACTTATGAGCTTGGTCCTTGGCGAGTACAAGGCAGATGTACCGTCGTCATTGATTATCGACCGCCGCGCGAAGGTTGGAGGTACGGCCCCTGAAATCGTGGCGCTCCAAGGAAAGAGATTGGCGGTGATTCAGGAGCCATCGAAAGACGACGTGCTGAATGAGGGGGTTTTCAAGCAGCTAACCAGCGCGAATGACCCTATTAGTGGCAGAGCGCTTTATGCGAGTGATCCTGTCACGTTCAAAGCGCAATTCAAGTTAGTAGTGGCAACAAACTATTTGATGAAGATAAATGCAACAGATAATGGTACATGGAGGCGTATCGCGGTGGTCGACTTCAAATCGTTATTTACGGATCACCCAGTAACAAACGATCCGGAAAAACCTTACCAATATAAAGTGGATCGCGAGATGACAACCAAGTTCATCCGCTGGAAAGAAGTATTTGCGGCAATGCTTGTTAAACGGGCAATGACCACAAAGGGCGACGTGTCAGAATGTGAAGAGGTTATGGGACGGTCAAACGAGTATCGATCAAGCCAGGACGCAATTCTGGAATTCATTCGAGACAAGATCCGCACTACGGACGAACCGGGGTTCAAGGTTACCAAGTCGGACCTTGCCAGCGAATTCAGTACATGGCATACAGCAACTTACGGAAGAGGAGGGCCTACGGCACGTGATCTATATGACTATTTCTCGAAGCAGTTTGGGCGTCCCAAAGGCACTGTATGGAGGAATATTCGGATCATATACGGTAATGATACAGAAACAGATGATGAGTCGGACGACGATATTGATGGAGATGATGAGGTTGCATTCCTCGAAGAAGAAAGTGGTTAACACTTCAAACATATTTGGAGTGTTATTTTTACTTATCATACGGTATTCCGTGAATGATGGATGACACCATATGATATGCCTCGCCCAACCTTAATTGAACGTACCTTACAAAGTAGGGAAATGTCAGTGCTATTGCGATGTATACAACCTTTCGATTGAGCGTCATGCTTAATGAGTAAACAACTGCGACAAATACAATAAACGACACATAGTATACATACCAAAGAATGTGATTGATTCTTTCATAATTATTCGAATGTGGTTCGTAAAGTACTACTTTGCGTTCGACTGTTTGGGCAGTCACATCAGTTTTCTTAAGTTCCTCACCAAGTTTGAATGTTTCGTATTCAATATCTTTGATTTGCAACATGCGCTTTCGAAGTGCAGATGGACGGGATTCAAACCCTTCATTGTATTTATGTTCACGAAGATCATGGTGCGCTAAGTCGTTAAGGCGAAGTGCGTTTGGAAGATCAATGTCTTTCAGTAGGTTCATGTCTTTTTTGGCCGCTTGAAAGTTTTTAATTGATATGTTGTTTTCGTCATGTATTTTGTTGATCGCATCAACCTGGTCTTCAATCAATGCATATAGACCCTTGTTCAGTCCATTGTATGAAGTATTTAACTCGTTCTTGAGTACTTTTTGTCTATTTTGTACCATATTAACAGCATCCCCTGCCATTTTTCTTATATGGAGTGGCGCACCCTTGTAATGTTCGGCTGCATCTTTGGGGTCAATATTGGCAATGGGCTTTGGATATCCTTGCCAATATCGTAATTTAAAGTCGTTTTTATCATAATCGGTATACTTCTTTGTTCTTTCAATTGCTGCAATTTCTTCGTCTTTTACACGCGTTAATGCATTTCTCCAGTTAGTATCAATATCTATCGATTCTTCATTATCGTTTTCAGTCGTGAAGGGTTCCAATGACTTATGTGCAGTGTTTATATACGTGTCATAGTGTTTTGTAGTACCTGATAATTTTACACTTCCTGCATAGTCGCAGTCAGTATTACAAAGACCACAGAAACTCCATTTGGAAGTATGATCCATGTGTTTACAGTTTTTGTCTTCTATACAAAGTTTTTTGCATTTTTTCAATGAAGTCTGTGGAAAACGTTTATATGTATTGCCGCGACAGCATTGTTTCCCAGAAAATAATCCTATCATACTAATTATTATATTCTTAGACAATATAATAAGCCGATTATGACAATGCTTTTGATAATTTATTTGTCGAAACCGTTGCGTATATTTTTTTGAATATGTACATCATTGCCAGTTGGAAGGGGTATATAATGAACGGGAATAGCACAAGGAAACTAAAAAATAAGTAGAATGGATAATCAGCCACGTGACCATCGCGTGTTGTTACAACAGCGAATAATATTAAAAGAAGTGCAAAGTAAACCCATATCAATACATATCGATTAATATAGTGGAGCTTATCATAGTCCTTAAACATGTATGTATTTTCCCGCTTTGCCATGGCAAAGTATTCTTTGTATGGATCGAACTTTTCTGTGATTTGCGCGGTCTGTCCTTCGACTTGATGTATATCGTTCTTGATATTTTCTTTATTTTCGGTTAACCAAAATTTGGCCTCCTTTTTAACATCCGCTGTGTTCTTTTGCACTTCATTGTACTTGTAAAAATATGTATTATAAACACGGGTTCTTGGTGCCATGATAGTCTTATTGCGTAACAACTTCCGTTTTAATTCAACGACACGGGCTTTTCCTGCTTCATATGCATCTTCGAGATTATCTCCTCTAAATCCTTCCTGGTTCTCAAACCCTTCATCAAATTCTCCGTATTGGTCTTCAAGTTCTTTGAACGTGGGTTCGTCATACGAATATTCGGTGTTGTACCGTTCTTTTTGAATCTCCTTCAGCGTATCAATATCTTTATAGAGTTGGGTCAACAAGGTTTCGTGATCGGCAATTGACTGGTAGTCGGGGGTAATTAACCTCCGGTATACTGCAGGGCGCGCCGCCATACATTTATCGACGTCCACATTGTAACGAACAAGATTAATGTTTTTGCCATCAATGTGCGGGCACTTAAGATCGCCTATATACAAGTTAAATTCCGCTTCTGTTTTAATATTTTTACCATCTATAATGGTAACCCTGGGTATGTACTTGGAAGTTGATGCAACCCAAACGGGCAGCGACGTCACGTCGCGCAACTTTTGTAGATCCTCCTTACTGTTTATCGGAACAAGTTCCCATCCAATACTTTTTGCTAATTCATCATGTTGTTGGTGACTTTTCTTGCTGTCGTTCACAATATAGTACTCGGTAACGGGTCGGGGATTAGGATAATATTTGGTTTGAGGAAACACTCCCATATCTTCACCTGGTACAATCTCCTTTACCCATGTGTGATGCTTTACATATAACCGATAATTACGAGTATAAAGATGTTCAGCCCATGGGGACCGCCAATCTTTGTCGGCGGGATAGCCGTGCCATTTTCTTGTGTGCATGTTGGTCCCACGCCGAGGAAATATTTTTGGGTGGTTATCCCACAAAAATGCACGACCGTGACTGCGAGCACTGATTATCCAACCAGAAGCGTGGGGGTTCCACGAGTTCAAAAATCTGAACCCTTGGTCATGTCCCCATTTCATCGTTATGTTTTTATCTCCTTCATTATAATATTTGGGTAGACCATCGAATGTCTCTGGACGTCCATGCTTAATTCCCTGTCTGAACCAACCCCGAAGCTTGACACCTTTTTCAGTGCGCATATCACCTTCTACAAATATTCGAGGCACCTTGATCTTTTTCATTCCCGTGTCGACTGATGCTTCTACATCCTTAATTTTTTTCATTAAATCGTCATATTCTTGCGAAAATCCCTCTTTCATACGTTAATATACGATTAGAGAATTATTCGCGCGTGTGTTTTCAAGTATATCGTTATACATGAAAACTCCTAAAATGTTATTGCGTTTATAATTACATCAACCACCGTAGGTGATCTTATAATACGAAAGAACATGCGCAAAGGGTTCAAGGATACGTATTATACGTATGTTTTATGTCTTGTAAAATAAGGTGGATTTAACCGCAGCAGCAGCTATTCTTCTTGGCGCAATCAGAAGTATATGCCGAGGAAGGGCAGTTGTTGGTATCGGCGTTGGGTGCCTCGCAACAGAACTCGCCGGGACCAGTGCAAGTAGATCCACCAACATAGCCGCGGAAATGAACATTGGATGCGCTCTTACTTGATACAGATGGATAACTGGCCATCAAAAGCATACCACATTGTCCGTCGCCATTGTTGTACTGAGGTCCGCGTCCGAGGCGGATGTATCCCTTGTCACCCCAGGATGCGCTCCATGAGTTCTTGACGATGTAATAATCGCCATTGCTGTCGGAACCGTATCCCACGGCGAGGACTCCATGATCAAGATTGGTACCGCAAGCACCGGTGAACACGCCGCTCGAGTACATCTGGAAGGCGCGCTGGTCGGCCTCGATGGCGATGGCGACGGGCTGCTTGGTGAGAGCGGACATCATAGCGCTGTCGCTGCTGGGAGGGACGTCGGTGTGGCTCTGAATGTCGGAGCCCTTCACGTTGGTGCAGCTGGTCTGGCAGTCTCCGCGGTCCTTGGTGGTTCCCGAGAAGTAGGGGTAGTCGGCTTCGGTGCAGAGTCCGTTGTTTTTGCCGATCCAGTCGAACGCATTGTCCATGATGCCGCCATTGCACCCGTGGTCACGGCCGCCGTTACCGAGCTTGTCACAGTCAACAAGCTGTTGTTCGGAGAATGCAACCAAGTTTCCGTATTCGATCGCATAGGCACCCTCAAGAGCACCGGTGGTGGAAAACGACCAACACGATCCACACTGACCTTGGTCCTTCACATCAGTCACTGCACCTTTGCTCCGCCAATCGATAGAGGTCGCAGCATTTATTTCGACATGATCATAGTTGTCTTCCGGCTTGCAGGCCGCCACACACTTGATCTTGTCCATATTAGACGCATCCTCATCTAAGCAGGCTTTGACGCACTTGATGGCGTCAATCTTAGAGTCGTACTTTCCACTGCGAGAGATAAACGCACTGTATTCTTCCTGGTTCATGCCTGAAAGTTGGTTGTGTCCAAGAGTATACGTGAGGTTCTTAGCATTGGTTTCCTCAATAAAACGGTCATTGCTGATCCAGTTAGTAAACACATGCTGTCTGTGCTTACTATCTTCGAAGCGCTGGTTAAAGCGCTGACACCACTCCTCGAAACGAGAAGCAGTATCCGCAAACGCGGACGCAAAAAGAACGAATAACGCCAATAAACGGGTCATATACTGATACCCACAAAATATATCTAAATCATTTGGATATATTGATTCTACTTAAAGTCCAAAAAGATTGCTCTCCTTCTTTTTCTTATTGACATCAATGCCTTTTGCGATTGCAACTTCTCTGGTAACACATTTCCCCTGTGCTCCGTCCCAGAATGTGTTGTTCGAACAACAAGCTTGGCCAATGCAAATCCTGTCGAAATTGGAATCGATGCCGAGCTCACGGTCACCGGCTCCGCCAGGAGAGCCGCGAGGAGCCGGGGTCGCAATGCGGCGATGGTTCATGTGATCTCTTCGAACCATATCGGAATATCTGAAGTATAATGAAAACCCGGTGTATAGGATTGCAGCTAACACGAGTAAATCAAATATGGTGTCGGGGACAAATATCAATGTATTGCGCAAGTAGTGAATAATAATAAGAGCCACAAATAATGCAGTGATATATGCAAGCATGGCTATTTTATCCTCTTGTTTCAATCGCGCACTTTCATAAAGCTCGGACGAACGATTCTGGGTTTTGACCTTATTACCCGCCCGTTCGAGCCGTGTATTAAGACGATCGTATTCATTACGAAGATAACCGATTATCTGATCTTGGTGTGTCAAAATATTGGCGGAGGTACTCATATATTATGATAATGAGATAAATTTACTAATTATCATAGGACGTTTAATTGCGTGTTAGTGTAATGAACCCAATACCTGCCGCTGCTGTTGCTAAAATAGCAAGGGCCATTACGCTCGTGGTACGATTCCTCATAATTTCAACATCCTCTTCGTATGCGTCATGGCGGTCATTCTTCTCCATAAGGAGCGGACCATGTTTTTGCATATATCGGTTGTGATCACCTATGGGCTTTCCGTGTTTTGTTGACATTTGAGATTTCGCATACTCGATATCAACATAGGGTAAGGTGGATGGAATGTTATTCAGGCGGATGTGCCCTCTAACGAGAGTGTGATTTAGGTAGGGAGTCATTTTATGTATAAGTAACCCCTGATCTGGCTCTGCAAGTTTAATTGCTTGACCGCGCAGTTCAAGGTTATCAACCGATAATTCGATTGGGTTTCCGTCAGGGGTTACATAACCCCTAAAATGCACATCGTCGCTCCATCCCTCGCTCTTATCCGTGCGTGTTACACTAACAACATCACTCGAAACAGACACTTTAAAGGTTTTGGTTGTGGTTATTGGGAGTCCGTTTTTATCATAAGGCATATGATCAACATAATTGACACGAACCTTATCCGTGGAAACCTTTTTCGTATTCTCAGTACTGGCTCCGACAGGAATAAGGTACATGTTCGCAGTCACACCAATTGTGGTTACATCTATACTACCGCCATTTAAATCAACTCTATAACCAAATATAGTGTCCTTGTTTGCAATATGGTAAGTATACAAACTATTGTATTCTTTTTGTCGTGAACGTTGGTTTAACCCAATCATGTGAAATCTCTTAAGGACTCTTCCGTTATCGCCAAAATACACGCGCTTTTTGTATTTTTTCCATTTTCCTCGATGTGCCTCTGCATTTCGTTGTGATCTCATAACCATGCTGGTCAGCCACTTTATTTTATCCTTTTTTTCAAACTCTCGCGTATTCGAGAATTCGGGATATAGACCGGTATATCCTTCGATTACGTCGTTGGTTTCATCTGATTTTACAAAGAACCCTTCATGATCTTCATGCATGTCATTTTTGTCAACGGGATCACTTGATTGTGTTTCAAACCCTTCACAACCGCAATTCTTTTTGTCTTTCATTCTATATTATAGATATACCTTTTCTTCTTCAGGAGTTTCGGTGTTTTCGATAAATATGTTTTCCAATTGGGATTCATCGACAGGTTCAATGGGTATGTTTGCTTCTTCCATCATGCGAATGTAAAACGGAGAACTTGTATGGATCATAAACATGTCCAACTGATTTGTAACATTGCTAATTTGCCGATAGCCATTGGAAATGAGATGCTCCCCTATTTTATTCGTTAGGTCGGTGCCGTTATCCTCGAAACTTATCACATCAATGAAGACTAAATCAAAATTTATAGAATATACGATTTCGAATTCTGCGCCTTCCGCGTCAATCGAAAGATAATGGATACGATTCAACTCATACTCTCTAAATAGAGTATCCATGCGTTTGGTAGCAACCGTAATTGTATAGTACGCGTAATTGTTTTCATGCTGTACATAACGATTTTCGTAGAACCGCGTAATCCCCGAGGTGATTTCTGCATGACCTTTGTTTACGGTAAACTCTTCTTCTCCGTTTATTTCACAGACTGCGCATTGCACATTCACGCTGTATGGTCGGTTTGTTTCTAATTGTTTAAACACGGTTGGATTAGGCTCTATGTTTATACCGATCCATCCATGTTGTCTTTCGAAGAATAGGGTATTTGAGTGTTTTATGCCATCAAATGCGCCAATATCGACAAAAATTCCATGTTTAAATCCAGCAAATACAAAACGTTCTAAAATTTCGTCTTGATGGTCTTCTGAATAGAATGTTGGAATAGTATTGTTCATTGTATAATAACTATACAATGATACACATATTATGGTCTTGCCGTAACAACGCGCGCTGTAGTAGCTGCAAATATGGAACCAAATGCAGCAGGAATTATCCACTCTGGATAAGTGTTGTTTCTTGAACCCCGAAACCCGTCCTTCCATAATTTCAAATCCTGGGCGATTGGATCATCTTCTATGCTTGCGAGGGTGTCTGTCCCAAACATTTTAATTGCAGAAAGATCTGCATATTTCGCATTATACACTTCGCTTACTACAATACGATAGGCATTTGTGGGCTCATTGACAAATACTGGATTTTCTCCCACAAACAATGTCCGCAAAGTCTTCCAACTGTTCCCATATTTTCCCATCAATGTCGTCAATGTTGGTCGTGTATTCGCATCATCTGTTTTTAACACGATGTTTTGTAAATATAGCGGGGTAGTGAATTTTACATCAAGGTATTCGCCGCGAATGTTCAACCCTGGTGTGGTAGCGGTTATGCTGGTGCCGCGATAAATAAATCTTCCAAATGTCGAATCACGATAATCTGCGCTTGTTTTCCAGGAGATACTATCTTTGCCTTTTGTAAATTCTGACACATGATCGTCTTCTGTCGACAATTTTGGGCCTTGTTTTATTGTCATTTGGGGTACAGCTGACTGGATTTTCCCGCCATGACTAAACCATCCTTTTTCTGGATACAAGACTCTGCAACCAAACCAACCACACTGATTATACATAGAATGATCGGTTGAAAGGGATATTTTATCTCCGTATCTAAGTGGCGCTTTACCTTCGATTGCAAGGGATATTTTATCTCCGTATCTAAGTGGCTCTTTACCTTTTACATTACCTTTTGCAAACCCTGGTCTTATTTTGAATGTGGGAGGTTTTGGGTGTAATGCGAGATCTGTCATGACAGGACGTCTATTATTCATTACCAATACTTTTGTTGGATCTTTGGCGTCGACAAATGTGACATGTTGGTGTGCTATTACAATGCCTCCCATAAAAGTTATATCGGCCGGGTCCACTATTTTCAATAAAGGAAGGGGAGTTTTTGTATATCCGTCTATTAATTTTAAATCGACAACACCGCCAAACCTAACTATATTTTGATCTTTGGTTGAATAACTACTACTTATTACGACCGTATTGTTGTATTGTTCAATAAGGTTTTGGGCGTTACGTTGTGTAACATCTACCGCCGGTAGTCCTGAACGTACTAATAATGGGGTTCTTGGTACAGGTGGTGGCGGAGGTGGCGGAGGTGGAGTGACTTTGGGTTTTGGTTTTGGTTTTGGTTTTGGTTTTGGTTTTGGTTTTGGTTTTGGTTTTGGTTTTGGTTTCGGCGGAGTACCATATATATCTGCAATAAGTTTTTCCCTGTCCTTCGGACTCATATATGTCGCTGATCGTATTCTGGCGATTCCCTTCTTTCGTGCTTCTTCACTTATGTTAGGATTCCAAGCCCCCTCCCTTGTTTTTCTTATAGCACGATACGCAATATATGTATATATAAGTATAAGTACTGTGAATAAAATGTATATGTTCATTGGGTATATAATACACAATGAAAAAATATTAATCCAGCCCGGTGATCAAATAATATAGAGATGACACGCTTGCAGTTAGGTAAAAGAGATAGATATAATTGCTTCGAGTGCGAATATTTGCATGTTCTTTGTTTAGTGTTATTTCACCCTCCTCCAGTTCATGCTCTGCTTTGTCTAAAGCGACCTGTCTTTTATCTACATAGTTTTTTGTTTTAACAAGTTGCTTCATGCGTCCATCAAATGCTGTTTTTGTGGTAGCGCGGGCGCTATCATTGGGGGTAACTGGACCATATTGCTCGGATATAGGTACTCCCTTGCTATAGGAAAGATACCTGAGGTTACTTCGTTTATCCAATTTGTTACTTCTATCAATATCGCATTCGTTGCACAATGCACACACGCCAGCTCCATGATCATAACTATAATGCGTGCAGTTTTTCATGTCATCGCATGCACGTTGACATTCCGTCTGACCCTTCTTACCCCTGGCTTTTGTATCAAATCCACCGCTCCCTATTTCTTTTCCTCTGCAGCAACCACCTCGTTGCGCTTTTCCATATACATGCGGTTGCGGGCCTTGTGTGCGTATAGGATACTTATTCATGCAATCCCTTAGTCGTTTATGACCAGGGGTTTTACCAAGGCATTTTCTGTACTCCTTAAAATGCTTTACAAGAGTATTGTCATATGTCCATTGAAGATGTTCTGGATCGGCTGACCCGCGCATTTTTATGGGGGTTACTTTTTCAAACCCTTCCTTGACGAGGGTTTCATTTTTGAATGGTTCTAAATTAGCCAAATGTACTTGTTGTGACATATGTATACAGTATGCATACAAAATTATCATTTATTTTGAATAAAACCAACGGTGAGCGATAAATGCAATCAATAGCGCACTGCCAAGTGACAGATTTAATGTGGTCGCAAGTTCTTCGTTGTATTTTTTATCCAGATCCTCTTTGGTTTTGATAATTAAATTATCCGCACCCAACACCTTTTGATATTCCATTGCCTTATCATAGTTTTCGCAGAGCCGCTTCTTTCTCATGAGTCTAAGTTCATCAATATTAAGTGTTTCTATGTTAGTATCTGGAAACAATCTCGCTTGAGATTCCTCTTTACAATCTTCAGCGGGTTCGAATTCCCCTCGTTTCATTGCGCTAATATACGCAAAACTATGTGGATCATAATGTTCTAATGTGGGTTTATTCATATACCCTATAATGCGAAAGAAAAATAACACATTTTTTAATCTAAACACAGACACGGTAATACAGAGCGGTCCCGGTTGTAGAACTTTTACGAGTAAATTCACATACCTCACCGGGACGTATACCTAATGCTTGCGCTTGAGGATCAAAACGCGAAATCTCGGGAAGCTGTTCTAATTTTGCAATACTATAACGTGTTTTTAAGCTATCTACTTCATCTTTTGTCATAATGCGTCCAGGTGTAACAAGATAATGTTGGGTTACCACAAATTGTAACTGTTTCATGCTAAATAATACAACAAATATTCCACTGTTGTCGTACAAGTATTTTATGGTATTTGTCACGTTGTCTGTAGGAGGTTCATCTGCGACAATAACAAGCATATCGTTTTTGTCCAACTTACCTTCAATCTCATATAGTTGGGTTACCAAATCTTCAATGTTCTGCGAACGAATGGCTTTGCTGTAAATCAAATATTTCACGTATACCTTGCGACTGTTGTCATTATTGGCGGAAGTGTATATATCCAATTGTTGGTTGTTTGTCATTGCATCGATCTCATTTATGCTGATGCTATCATACTTTGACATATCGTAACCCTGGTCATTAAGAAGGGTTACGATGGTCGTACGAGATTTAAAGATAGATGCAATGCGGTTGCTGCTTGTGTTATTCATGGTGTATATACTATAACATGAATTTTATAAGTCGTTCAATTTTATTGTTACGCTCATTCGGTCTTCTTAATTACTATTTTCGAAAAATCCAAATCGCTTGTACGTAAATCAGACTGATCCACTGGTTCTTCTGGCTCCGGCATCTCTTCGATATATGGTTCCGGTTCAAGATCGTCCCATGATATTTTTGTCGGTTCGGGCTCTTGTACTACAATGGTTGGTTCTTGTTGAAAAACGGGTTGTGGGGCAGGAACTTGGGCCTGATGAATAGGTACCATTCCAATGACCGGAGCGCTGTGTTGTGCTCCGCCCGTAGGAGCATTGATTTTTGACGCGACTATGGGGGTCTCGGATGCAGGGAAATCTCCTGGGCGAGACACATCAGAAATAGCGACAACCCGAACATCATCTCCCTCGCCAAGTCCCTGTCGATCCGTTGTAAATATAGTCAAAAACTTAGTACCCACTTTCGTAATCGTCCAGACGCGTGCCTGTTTAAAGTCTCCGCGAAAGTTGACCTTCTCTCCAACATTGAAACCCTCACTTGACTTCTCCTCGATTTCAACAATGGGTTCGGGGTAATCGGGGCTGTTATCCAGGGGATAGCCCGGACTATCGGTCGAGACCTCTGTGGTAATTGCGGGAGTCGCGTGAATCATAGGCGCGTCTGCAGCAGACCAATCGGGGGCCTCAGTTAGTACATCCTGACGACGGGCAATTACCAATGGGTTATCGAGACCTTCCGTATCTTCTGTTTTCAAGAATACGTCATCTTCTACAACCGATAATACATTCCATACTCGGTCAGGCTTGGAGTCTCCCGAATAATACACTTGATCGCCTTTCATGAATACCGGTTGTTCGTCAACTGTTTGTTTGGCCTGTGTAACTTCTCTCACATTGTCCCATGAAACGGCGCGCGTCTCTTTTCCGGGTTCGTCAGGTTTGGGGGCTTCTACTGTGATTTCAAGTGGGGTTAGCTTCATTACGGTCCATATGCGACCATGTTTGTCGGTTGCCACACTTACGGTATCGCCAATTTTAATATCGGGGACCCAGTTAATATTGGGTGCGTGTTTTACATTATCAATGATTTCGCGCGTTGACATCAGTCCTGCATTTGCGAGGGCTTGGTCCTTATCTACTTTTTGCTGCGTCAGGCGTAACAGATTATCGGATGCCTTCATATTGGAAAGATGAGAAACATTGGCATCAGTAATCAACCGAAGCTGTACATTCATTACCTGCAGTTCCTGCATCAGCAGTTTAAATGTATAGGGTACCTCCACAATACTAAAGTCTCGTCCAAATCGACTTACGACATTGATACGCATGTCATCGTTTTCCAGGGACCCTGTAAACGTAACGGGGCCGTCTGCCATAGGACTAAAGAATAAATCCTTGTTCTCGTTGTAGACCGCAATGGCACCTGTTTTATTACATACTGCAATTTTGTATTTATCGCCGCGTTCCATCATGGAATCATGAACAAACGCTGACATGCCATGTGACAATACCCCGTCACGTTCCATCTCTCCAATACGCAGCCCTCCGTCATTGGCGCGCCCAGACACCGTTTGACGTGTGAGTATATTGCGAGGTCCTCTTCCGCGGAAATTGATCTTGTCTTTGACCATGTGTTTCAGTCGCATGTAATAGGTAGGGCCCGTAAAGATTGCCGCTTCTATTTGCTGCCCGTTCATTCCATTGTACATTATTTCGTTACCCGATGAATGAAATCCGTTATGTTGGAGAATTTTTCCAAACACCTCCACCTTGGGCCCTTTGTTGATGAATGCCGTACCATCGGCAAATCCGCCCATAAGGCTCGCTGACTTTCCCATGATTGCCTCGACGAGATGTCCAATGGTCATGCGCGACGGAAGCGCATGTGGATTAACGATAATATCCGGACGCAGTCCATCGCGTGTAAATGGCATATCGCATTCGGGAACAACCAACCCAACGGTCCCCTTTTGGCCCGCCCGACTGGCAAATTTGTCTCCCAAATTGGGAATGCGCACTTCCCGTACACGCACTTTTGCGATGCGCTGCCCCTCCTCCCCTTCTGTAATAAATGCTTTATCAACGACACCAAGTTGTCCCTTCTTAGGGGTCTTTGATGCGTCGCGCTTTCCTGGCACATTAGACACCGACGTGGTCGCGCCAATAATAATAGTCTCGTCATTTACTTGTTCGCCTTCCCGGATAAGACCGTTATCATCAAGCTTCTCATAGTCAAACCCCGGTTTTGTACCGCGAACAGATGCGTCGTTATTAACTGATCCAAATACCTTCATGGTTGTTGCATCCCCCATATGACTATGTTCCTCGTGCGCTTCATATGTTGTAAAGTATGTTGTACGGAATAGTCCCCGTTGCAGTGCACCTTCGTTTATTAAAACTGCGTCCTCGACATTGAATGATGTGTATGTCATAATGGCGACAATGGCATTTTCGCCATATACGTTTTCCTCGTTATTGATATACTTCATATAACGGGTTTTCACGAGAGGGACCTGCCCATTGTTGAGAACAATTGCACTCTTATCCATGCGCATCTGATAGTTTGTATGATACACTGAGGTAGCTTGCTTACTCTGTCCACATGAAAAGGAGTTTCTTGATGCCGGGTTGTTTTCGGGGTATGGGATCAGACTTCCCATGACACCCATGATGGTTGCGGGATGAACCTCCATGTGTGTATAGTCCTTGTCTTTCTTATTGCGCTGAGCATCGTCAAGAGCAATGAGTGCACCTTCGCATTCATTGTTGTCCACGTAATCGATGATGGATTTATGATCAAGGAATCTCTGGAGCTTATTTGGATTATTCTCCCCGTTCGTACTGTATAGTTCAGACAGTTTATAGAACCCATAGTTATCAATCTTAAAGTTCCGCGCTTTATCATTAAACCCGGTGAGAACATTTGTCCACGTAAAGTCATTCCCCAATTTTTCCGCTATGCCATCGCGTTCAAATGACATGCCATCGCCGTCTTTATAGAACAGAGGACGTGTGACTCTCCCTGCATCACAATAGATATTGATGGTTTTCGCCCGCATGTCAAAACCTACGCTAACGTAAAGAGGTATTAGGCCATTGCGTCGGTAAAGGCGTATCTTATCAATAAGGGTGTGCGGTTCTCTGATTGTCCCAAGCCAATACCCGTTTACAAACACTTTTACGTACATATTCATGTCCTTTAATTCTGTGGAATCCAATGGACGCACATCTGTGTTATCGAGAACCCATGCGATCATGGTTTCGCGATCAATCCCTCGCGTAATATACGTACTGATACTTAAATGTTTGTGGAGACCGATATTGCCACCATCAGGGGTGTCAATTGGATCAAAATACCCCCACTGACTCCCGTGTAATACACGCGGCCCGACCACCTTAACGCTCGCATCGAGTGGAAGATTGGTTTTTCGAAGATGACTTAACATTGATGCGTGTGAAAGGTAGTTGAGGTCTTGTACCACACCTATTCGCTTTGTGTGTGCAGTTGCGCCCCAGTTTCCTTTAAACGCTTTGCGGAATCCTTCCTCGAGGACTCGGTTTGCAAACACAGTAGGCGCATATTTTTGGATGAGACCGGGGAGATTATTCTCATACATGGATTTGTTGAGCATAAGCGGTTTTTCAAACTCAACATGTATCGTCTTTAATTGCATCGCATAATACTCCCGAAATAGGTCATACATCAGTGCCCCGGGAAGTTCAACCCTCTTAAACCTAAAACTATCTCGATCAGTTGGTTCGACTCTCCCGCTCGAGACACGGAGCAACTCTTTTGTCATGAGCCCGAGAAACAACGCTTTTTCTTTGTAGTTATTTTCACCAATGTGCGGTAGAAGATAATCGCTGAGAATTTCATGAATATATTCAATGGTCGTATATTTCGTGAATGTACTGATATATCGCAGAGCCGCACGTTGTGTAAATGTGGTGGCAGCATCATAAACACTTGGCGCAAACAAATCAATCAGGTCCTTTTCTGATTCGAGATCAAGTAAGCAGTGTCGAATAATATCCTTGTCAGTTGTTATGCCAAGTGCGCGGAATACAATAAACAATGGCATCGGTGCGCGGACGTTCGGGATGTTTACAACAACTTGTCCATTTTGATATTTATCGGTGGATGCAACCACTGCAATACTGAGGGTTCGTTGAGGTTTGGCTGCATTTTCAGAAATAGATCGAATATTCGCAATGTATGAAAACTTGTCATTGTCTGGGGCTTTACGTATGTACATCATATTATCCGCAAATTTCTCCTGACACACAACTGTCTTTTCCTTTCCTTCAATCACAAAATATCCACCAATGTCGTTTTTGCATTCCCCCATCGCGAAACGCATTTCTCTTGGTAGCTCGTGTAAAATGCAGAATTTCGACTGCAGCATCACAGGAAATCGCCCGAGAAACATCTTTTCCAGCTTTACTGTTCGCATAGTAACATCACCAGATACACTTTCGCGAAGATTTGCGATATTTACATTGGTCGATTCCATCTCTTCTCCTTTCCGTCTTCTTGCAGTTCTTGTACCGCCACTTGATTGATATTCATTTAGCGCATTTTCAATATCTTCGTATGTGTTAACAGGACCACTTCCTTTAGTGGCACGCTTCTTTCGTGTAATAAACTCGATTTCCACGTCATAGTGGATTGTCATACCATATGTCATATTCTTGAGACGCGCCTCGTTTGGATACATGTAGTGAAATCCCAAATCGTCATATATACAGGGTTTTCCGAAATATACCGCCTTTCCACTTTTGCCTCCGAAATACATTCTACATTCGTTTGCAAATTCATCCTTGGATTTGTCATAATTCGATCCAAACACAAGAGGGTTCTTTTCACGGAAGATCTTAAATATGTCATGATTAAAGAAGTGGTCATAGGATTCCACTTGGTGACTTACCAGTGTCTGATAATTATCCTTGAATTGCTGATCAATAATTTTCCATACAGCCTCGTTCATATACACTTTCTGGTCATATTATTTTTAGGCACTTTTCGATGTCCCTGCATATTGTTTATAAATATTGGCACAATCCGTACATTCAAAAATGGGTTCCGGTGGGTTAGGCCATGTGTAAAATGGCGTTGCTTTGCTCGTACTTCTCTCCGACCGTAAAATCTGATTAAGTGCATGTATTCGCTTTTCAAGCGGTTTTCCGTTTAGACGTCGTGATACATTTTTCCATTTCCATTCAAATTGTAAAGCACTTTTCCAGTCAGGAAAGTTTTTCACGTAACATACGCGCATCCATTGTTCGCCGCGCAAAACTCCTTTGCTGGTTCTATGTGCGCCTCCTTTTATTTCTTTGTTATGCTGCCGTAGTCTGTGATCAAGATCCACGGTTGCGCCTACATAAGTCCCGCCGTCCGTTGATTCCAGTAAATATACAAAAATTTTTTTTGCCGTCGTTTGTCTCATATTTAGCGATATGTAATTGTATTATAATTTTTTTATCATATAAAGTTATAAAATGTCGAACCTTTTCGAAATGTTCTTTGGTCCTCTTGACGAGAAGTGGTGCAACCTTCTCCTTGCGTTCGCTGCTCTCCAATTGTTCGTGCTTACCACCGTAATCCTTGGTGTTATCACCAGTCTGATGGCGGGGTTCGGTAAATTGAGCATGCGCGACTTATTTCAGATGTTCTTTGGCATTGCCACCGCTTCGCTTGTGTACTTCTTGGCTCGCCTTCAGTACCGCATCTGCACTTCCGCTCTCTAAGTAAATAATAATGCGTTGTCATAAAATTAAGTGAATATTTGCTATATTATGGATATTCTATACTATAGCAATCATTGCAAGCACTCTAAAAAAATATTACATTCATGTTCGAGGTCAAATGTAGGTGATAAAGTTAGCTTTATTTGCATTGATCGCCGAAAGGTCGACCGATCGACAGGAAAAACAATAATTCCTTTAGAAAATGGTACACAGGTTGTCATGCCACCATCTTTAGCATTTGTTCCGGCAATGCTTCTTGTTAATGAAAAGTACCGGATTATTTACGGGGATGCGATTATTGAACATTTAAGACCAATGCTTACGACCGGCGATAATATTAGTCAAGAAGCCCGAGAACCAGAAAGTTATGGATTTGGCGGTGGTGCTGATATTCGGTCTGAATCCTTTACATTTTATGACATGTCACCGAAAGAATTGGAAGGTAAGAGTGAAAGTACAAGACGACCAATGCATAATTATGTGCGCGCGAATGAACAAATTATACCAATACAAACACCTCCCGAGAATTATAGTTCAAGTAAAATGGGCGAAGACGTCACTGTTGATAAACTGCAACAACAAAGAGCCGGTGAAATATCTACAAAACCTATCCCACCGACGCCGGATTTTACATATTAGGATTATTTAGGATAACTATGCGAACAAATATATAAAAAAATAGCGGAATACATGTTATATGTCAAAAAGTGCCATTTTAAAAGCATTTAATTCCCTTCTTACTGATTTTATGGAAGATGTAGAACTTATCTTCCCTCATGATAAAAATATTAAGACCGCAAAAACGACGGTTGACACTATGAGAAAGGCAAACCCAAGTATCATTGTCAAAATGTGGTTTAAACACATCACAAGCAGATATGGTCAGAAAATTATTGAGGGTGATATTAAATATTTTTTAGATAAGGATTATAGCGAAGATGTACAAGACATGTCAAATGGAGATGATATTACAAAACTAATCGAGGCATTGCGCGAACCTATCAAAAACATGGGGGAAGCTAACCAGGAAACTACACTGGAGTATCTACAAAAGCTATGCAAACTGTCTGATGCATATACGAATGCTTAATCGTTCAACATATCGTGATTTTTACACGACATGTTAATATGAAAATATTATTTTACATCCTTAGTTAATTTACGATTGTCATAATTAAGTGCATACAGCACTTCTCCTGTGCTCATCTTGTCAAAAAATTCATAAACACGAGAGATACTTATTATATCATTGTCTCCATTGCGAACACTTGGTATATACACATCTCTATGTAGGCGATTTACGTAAGGCCAGTATTTATTGCTAATTTTTTCAGGGATCTTTTTTACATAAAAGTTGTAATAACTCTGGTGGATATTTTGCATGAATTCCTTGTATTGTAGGTAAAATTTGTAAAATATCTTGGAATAACACGGAAAATACTTTATAAACTCGTCTACCTTTTTAACGCGTCGAAGACAGATGTACTGGTACTGTAAATTCGGGTTATTTCCCCTTATGGATTTCATTTCTTTGTAATTGGGTGCTACATAAACTGCTCTGTTACCGGTTCCCCTGTCATAGAATACCAGACCTGTCATTGTATAATCTACTTGGATTCCGCACAATTTATTCACTGTTTCTTGAATTGTTTCTTGTATGGGATACAATTGTGGTACCATTATCACACTCTTTGCAAGCCCTGTAAGAGGATGCGCTTGATGTGCAGTCATACACGTTATTCTGTTCCCGTAAATGTATGTTACATGGGTTAAGAATAGTCTCGGTGTTTTTACTGGGGGCACAATGTGGTTATCGGGATGTTGCATTGAAAATGTGTATACAGCATTTTTGTCGAGATCATCAAGTAGTTGAAGAGAATTGAGGTCAACATGTTCATTTCCGCCAAGTGCCTCAATAAACATGCGGCGAAATGATACCTGTCGTGCATCAGAAAATTGGTCCATGTAATACTGGTTCCGATAGTAAAAATAGTTTCCTCCGATTGCCCCGCGTGTATGTATGTTCCATTTGTTATCGCGATCCATAAATAGATTGATCATGGTTCCTTCAATGAGTTGACTGCATTCAATATCGGGACCATCATTCATGGCTTGTAGCGATACCGACTTATTGGGACAAACACTAATGATTCCCATGTCATCATAAATTACGGATTTATAGTTTTCTGCAGGATCGCCAACTGTCAGGATGTCCCGGTTGTATTGTAATATATTATACACACGCGAGTCGTATACGTAGCTCTTATGTTTTACATTTTTTGGCGGTTTATTAACATTGATTACAAAACTTGTACCGTGCTGCGTTTGTGAAGTCATTATGTGACCATCACATGTTGTTTCTATTCCGTTTGACATAAATATTATTTAGCGGAATAGTATATATGTCAGAGACAGAATTAGAATTGGGGGACATTATACAGATTGTTGCTCCTGACAGTCAACCCTATCATAATTCAGTATTCCTAATAGATTATATTGATACCGATGCAATTGTTATTACTCGCACACGTGACGGAGGACGATACGAACTGATAATTGAAAACGGCGTACTTCTTGATAAAACCATTGAAGAGATACACCTTCTTGATCGTTCACCCGTAAAGGGGTATATTGCGCAGAATAATATCAAGACTGGCAATTGGATCGACATTCACTTCAATGGGGATTTACCTACGATTATAACTGCCCAGGTGACAAACGTAATCAATGATATGTTGGAATTTACGACGTTTCCTGACATGGAAACCGCGTATATTGATTTCCAGTACCAAGGGTTGCCGAGGAACATTCCTCTCGAAAAGATTGAGACACGAGAACCCCCAAAGCAATGGAACAGTGGGATTACTACCAACGAAGATGCGGTAGTAGAAGTAGATACTGAAGATGTAAATGAAGAGTACACGCAAGTAGATAGGACGATCATGGATGATCTTGAAAGTCTGTACAACGAAACCAATGAAATTATATTTGGCAAAAAATTGGCATCCGTAGTAGAGGTGGTAGAAGTTAACGAAAAGGAAAAACGTTTTGATATCGAGATTCAATTAAATGATCTCATGGAGCAATTATTAAGCACGGTTCCTCCGTCAAAACGTACTCCTATGCTGGAGAACAATATCCATGTTCTGATTGCACGTTTTAAAGAGCTACGCTCTAATTTCTCCGTATTCCAGAACGATTATATCATTTTGAAGCCAAAGGAGCTGGGTCGTTTTCACAAGCCGCTTGCAAAGTATTTAAAGGAGCTCAATAATAAATTGAGTTGGCTCATTCCTGTAGTAAAACGCAGGAAGAAAATTTACGGAGGAAAAGATATCGAATACATTGATGTGATCGAAGCAGATTTTGACGAAGACAATAAGAAGCTCAATAATGCACATAATTATAGTGACAAACAGCGACTGGATACTGATATACTACGTCCATTTGAAAATCCCCTCGACGATCCAGCATCTCTCGGTATTGTCGCGGTGAATGAAAACATTGAGTGTATTGTTAATAATCTTGATGATTTCAAATCGATGGCGATACAGTATGGAAAATTTATATCGCGCAGGTTCGCGATCGAGACGTACTTAAAACATTCAACGAGTCCAGATGAAGCTCACATACATTCTTTTGCCGCGTTACCAAGGTCCATGTTCGAATACTCGAGAACCAGACTTCCCAACTCTACCATTTTGACGCGAATCAATGAGGTTTCGAATTACACGGGACTCTTCAGGATGCTGCATCCGAGACTCGAAGTGAATGAGGTCATCGTTGATGATCTTGACAAAGACGTTGATTATACTGATTTGGATTTATTTAATGGTGTTTATAATTTCAGTACCAATACACAAGAGCGAGAGGATAAACACGAGCGAATGACCAATTCAATCGCACCAAGCACAAGTGATATCATTCAAATGATGAGACCGTACATGAAAAATAAATACTCACTCTCTTCATGTATTACTGAAATGGAGCCATTTATGGTATATATTAGTGATATTACTGATGAACACTACAATGCCCTCAAACATGTTGTACTGGATAACATCAATGAGTACAAAAAAGATTACGTGAACTATCTCGGAGAAATGACCCGTTCACTAAGATTCAGGTCCCGGGATGCGAAACAAATTGTTCATAATATCAAGAAGCTTATTGATGTCCAGGATCAAGAAACAATTGTAGGCAAAACATACGGAGTTATCTCACAGCCAAGCGATTCCGAGCTTCTACAGTTTATGAATCATATGGACAACGCCAGCCTGTTCTACACGATTCTTGGCAAGCAGCATATGCGGTTGCACGCCGATTCGATTGAGCATTTTGCTGACAACTATGATTCCAATTCCAAGCGCCGCCAATTTACGCGTTGTGATCGTCGGTATCTTGCAAAGAGCTATGAATCATTAGATGCATTAAACGAAGATGCCGAGAATAAGGAAATAGCATATGACGAAAAGTATGACGAAACCCCATATGAACTCTTGAAAAAGTACGAGGCCGAGCAAAAACAAATGACTCCCGATAATTTCATTGATTTTCTCTCGGAAGTATTGGTGGAAAAACACGAGACACACCCCAGCTATTCTAAGAAATTGGCAAAGACAATTATTCGAGGAAAGAAGATAATCTCGGACGGCGATTATGCAATGGTTGAGAATATGCCACGTCAATCGCGCTACTATGCCTATAAATCCGGTAAGTGGATAAGCGATGCAACGGTGGACGAAGCGTCTTTTCTCGGCGATAATGATCTATTTTGCAATATACTCAAGGCACCGTGTATGAAAAACCAAAACACTGGTATGTGTGAGTCAAATACGGTTGCGGAGGAACGCATTCGCATCAACGCTCAGAATCGCGACATTCGTGAAATCATTGAGCGAATGGACAATGATACCTCTTTGGACGCCGAGCAATTATCTCAGGCCCTGTTGAAATATGCTCGACAGGTGAAAAAACAACGCATTATTAATGAGCTTCGTAATGAACGAGTCAATAACATTGCGTATATTCATGGTCTAACGGCCGCGGCAGGCGGTAATATCAAATCTCCTAATGCGAGATTGTTCCAGTCGATATTGTCTACTTCTGATTTCTCCATGCGACAGCGGAATATTGTGCTGTTTGCTGATAAACATACACGTACTGCCGTAGAAGGTGAGAGTGGACAATGGAAATATTGCATTGAAAGTGGCGTACCACTCGTTCCAGTATTCCTCTATGACCTTGCACAAACCTTTATTGTAAATGGTGATTATGGAAGTGTTCTTGCTGGTTATATCCGTTCCAATGGAGTTATTGACGGCGATGTGATCCGCGACAGATACAGTGGTATGGAAATTGCCAAACTTACATTCAGTACCGAAGAGGGTTATGACCAAAGTGGGTTCATTGTTAGTACCCGCGATATTATGGATGATGATTTAATTGCACTGAAGGCTCGTCAGTTGGAACGGGTGACTGCAACCTTTGAAGATCCTTTGATGGAAAAAATATACGGCGTGTTTATGTTTTTGGCGGAAATGATGGATATCCCTCACTCGCAAATCCAAGATAAGGTTCTTAAACTCGCTCATGAAATGGCAGTGAGCCAAATTGCAAGCGAAAAAATATACTTGCAAAAAACTGGCGGAAAGCCAACGGTTGAGTACGAGGACTATTACAATGATATGCTAATCATGTTTATATCGGCGTCAATCCTCGTGATTATTCAGACGTCGGTTCCGAGTATAACAAAGCGCAAAACATTCCCCGGGTGCGTCAATAGCTTTACCGGGTATCCATATACGGGCATTGAAGATGTTTCTGGCATTGAATATATTTCATGTGTGATTGTAGCAACGCGATCATCTGTGCAGCCATGGAACAGTATCCAAAATTTATCGAAGTCCGCCATTGTAAAACGGATCAAAAAATCAGTCGATGCGATTTTGAAACGTACAGACGTATCTGAAATGTATAAAACAAAACGTATGTATGAGCAAATATCAGGAACGGGTAGTGTTACAACTACACGATCTGTATCTCAATGGACATCTTTCCGACCGCCACTTGTTCGCTATACTGCGTCAGTTGTAGAGAATATCACCAAAGAGTTTCATGAGATGCTTATCCATGCTGTTAAACATGGTAATAAGAAGCAGCATCAAATGTATGGCGTGGTTAATGGGAAGATTTCAGTATACACTACGGAATTCATAAAGACGATCAATAACAGTGTTGCACATCATGAACCATTGATGAAGACGTATCGCGGCATTCCGTTCTCTCACAATGCTTGTTGCAGTGGCGACGAATCCCCTCTTAAGTATTTTGGTGAAAAATATCCAGAGGTCTACCAATTTATCGAGGTGATCAAGATGAATGAGGCAATCCTCGAGGATGGTCGAAAAATGATCAAGGCGCCTATGTTATATCATCAAGAAGATACTTCTGTGCCTTACCCTGATCTGACGTCGTCGGTGCGAGAAAATGAAATATATGCGGCGTTTATTCATTATTGCAACTTTGATAAGGATTTACCAATCCCCCAAATGTTCGAGTCGTTATGCGATAACAAGCCAAAGGGGTATCCCAAAAATGCATCCCTTGAGGATAAGATAACCTTCCTCAAGCAAAATGGAAAGATTTTTGACGTCGGGTCCCTTTCCCAGCTTATGTTGATTGTAAACACCGCGAACAAAATTACAATCCCTGTTCATGAACCACATGATACAGTCCAAACATTGTTAGATTTTTTGATCACCGCAGAAGACACCGATACTATCGAAGAACCGATAATCAGACTTATGACGGCTTCGTTGCGTCAAGGCGACAACGTTGATTCTAATGAAATACGCACGAGGAAAAAACAGCTGAAGGATTATCTCATGATGACGAATGGAAAAATGTACGACATGATTATGGATTTTATTGAACAATATGGTGACTTGTCGAATGATGAGTTTGACCCTATTAGCGATTTCCTATTTGCATTTTCAATGTGGACGGAACAAAACGAAGGAATACGACATCACAACATGAGCTCGTTCTCCGTCGATGCGATACGTACGGCCGGCATTATTGCACCCAACATGATTTTGAACTCACCGGTTCACAGTTACAACCCACGAATTCGCAATGGAGAACTGGCAAAAAGTCATTTAGGAGACATTAATCGAATTTTGCGTGAACAGTATGGTAACCTTACAAAATTCATGAATGATACATTTTTGAAGCAGGTTGCAATTGAAGTATTGGAAAAAACGGAACGGTTGGTAGAACTGGCCGATACATTCCCCATTCTGAATAACAACGAAATGTTTTTCGATATCCGTACCCAAGAATTGGTGCTAACATATGCATTTTTCTCCATCTTTGTTGAATTTATCAATGCATCGGAGAACCCTACGCTGAGGGAACTCAATACGGAGATGCGCAAGAGGAATATTCGAGAAATGAACAAACAAAGCAACGAAGTGATGATGGAAGGGGCGGATTTGGCATCTGAAACGGTTGCCGAACAGACTTCTGCTTTGCGCGAGGTTGATATTCAAATGGGCGAAAGTGATATGTCGAAAAAGTCAGTATCCAAACTCATTACGGCATTATTGCATGCAGAAATAGCAAATAAACAAACAAGTAATCATAATTATGATAGTATCAAGAAGCGCACGGGTCGCAGCAAAGATCACGAAAAGAAACGTATCATCAAGTTTTTAGGCGACATGTCAATTGAAAATCGAAAGATTGAAGATATGTACAAGCGTTATAAGATGGGTCGTTGGAACGTGGGTCTTCAAAAAGGATTGGTTCATTATGATAAAGATACGTACGAACGAGAGAGAAACGAGTTCATTCAACAAATGCTTACTGGCGATACTGTGGACGGTGAAGACGTCGTAAAAACCATGGTACAAGATGTGCTTGACATTGAGCGCCATGAGCAAGAAATTGCGGATCAACATGACATGGAAGGTATTGATATTAGCAATCTTCATGAGGATTATGCCGACGGAATAGTCCATCCGGAGGACCAATAATATTCGCACATTGTGCACCCAATTTTTATTCGCTTATATTATAATAGATGCGCGATTTCATATTAGATAATAAAGTATCAATTGCAGCATTAATATTCATTATAGCGTTCAATATTTTACACTACATGCGCCCTTCATTGGTGTATAATAGTGATGGTAGCTTTAGGGAATTTGGCGTTGGGTTTAAACACAAAACGGTACTCCCAATATGGATATTTGCAATTGTAATGGGAATATTTTCATACATTGCGGTCATTCACTACTTAATGATAACCGCGTAAATCATAAAAACCATACTATATTCCATATAGTATAGATGACCCCCAATTTAATTGAGCGAGAAAGTAGATATGTTTTAAATGCATCATTGGCTGAAATGCATAAAAGACGCATTGAATGGTATTATGTCATATTTAACATTGGCATATGTATTGTAGTTGTGTGCATATTGATATGGTTGTGGTACAGACAACAGTCTCATAAATTAACCGAATCTGAACGTAAGGAACGAGATGAGGAAAACAAAAGGAAAATCTTGGCAAAAATTAACGAAATACAGAACCAACATGCAGTGGAAAAAGCAAGAGCGCATCAAGAAACGCTTATAACACAATTACCCTTATATGAACCGGTGCATAATTATCCACCGAATAAAGTATAACAGCACTATATAGTATGAATATCATTGAAGAGCAACGTAATGACATTATAACCAATAATAACACAGCACAGCAACGTTTCGTGAACATTCTCGATATGCTTAATAAGGGCGCTGATGAGTTGGTTGTCAATGAGCCACTGGATGGAGATATTGATCTGAGTGATCTCGAAACGACTGCAGTGAGAACTTTACAGTTTAGTCCCGGTCAGATTACATCAATTAAGAATGTTCCGACGAGACTGCGTGTACTTGAAATTCCCCAGAACCTGTTGGTAGACCTTCCGGAGTTGCCCATTACATTACAAACACTCAATGTAACGAAAAACTATATATCAACTATATCTTTTGAATCTATACCCGGTCTGGAACGTCTGCAAATATCAAATAACAATTTAGAGGAGATCTCTGACCTGCCTCCCCGATTGATCGAGTTGCATATTTCTGAAAACCGTCTTTCGCATATTGATTTTGGAAATGCAAAGAAGCTTGAAGTTGTTGATATTACCGGCAACCAAATATCAGTTGTGGATAATTTGCCGTCAACCGTGAGTGACTTCCGAAGCGAAGGAAATCCATCTATTACATATTATAACTCGTCCGATGCTCAGACAAAGGAAAACAGAAAGAGCACGGTTCCTGAAATAACATCAGCCCTCAATACCTATTTCCGCCTTAAGAATATGTACGAAGAAGATGTGTCAAAAAAAGCGAAAAGTGCATACAATACGGCAATGACAAAAAACCAATCGAAAAAGATTGCCAAATCAAAGGCGAAAAACGTGGTAGGAAAATGTGCATACTGTAAACGTGCGGTTGGTATGGTATTTGACCAAACACAGTCAAAATATACCATAAGGTGCGGTAGCGAAATGGACCCATGCAAGTTAGACATACGCTTTACAACCGGATCATGGATGCCCATTCATAAACATCTCAATGATTCTCATAACCAGGTCATCGAATCAAGAGGATTGATCGCTGAATATTCGTTGGATTATGTGTTCGGCTACAAATCAGATATTGAATCTGGTGCGAATATCAAACAAGAGATGGAGGAGTATTCGTTCTGGTCGGATCAAGCAAAAAAGACAGAGGACGTATACGAATCCAAATTTCATAATCGTGAGAATATTGCCGACATTGCCAAACTTACAGAAGAGGCCTACCTGTATGCAAAAGAGATTGATAATCATATCAATGAATATAAAGAAGACGGATCACATGGTCACATAAAGGAAGTATTACAGGTATACAAAGACAGTCTATTGCCGATACGCAACCGAATACACAGACTCAAGTACAACACAAATGAAATTCTCCTGGAGAACGACATTAAGAAATTAAATGTTGGCGTGTCCACCCCAGCTGATCTGGCAATCATGATTAGCGATACAGTTCCTACAGTGGAGAGCTTTATAGCACCATAAATCAATGAGTATATATCGAGTATATGCTCATTTAATCACACTTGTTATAATTTGATACTCCGGTCCACCGTACATTGTTTGCATTGGCCCACCGCTTAAAATTACATCGTTTGCTCCTCCCACCTGTTTTCCAACCTTCGTCAATCATATACATGACTTTTATAGGTGTATCATTCGGATGATGTATCTTTTCGCGCGATTTAGTACCGCTTGATGACGGGGTTGTATTGGGTTCCCAAGTAGAACAATCACGACATAGTTGACAATATTTTGAATCTGTACCAACTGTATCCACTCTATTTATAATAAATCTATTGCCCTTCATATGGATTGAACGACGAGTCCAATTTTTGTATAGAGGAGGTATTGGAGAAGAACTATCATCTGCAATTGCACCTCTGCCATGAGGAGAGAAAGTAAGTTGCCACCCAGGAGAATTAATTCCATAGAATCTCTTCAACGTATCCGCTGTATGATATGTCATCTTGGCACCATCTCTATTCACATAGATAGGTTTGCCATTATATAACTCGAGTTTGCCATCTTTTCCTTTGCGTGGCTTATACGGACCATCAAAGTATACGTTTTTGTCAGTTGCTTCCCACTCAGTACCTTCAACAGCGAGTTCTATTTCCGACTTTCCATATGAATAAAACTCACAATCATTGTTATAATAACATGCTTCCCAACACCATCCTTCACTCACACCCGACCTACTCCCGCGCAACTCATTTCCGTTACAACAAGGTCGTCCATTCGTATTTATAGGTCTAAGATATCTACCTTTTTTTTTATGTAAATGGCGTCCACGCAACCCGTGAGTATAGCGTGGATCACTGCGAGAAATGCCGTCATTTGTTGGATATTTTGGGTCGTTACGTATACGATTCTTATCATTCGTACCTAAGTCGGGCATCGAACCAGGAACAATGCACGCTTTTCCTTTGGCATGAGACCATTCTTTCCAGCCATCGGGACAAAGGTTATATGAGCGAGGCCATGGATGTTCACTGGTTATGCCATATTTATACGCATATACGCCAATCATTGTTAGTGACAATAACAACAACGATATAGCAATAATAATAACTGAAGAATAGAACAATTCCATATATATACTATCAAGAAAAATACATGTTATCTAAACATGTATATTTAACAACCTGTATAATTTGACACGCCATCCCATGTAATTTGCTGGCTGTTTGCCCAGTTCTTTAAGCGACAAACTTTAGAATGTGTTCCCGTTTCCCATCCACTGTTTGAAAAATCTACACCAGGGCGGGTACCATCAGCGGTTTTAACACTTGACTTAAGACCAAACGTATACCTTTCATTGGTTGCAGGTAATCTGCTATTGGAATATGTCATCTTATTGCCATTTTTGGGTTGTACACAATAACTTCCTTCCGGAGTCCAACCATCTGGACATTGTTTACGCACAGGCGGGAACACTTTATTTGCCCCTCCATATTGACTTACATAAAACGCAATAAACGTAAGCGAACCTAATAGTAATACACTTGCAACTGTAAGAACCACAACAAAAAAGTATTCCATATACATTAGTGCAAAGAAAAACTTGTATATTTTCTGTAGTACTTATATACTATGAATACAACCAGTTTAAACTTCGTTGATTATGATGTCGGGAAAACAATATTGTCTAAAGAACAACTTGAAACGAACGGTCGAGTTAATATCAAAGAACCCACACAAGAAGACTGGTTTGCTATGAAGGAGAAAATAGCAGTAAAGGCAACTGTATCTGATTATCGTGAAGCGTTGACTGGTGATATGGAAGATAGCCGTTTGAGCAAGGCGTTTTTTAGCGCCGAAAACATCCAAATCATTCAGAACGGACTTCGTGCTGGCGTATACGCAATGTCCAACAAAGAGATTGTGGTACCTCCCCAGAATGTGGATAACCTTAAGATCATTATGCGATCGGTATTCATGCAACATGCAGAACATAAGGTTCAAGATATTCCAGGACAAATCGAACATCTTAATAAAGTGGTACTTGATTATGCAGTGAAAAATGTGTATGGTGCAGCAGTGTCTTACCTGAAATACATTGAGGATCAAAGCACTTTAGTCACGCCACTTGCCTTGCCCACACAAGTGGATCGTGATTATAAACATCTCGAACATCGCAGTTTTTTGTAAATATGAAAATAAGAACGTATATTACGCATGGATGAGTACATAGAGAATCACATATTTAGTTATTATTGGAGTAATATGCATTATAATACCGTTACAACTCCATTAATGATGGTTAGAAAACGTATGCACATGTTTGTTGATTTCATACGATTACATATTTTATATAATACATCGCCTTCCGTTCAATCATTGGCATATCACTTGAAGATATACAATCATTTTTTAAAATCCTGTATTAACGACAAGGGCATTGTTATGTTTTTACAATCAGACTTTCCATGGATTGTCGATTTTGGCAATAAGGATTCATTAAAAAAGGTAAAAAACGTAAAAGATGAATTCAAGTTCGTATGTTTGTACGTATTATGTCTATCAGGACCATGGAGTCATCGAGTTGTCCGGTTATTTTCTTCTCTTGAGTGATACTGTAATAATAAAGTATCACTTATTAACGAATATATTTTCCAGCGCGAGTAAAGGAGTCACACACATACACCACAAACAACCCAAGGAATGAATACAGAATAAACTCTTCCGTAATGTTCTCTGTGCGTTCGTGTTGCTGTTGTTCCAACATATGAATCATGTAATTGATTTTTTCCATTAGCTTATCATTCTCTACTTTTCCCTCGGTAGGCATGGTAGGCATTTTGTAAGACACATTACCGGTGTATGCATTACTATACGGGGTATATAGCTCTTCGTCATTTAGCTGGTTCGCTTGGATGGGAGGGAAATCCTTTTTCACTTGTACGGTGGGGTTTGACATGGGTTCGTAATTTGCCAAACTCGACTCGTCATTTGAATCCTCGCTCTGGGTCATTTTCTCTAAAAGACTATTCACACGTTTTTCTCGTTCTTCTATGGCATCCTGAGTCTTTTGAATAGATTCGGGGATGTCAACACTGTAGCCTTCTTTGCGACGCGCCTCGTATGGCATTTCTGGACGTTTGAGTGTTGATATGCGTTTTTTAGATGGTTTATGATTCCATTCAGAGGCACTACTCAATAAGGACATTCTTACTTAAAAAATCCATAGATATTTTTTTCACATTTTTGTCTCATTTCATTGTATAACGATGTCGAAAAAACTATTCGATAATACAAAAATAGTGGCGTTTCTTATCCTTGTGCTAATATATGCAATCCCCAGCAGATATAATTCGATAAAAAAGAGTGTCGTGAGAATTCTTGTAGCGTTCTACATTAGCGACCAATTTGGGATTGTGTTTGGCATAATCGCATTGTTTGCACTTATCGCATTGGATAAGCTGTTCTTCAACGATTTGTTTTCTAAAAAGACTGAAGGATACAACAATCCTTTAATGGAGTCTGATATGATTAACGCGATTGCCGATAATGAAGAGGCAATAATGGAACAGTTAGGCAGCGAAGATGGATCGGATATTGAACCATATAGCGAGAACAGGGACATGGAAATGTTTGACCCCACAGCCGAAGAACCAGAAATCGATGAAGAAATTATCGAGACCATGAGTTGCCGCAAACGCGAAGGTATGGAAAATAAAGGAAAGAGCAAGGATCTAAATAAAGAAAATGCTAAGAAAATCAAACAACTGAAAAAAGTATTGGAAAAGGCGGAGGAAACCGTTACCAGGGAAAACTTGAAGATGAGTATCAAAGAAAAGAAGGCGGTCAAAAAGAATGGTGGTGAGAATAAGAAAATCAAAGAGGCGATTATAAACAGGGCTGAAAAAATTTTAGCAAAAAAGGACTCATTGCCTGCCAATATTGTTAAAAAAGCCGAGGAAGTCATCTTGACGGCTCTTGGTGAAGGATTTACGAATTACACTGACATAAAGGATGCCGAATTTGAATTACAAAGACCGAAAAGCGCAAGACTGATGTAAATAGATGATTATATAAAATAATGTCATGGTATTATAGTATCATGACGTTGGAAATTCTCGAAGTAGATCTTAGAATTGACACAAATATTCCAGATGGACCCGATAGCACGAAACGGGTTACGTTTTCATTGGGCATGTTATCGCATCCTGAAATGCCAACGCTCAATATTGCGTTAAATAATCGGCCTTACATAACATCAGACTACGTTATTCCTCATAGTGTATTGAGTATGAACTACAAAGATCGAATCGAATTCTTTTTCAATAAAAATAATATGACAACTGGGTTGGTTGGCAGCATTGCGGCTACCCCAGAAACTCGAAAGCAAATAGAAAACGATAATATACTATTGATGTTACGCGCAATATTTCCAACAGAATACCCGGTGAAGGGAAGTGTATATTCATCGTTTGATTACTTTGTTCTTCGCAATCGTGGCATTACAAGGGAAATGGTGAATGCCATTAATCCGTTCCGTTCTCAAACCTTTTCGTATATTGACATAGGCGGGACTACATACACGTTTTCTCGGACAGTTTGGCTCGATGACGCACTAAACAACCCACACTTTGTATCTGCGTATGATAAGTTTATTGAAGTATATTCTTACATGCGAAAGGATTTTGCAAAAGGCGGGAGTGAATTGAGTATATTTGAAATTGCCGATAAACTGATCGATATGCTTGAGAATATGAAGGTCACTGAAAAATCCCGGCATTACAACGAGGTCCGCAGTTTAAAAAATGCATTTGCGCCATTCGTTACACGAAAGATTACCGGCTGGGAAGATAACATCAAGATGCACATCAATGCCATAAAAACGCAAAAATCTGAAGATGTTGATGAAGATATGTCAGACAAGGATATTAACACAGCGCTTATGGGAATTTTTGTTTTTATTGCAGTTGACATTACAAACAGTGTTGATCCATATGTTAAAGGAAAGCTTAAGGTGATTAAGAAATCTCCCGTTCACCAAGTATATGGTTATGCTAAGAAATCAACCGGATACGAGTCATTGAAGGTAGGTGCATTGCGTATTCCTAATAAGGTAGGGGATGACAATTATATAGTACATGTGATGTGCGACTTTATAGAAGGCATGGTAACATCCCTTAACAAAAACAAATTTGCATGCAAATATATTAACAACAAACTCGGGAATCTCATTGAAACTGTTTATCAGCGCCCGCTTCGCGAACGTAGTTTCAAACGGTATGCTACGAATAATCGCGAACCCTTATATAAAATAGAAAATGATACACAGAAAGACACCGCAGTTGATGAGAAAAATGTAGATGACGTAGCTGAGAATGAAACAATAGACGTTACTGAGAATGAAGTGATTGCTGCATTACTTGAAGACCCGGCCGTTTCGGATGCAATTGATAAATATATAAATGAAAATGATAATACGATTACGAACAAGGCGGTAATATCATTGTTTTTGCAAAAATATTCATATGTCACAATGATTACACCTTCAAATAAGAATGAGGCAATAATTAAACAACTCATTGACCGAATTACTGATGATTTTTCCGCAGTCAAAAATAGAATTGCGGAGTATGACAAGGAGTTAACTGAAAAACGAAAAGAGGTTGACTTTAAAGATGGCGATGATAAGTCTCTTGTAAATCAGATTCTTCTTAACAATGTGTACATGTTGTCGTTTAAGTTTTTAAATAAAACCCTTATGATGTATAATGCTGATGGCGGCAGCACTCGAAAGCGCAGGAGCCGCAAGAAGCAAACAAAAACAGTAAAAAAACGAAAGGGGTGAATCTGTGATGTTATAGTTATAATTATTTCTTTTTTGTAGCGCGTTTCTTTTTAATCCACTTTGGAACACCGTCTGTGAGTGTTCCTACCTTTTCTCCAATATCGTCGTCGTCTGCGATATTGAAGATGTCGCCGTTTTGTTCATCCGTAACATAGTATGTCTTTCCATCGATATCAATTTCGAAGAATTCTTCCTCTTCTTCAGCTTCCTCTTCTTCTTCAGCTTCCTCTTCTGCACTCTCTCCTACTTCTTCCTCCTCTTCCTCTTCTGCACTCTCTTCTACTTCTTCCTCCTCTTCCTCTTCTGCACTCTCTCCTACTTCTTCCTCCTCTTCCTCTTCTGCACTCTCTCCTACTTCTTCCTCCTCTTCCTCTTCTGCACTCTCTCCTACTTCTTCCTCTTCCTCCTCTTCCTCTTCTGCACTCTCTCCTACTTCTTCCTCTTCCTCCTCTTCCTCTTCTGCACTCTCTCCTACTTCTTCCTCCTCTTCCTCTTCCTCTTCTGCACTCTCTCCTACTTCTTCCTCCTCTTCCTCTTCTGCACTCTCTTCTACTTCTTCCTCCTCTTCCTGTTCTGTACTCTCTTTTACTTCTTCCTCCTCTTCCTGTTCTGTACTCTCTTTTACTTCTTCCTCTTCCTCTTCATCACATGCGTTTTGACATAGGTATTGTCCAGTACCTTTCATCTGAACAATCCCATCTGTATTTTCGCAAAGGTCACATTTACCCTTTCTATTATTGGGCTCTTCTTCGATAAATAGTACATCATTTACTCCATCATCTTTGAAGTGTCCGGGACAAATCTTGCATGACTCAGTATATTCATCATTACGTTCTAATACACAATTTGTATTTTTGCATAATTCTTCCTCTTCTTGTTCTTCTTCCCCTTCTTCCTCTTCTTCCTCTTCTTCCTCTACATTATCGGTCATCGCCAGCATACTGGCCCACTTGTTGCATCTTCTGCAATCAGGGCCATCAAGAGTCGTAATATACTCGCATGCATTACATTGATACTTGTTGTGATGAACTTCGTCGACTTCACCTTCTTCAAGTTCTGACGCATCCCCTGCCTGTTTCTCCACAATGACCGTGGATGGAACGGGTTTCATGAGTCCCAGTGCATCAGCACTGAACTCAGAAGCGCTCACGGGAACCTCATATGGACCGCGATGATCGAGGCTTATGTCAACGCTGTCACATCCAGTGAGATCGACGCATTCAACCTTGACGCGATCCCGGTTGTATGCCATCGTAGGCTGGGCAATGCCAGGATAATCATGGAGAATGCGGAGAAGGGCGTCATGGCGGTCTTTCCATCGCGCAACATCCTTCTTAAGCTTCTTGATTTCCCGTTTGTTGCTCTTGATGTTACTGCGAAGCTCGCGAACATAAGGCACGTCTTTCATAAGGTGTTTGATTAACTTGTCGTTCATTATAGTTGTATGATGATATAGATGACGCGTCTCTATATAATCAATTTTGTATTATGCATCTATTTGTATCCATGATGTTGGACAAAGATCAACGGTATCGTGCGGCAAATCTACACCAAACCATACGCTTGGATATGTCACCAGTTTGGTAACACTTTTATTCATATAAGCGCCCCACCAACTGAACGTACTGTTTGCAATAATATTATGCTGACAACATGACATAAGCACCATTTGTTTCCACTCACAAATAGAATGATTGACGGGAATAAACTCGATATTATGATACCGGCTTTCGAGATCTGTGATAATTTTCATCACGTCTTCAGTGTCGGACTCTTGAAAGAAATAAATAACTCGTGTAATGGTTTTATTTTTGTCAATGTATGAGAGTGCATTGTTGTAATATGCGGTACCCAGTATTGGATGTTTGGTAGGAAACCGTTTATAATCGTCAATACGAAAATGCATAGAACAAACTTCTCCGTGACTCGGCTTTAGTAGCTCTTCATGATCTATTATTGTTTCAGCACGGAAACGGTCTAATCGCATTATTGCCGCGATATCGTCATATTGCGATTCAAAATATTTATATGACTGAAAATAACCCTGCAATAAAATAGACTCGTTCTTATTTGGAACATGTAATGGGGTGTATGCAAATGATTGTTCGCATATCAACTGAAACTTAGACATATCTTCGTCACTGATTTCGTTAGAAGGAACACGCGTGGTAAATATAATCAAGTGGTAGAAGTGTGTATCCCAATATGTTTTTCGTGCAGTTACGCCAGGAAGATAATATTGGTATGGAAATATAACTTTTCGTTTGTTTTGAATACCATACGCAAATGCTGCGAACATCTGAAATAATTGGTTTCCAAGACCTCCCGCTAAGTGTATTGATACGCACGGCTGCATAAACAATATAGATTTCGATTTCTATATTGTTTTATTGAATGCCAAAATGTCCTGCTATTAGTGATTTTTTGCTGGGACCTTGTTTTTTCTCACTTGCACGTTTTACGCAGTACTTAGTGCCGGCAGAAACCTCGCCTGCATTTATAGTTGTATTTCCATCACTATGAATCTCCGGCATTAAACGGGACATTGGCCTGTCAAGCTGCAATAATACATTGTCACTTTGTATCATTTTCCTATACTCGTTAATACTCAAATTCCCATAAAACTTGTCCAGTAAATAGTGCGGATTAGGTGCCGCCCGAATATTCTTTTTATAGTCATATATTTTCCCATAAACAAAATTTATTAGACTATACCGTTCAAACCTTACCGCATCGTCGAGGGTTTCATTGAACAGATACGCAACTGCGCACTCAGGACAACAAAATGATCCATATGCTACAATGTTATCATTCTCCATACTGTATGGAATATAGCACGCCGGATTATTAAAACCATAAGTACACCAAAAGCATGCAGATGTTTTACTTATATCCTGTTTATAAAGCTGGACCTTTAAATCACGTAGTTTATCAGTGACAGATATATTTGTATTTTCTTCCTGGTTAACTAATGCATTTTCATAAGGTGTAAAATCAATTGTTGATTGGGGATCGTGTGATTTTACTTGTGGTGGTGCTGATGGGTTATATACAAAATCTGCATTAATCGCTTTCGTATCAAGATCCTTTAAATGGCATTTAAGCTGTACGACGACACATGTAGAAATAACATTTTTATCATGGTGTTCATCTGCTTTGGTAACTATTTTTCCTCCGCGGGGTTTCCTTCCGCGTTTTTTAACGTCCGTCATGTACTCTCAAATGATGGGTCTCCTCTATACCATTTTAGATTTTTCAAGACATTAATTATTCAAGGTAAGATACTCCGAAACATACATAAACACAGATCCCTGGTATTTTATATACTATGAATTGGGACGAACTGGATGATGCACCGGAATACTGCGAATGTCTAATGAATAAGGTAGTGGAGGCCAAAGTGGTGTCTGTGTATGACGGGGATACCATCAAGGCACTTATTCCATTGAATGGGGTGTTATACAAATGGAACTGTCGACTTTCCGGTGTCGATACACCTGAACTCAGGACGAAGAATGCGAATGAGAAAAAGTATGGATATGTTGTACGCGACATACTTAGAGACAAAATCTTGAAGAAGGTAGTCAATCTTCAATGTGGCGAACTGGATAAATATGGACGACTATTGGTTACAGTTTTCTTGGACGACCAAAATATGAATCAGTGGCTTATTGATAATGATTATGCATTTGCATATGATGGTGGTACCAAACGCGACTGGGAAGAGTACCTATTAGCAAAATCCGACTCAGCAAAACTGAAGCTATAAGTTCTTGTTGATATAGTTATCAACATAAACACTTGAACCAAGGATACTTAATGAACGGTAGTCGAACGTCGAATGATGCGGTCGTTGATATGGCATTGCGGTATTATAGATACCGCTCATATAGTAAATTACTTTCTGGAAAAATCATGTATAACATGATGTTTGAAAAAGGATGCTCGAATTCATATGGTTATGAAACCGCTATGTACCGCATGGGAGGAAATGTGGTAAGATGTGACAATGTCGCTCAAAATTTACAACATGAAACTGTCTCCGACATATTAAAACGGTTGGTTGGTTATGCAGACATATTTGTCGTCAACCATGACGACAAACAACAGATACACGATGCAAAAGAATCCATGGTTTCACCCATTGTACATGGAGGCATGACCGATTATTATACCCATGCAATGACAGATCTTATGACCATTAAAATGTATTGTGATATGGACAGACCTTGTCGTATATGCTTTATAGGGGATATTTCTGGGAATGATGGAATATCATATTTATTTTACATATTGTCACAGTACTCAAACATTGTCATAGAAATATGCGCGTACCCTACATGCGATACAGCAAAATATCCAAATATTCCAATTGGAACGTTCCGAGATCGTATCAACGAATTTGATGTTGTATATTGCGTACCGTTATCCAATATCAGTAAATGTGACTACCATACATCGCTTGGTTCCAATGAGATTACGGAAAAAATGTTGGACCCTTATACATTGACAATGGATGATGTCCATAGAATGAAACCAACTGCCATTATTATGCATCCATTACCAAACACACGGGAGCTTGTAAAGGAAGTTGACAATGATGAGCGTTCAGTATACTTTATACAATCAACCAATGCCATATATGTGCAAATGGCGATTCTGTATCTTCAAAGCATTGATAAGAGTTATTCATACGCATTTAAATCCAATGTGGAAATAACAGATACATGTAAAGAAAGAGAAAACAAAAAGGAAAAGGAAAATGAGGAATTAGCATCATATAGGGAAGAAATTCGGTGGCATTATTAGCGGGTTACATCAAGATAGCAGCGCCGACATACTGGTCGATAATTGTCCGACCCGATTACAACCTGATCTGTATCTTTTGATACGCGCCATGAGAATAGGGCTGAAGTAGTATTATTACAAGATGTACAAAGGGCTTTCAGCTTTACAATTGAGTCACAGTACGGAATTAGGTCTAACATTTCTCCAAACTTCTTTCTTTCAAAGTCACAGTCAAGACCGCATACATATACAACCTTTTCTTTGTTTTCAACCATATCCAATACAAATTCCCGGAGATCGTCAAAGAATTGTCCTTCGTTTATGATAACAACGTCTGCATCCTCGACCTCTTTATTTCTTTCTTGTTCAGACAATGTTTTCGTTAAAATACATTCAATCTGCATTTGATCATGGGTGCTGAGCTGAGAAGCACTATATCGAGTATCACCAATATAATTCATTACAACAACCTTATGATTGGCTATCGTATGCTGCTTATATTTTTGTATTACATGGGTTGTTTTTCCGGAAAACATGGGTCCGATAATGACTTCAAGGAATTGGCGAGTTGGGAGGTCGTTCATGATATAAAGTCAGCCGATTATATTTGATATATGACTACGAACGAAGCTATACCCTGGGTTGAGAAATACCGTCCTACTTGTTTCGATGGTATCGTCTTAGATGATATGAATCAATCAATTTTTAGAAATATCCTGGACAAGCAATATTTTCCTAACATGTTATTTTATGGACCACCGGGCACAGGCAAAACCACTACTATTATGAATTTAATAGGGCATCATTACGAACGACAAGGTGTCAAAAAATACCAATCCAACGTTATTCATCTTAATGCATCCGACGAAAGGGGGATCGATATCATTCGCAACCAAATATACCAATTTGTTAATGCAAAGAACATTTACATTCGAGGAATAAAGTTTGTCATACTCGATGAAGTTGACTATATGACCAAAAGTGCACAGCAGGCACTCAAGTGCTTATTACAAAGTAGTTACGAAAATATACGGTTCTGCTTAATCTGCAATTACATAAGCAAGATAGACTATTCATTAAAAAACGAATTTCTGTGTATCCGCTTCAACCAACTACCCAAGTCTCGCATTATGTCATTTCTTAAAAATATTATTGATAACGAAAACCTTGAAATGACAAACGACGAACTCGACAACATTCATGCCTATTATAACTCAGATATACGATCAATGATAAACTATCTTCAACTGAATGAGGGGAGAAAATTTGCACATACAAATATTCTTAAGGGCTGCGTGCTTGACGAAGTGCATGACATTATTCTGAGCGACGCAACGTCGCGCATGTGTATTCAAAAAATCCATGATATGGCAATTAAATATAACCACGCCAATATTGAAATTGTCAAGAAGTACCTAAGTCATCTGCTCCGTGCCGAAAAATACTGGACAACAGAATTTACAGAGGCAATGAAACGTATCATACATACGACACACATGGACACTGAAAACTTTATGTTGTTCTTTGGAGAAGTTATACGCGTTATTATCTGTAAAATTGAACATAAAGAGGTGGATAATCAATGCAATAAAAGATGAACATAGACGACGAATGGGCCGCATTCTTGGAAAACAATGGCGATGCCACGGTTATTACCAATAATCAATGTGAAAATATTAACGAAGACATACCCACATGTGAAGAGTTGCGAATTTCGACAAATACAAAGGTTCTATACCTCAATCAGGACATCAATATATATGACGTATTTTGGGCAATTCCGGTGACGGAATACCAACGACTTGAAGAATGTGTAATTAAAAAACAGATTAAGATTGTTAATCGTACCCCCGAAGAACTTGAGGAGTACACAGATAGACTCAATCATATCAAATATTATAGAGAGCACATTATCCGTCAAATTAACAACCCAGACACAAGGGGTATCAAGTTCAAGGATGAACGCAAGTTAACCGTAGGTATGGCAAAAAAGGACATCATGGCATGCAAGAGCAAGGTGAAAAATGCATTTTACAATTGCTTTGCACTTACGCTAAGATTTTATCATGAAGGATTTCGTGAAATACATGTAAAGGTATTTAATACTGGAAAGCTCGAAATACCCGGGATCCTTAGTGCATCTCTTCTGGAAGCGGTCAAGCCTCGTATCATTGCAACACTGGGTCCAGTGCTTCCAAAACCAGTGGAATTTATCAAGACGAATGGTTATAACAATGTTCTTATCAACTCAAATTTCAATTGTGGTTATCACATTAATCGTGACATGTTGTACCGTCTGCTTCGAGAAAAATACAAAATCGAAACCTCTTTTGATGCATGTTCATACCCTGGTATAAAATGCCGATACTATTATAATGTTACAGAGGACCCTATAAATCAGACGGGTTGCGTTGAAAACAACGACAATGAATTAAAACGCAGTGAATTGGATGCAAGTGATAAATATCGTGAGGTATCATTTATGATATTCAGGACCGGGAGCTGTCTGATCGTAGGGAATTGCAGTGAACAAATATTATACCACGTGTATACATTTATACGAAATATACTCGAAACAGAAATCCATGAAATTCGCGTTACAAATCACCGAATAAATACAAAGGAGAAGAAACCGTCCGTAAGATCTATCCGCTATACCATGGATAATTCTTATTATGAACAACTGGCGGATACAATTAACAAAATAATGTAACCAATATTTGATACTATTTGTTTTTCATTTTTATCGTGCATTGAACGCGAAAAGTAGAATATCATAGAATGTATATAAAGATTGTTCCGTTAGAGATGCTATATGTCAACGGAATCAGAGCTTAAACTACCTGATGCAGAGACTCTTCAAAATGCAGTGAGGCTTGCGGTAGTAGAAGATAGGCCCATAATGTTGGATTACTGGGTGGACTCGATTAAACAAGAGGCCCTTATTGGTGTGCGCGAAAATGGAGAAAAACTCCTCGTAAAAAACAAGGATGAATACACAAGTTGTATTTCTAAAATTTTCAAGGTCAAGACAGATTACATTATCATGACCGAGAACTCCATTTACATTGTCGATACGGCCATCCCTACACGAAGAATTAGTTAAATTACATGAATAACATTTCACTAAACATCGAAATGTTATTTACAATAAGGTTGATAATGCATCTATTTGTTCGTCTGTAAGATAATCCGGATATTTTACCTTAAATTTAATGATCATGTTTCCCTTGGCGTTCTCTCTTATCATTCCCATACCAGTATGTACCTTTTGATAATTATCGGTAATTATCGTTTTTGTTGTTTTTACGTCGTTGCTTATGCCATATGATTTTCCGGATGGATGTAATATCTTGAATTGAAATGACGTAAGAGCCTCTTTAAGAGTAATTTCCTTTGTCATTAACAGATCTTCGCCTACACGTTGGAACTCTGTCTCCCCTTCATACACTATAATTGTGATGCGAACATCCCCTTTATTGTCTGGTGCCAGAATATTACCTTGCCCGGTCAATGTAATTACCTCTCCCGATCTGATCCCTGGAGAAATATGAAGAGTAGTGTTTGTTGTTTCATTTATTTTTTGGTTATTAATGACCTGCCAGCGAGGGAAGGAAATGTTCAATGACGCTCCATGATAACACTGTGCCATGTTTATTGTTAAGTTGTGATTAATAACCTCAGGTACCTCCTTACCATTTGCAAATACTTCGCGTCCGTTATGAAATACACGCATGTTTCCTGATCCAGAAAACACAGATTGAAAAAATTGATTATTGGAAAATGCGGAGAATTGTCGCATCATATTTTCCCGCGCAGCAGCATGTATATCATGTGATTGTTGTTGTACGGGCGGAGATTTTTGTTGATCATACGCCCTTTTCTTGTCCTCGTCACCAAGCGTTTCATAGGCTTCATTTATCTCTCTCATTTTTTCTGCTCCTTCTTGGGTATTATTATGGTCAGGATGATACTTCATGGATAGCGAACGGTATGCCTTTTTTATTTGTTTCATATCTGCGTTTGTATCTACGCCGAGTATCTTGTAATAATCTTTCATAGTTATACAATAACCAATTCTTTTAACCTAATGAATTAAACATAATTTTACCAAGATATTATTCATGACCACATTTTTACATAAATATAGACCGCGAAGTCTCGACGATTTTCATCTGGACACTCAGTTACATGAGATTATAGACCTTTTTATAAAGATTGATGCCATCAACATACTTATTGTGGCTGACCCAAATGCAGGAAAGACCAGTATATTAAATACTATTTTGAGAAGGTATTACGGGGTAGGACCATCAGACCCATTGCCGTCAACAAACATCATGATTGTTAATACACTCAAGGAACAAGGCATACAATATTTTAGAAATGAAATGAAAACGTTCTGTCAGTCGAGAAGCACGGTAAAGGGGCGCAAGAAGATGTTAATCATTGATGATATAGATAATATTAGCGAACAATGCCAACAAGTGTTCCGTCACTATATTGATAACTATGGGTATAACATCAATGTCTTGTCAAGCTGCTGCAACACCCAAAAGGTGATCGAAAGTATACAGTCCCGACTTCATATATTGAAATTACATGCTCAAACTGCCGAGAATGTACGAACTCTCATGGACAGAGTAATCCACACCGAAAACATCGTCATTGACAAAGAAGCACGAGACCATCTACTCAGTATCACAAACAACTCTCCGCGCCAAATTGTCAACTATCTCGAAAAATTTCACATTATAGGCGCCAATATTGATCTGGAAACGTGCAAGCGGCTATGTTCAAACATACACTTTAATGTTTTTGAATCGTTTATAACCGATCTTCGCACTAAAAACGCTTTCCATGCCCATAAACACCTTAGTGAACTACATCAGAGGGGGTTCTCCGTGGTAGATATTCTTGATTATTTTTACGCATTTATCAAATACACTCATATGCTTACCGAAGATGAAAAGTATGCAATTGTTCCCACTATATGTGAGTACATTACTATATTTCATAATGTGCACGAGAATCCCATTGAACTTACACTATTTACAATTGATGTTGGAAACAAAATATCTTCGCCCAACCGTTTAGAAAGATAAGAATAATGTGTATATGTCACACATCGAAACCCCGGTACCCACGGTAGTATTTTTTAGCTTTCTTGATATGATATGTTTACGTACCAACAAATACTACTTATTTAACGATAATGCCTATAAAAAATTAATGTACGAAGATACTCTCGCACAGTTTCGCGAATTCATACGCGATTATTACAAGCCGGAAAAATTGCACTTACTTGAAAGAGAAATGACATACAAACGATTTACTGCACTACTTCGGCAAATATGCAAAAGTAGCATAATCCGTTTCGATACAAAAACAAAACATGCCAATTCGCAATATTGCATTGAATATTTCATTTACCACGACGAATTATAATACATAAAATTGATGGAGGGTATATGAAAAAATTACAAACAAACTCATTAAATATGGAACATGCAAAGTATGCTCGTGCAATAGAAAATGTGTCGCAATATATGCGCATTAAAACACGTTGTATACCCCTTGACGGGTATACAAAGGAAAATTTACCACAGTTCAAAAATAATGTAATTACCGATATACTATCCCAACCTCAAAGTACCGGTTGCGAATATGGAGATATGACCGATGATATAGAACCACTTGGTACCAGTAATGATGAAAATATTGTAAGTATACAACACCCGAAATTATCACGTTGTCATGAGGTGAAACGTTTTCTCGAACCCGAGCCGCCCACACAAACCAAACTTTTACGCCGTCCCACACCAGCGGATGCTTTGATATTAAAAAAGAATAATTATAAACCTACAAAGGATCGACCTTCTACGCCGAGATATAAAACGGGACGACGACATATTAACCCCGAACAAGTCAAGTGTATTTAACTTTAGTAATTGTTATAATTAACCAATATAACCTTTTTATCATGTCAATGTATAAGAATGTTCCCCTATCACAGGTATGTGATACCGTTGGTAATAGTGGCGGTAACCGCGGCAATCGTTAAACCTGTAAGAAATATGCTTCGTAATAATGAGACAGAAGAAACGAATGACAAAATTCAAAAATATTTACTTGTTAATAACGATCTTTATGGTCAAGACAAACCGAAAATATGGGTACATGTAAAAAACGACGTGAATGCGAGAAAATGGAATTCATTCGGATCCCGGAAAAACAAGAATACAAACCAACCCTATATCGAAGAATGCATAAAATCCATTATTTTGCATTGTAAAGACGATTTCAATGTAATCATTATTACCGATGACAGTTTTCATGCATTGCTTCCTGATTGGAAATTAAAACTCGAAGAAAAATCGGGCGTAGAGCTTTCGCGATATCGTATGATTGCTATGGCAAAGGTGCTCCATCGATACGGGGGAATCAGTATGCCCCCCAGTTTTTTATGTTACAAAAGTCCTATTGATATGGTTTCGGAAAAGCCCATTGTATTTTCTATGCTCAACCGAACCCGTAACATTGCCATAAATAAACAAGAGCCTCCGTTTATCGCAAACCCCGAATTCATTGGCTGTAAAAAAGAGTGCACAATTATGAAAGATTATATTGCCTTTCTTGAAACATATGTAATAAACCATTTTCGTGAAAGCGAGGAAGACGTATTTTTGGGCATCGTTTCGGCATGGTGTGCTAAATATATGTTTTTATTGGATCCCAGGATCACGGGCGTATCCGATGTTGCAGGACGTCCAATTATTATTGATGAGTTATTAGGGAATTTGTCCCCTATTTTTGCAAGAAACGTCATTGGTATTTACTTTGATGAAACCTATATTCTTACCCGCACACACTATTCATGGTTTTCTGTAATTTCCATTGAAGAGATTATGGAATCAGATTTGGGCGTAAAAAAGATGATTACGATTGCTCGTGGAGAGCAGGACTAAATATAACTGCTATAAAAACACGTCGTTTACGTGTATTTATAATCTATTTTTATTACGCTTTATTCTTGCTAAAATAAATATCATAGGTATGTTCGCAGCGCTCAATTCCAAAAACAAACTTGAAAGTTGACCATTCGTCTTTATGATCTTTATATTGCTTCATAAAGTATGATCCGGCACCTACACCAATGACTCCGAGAATAAACAAGAATATATTGCCTTGCAACATTTCAAGACGTTCAATAAGATCCGCATTGTTCGCGCTATCTACTTTATAGTAATCAATGAATGTGGTTAAGACATAGATCCCTGCCAGCATAGAGAAAGCCACGATGGTAAACTTCAAAGACATTTTGGTGAAAAACAAGAAAAGCAAATAGATCACACCCGCGGTCTTCAGTATAGCGAATGGATGCTCAGGTTCATCCGTATTCGCAAAATCGACGGCAAAGTACAGGATAAACAAAGTTATGATGTGCTTTGCAAACATATTTTCCCTCAATAACTTTTGAGTACCGCAACTCAATGTTTCCGCAATAAAATTACCCGCGACGGCCAACAAAAGTAAAACAGTCCCTCGAATAGTAAATGTTAAATCCTTCATATAAGATACGAACACAAAAAAACACAATTAGGCATTACTGTCAAATTGTGTACTTATTTCTTGTTGCGGCGGCTCTTGTTCTTCTGGGTACGGCGTTTGCGCATTTTCACTGCACCGAACTTACCTTTCTTCGCGGTGTAACCGTGAGCCTTGAGTCGCTGCTCCTTCTTCGCCGACTCGTATTTGGACTTGGATACAATGCGATCCCACTTGTTTTTAACAAGATCGTCCTGCAAAAGACCACCCGTGGTTTTATACGCACTACCGTTGTAAACACGAGCGCGAGTCCCCGTCAAGTCACTGTATGTTTTTCCCTTGATATGATACATTCCGTCATCTGAACGTCGAATCTGCGTCATTATATATTTGTTGTAGATTTTATGCAGAAGTTAAATTACCTTCGGGTAGTCCCCCTGACAATTTGTGAATACCGCATGCGCGTCGAAATCTGAGAATTTACATTGGCTGTTTGTTTCAACGGAGTCCCTGCCCCACATCCGCTCTTTTCTTTGCTCTCTCTGCAAAACTTTTCTATATCAAAATTACTTTTTCCAGGCATATACCCTATGGTGTGATAAAATTGAAGTAAACTGCTTAGAAGAAAGAAGGTATACAATAACAATGACTGACGCCGAACTCTCTAAACAGTACCAACGCAAGACTGATCGACAGCACATCCTTGACAATCCGGATACCTATATCGGATCCATTGAGCATGTGGACGCCGACTTATGGGTACACAGCGAGCAAGGTATGGTCCACAAAAATATCGAGTATATTCCAGGATTGTACAAACTCTTTGACGAGGGCATCGTTAACTGCAGAGATCATGTTGTGAGAATGATACATGCAAACGCAATCGATAAGCACTTTGTATCTCAAATTGCCGTGACCATAAAGGACGACGGGACCATTGAATTATTCAACGACGGAAATGGCATTGATATTGCAAAGCACCCTGAGTATAAGGTATGGATCCCTGAGCTTGTATTTGGTCATTTGCGCACGTCCACCAATTATGACAAGAGCGAAAAGAGGATTGTCGGCGGAAAGAACGGCTTTGGCTTCAAACTCGTTTTGTGCTGGAGCTCCTATGGTCGCGTTGAGACCGTGGATCATACACGCAAACTGAAGTACATCCAGGAGTTTGGACCCAATTTGGAATCTCTTGGAAAGCCATCCATCACAAAGTGCACCACCAAGCCGTACACAAAGGTAAGTTTCCGGCCCGATTATGCGCGTTTTGGGACGACGGGCATCAGCGCCGACATGTTATCCCTACTAAAACGACGCGTCTATGACATTGCCGCAGTCACAGACCATTCAATCAAAAAAATAAAGGTGCTGTTCAACGGTGCCCAAATACCCACCAAGAGCTTCCAACAGTACATCGATCTGTACATCGGAACTAAGGGTGAAAACAAGCGCATCTACGAAGCGCCCGAGGAACGATGGGAGTACGCTATCGCCATGTCTCCCACCCAGGAGTTTATGCAGGTATCCTTCGTAAACGGAATCGCCACCACCAAGGGCGGCAAGCACGTCGACTATGTCATGGGGCAGGTGTGCCGAAAGCTCGTGGACTACATTGAGAAGAAGAAAAAGGTTCGGGTGAGCCAGGCGTCCGTCAAGGAACAACTCATCCTGTTCCTTCGCTGCGACATCGACAACCCTGCATTTGACAGCCAGACAAAGGACTACATGAATACCCCGCCGGCCAAATTTGGATCCAGTTGCGCCGTTTCCGACGGATTTATCGAGAAGATTGCGAAGCTCGGCGTAATGGACGTGGCGTGCACCATCAGCGATGCAAAGGAGCAGCGCCTCGCAAAGAAGACCGACGGCGCAAAAACGCGCACCGTGAGGGGCATCGCAAACTTTATCGACGCAAACTTCAGCGGTGGCCCAAATTCAAAGGACTGCGTACTCATTCTCTGTGAGGGACTCAGTGCCATGTCCGGTATTGTATCGGGTCTATCAAGCGAGGATCGTAACAATATTGGAATCTATCCCCTCAAGGGAAAACTACTCAATGTGCGCGGCGAGCAACTGAAGCGCATCAGCGAGAATAAGGAGATCAATGACATCAAAAAAATCATGGGGCTCGAATCGGGAAGAGAATACACCTCCGTCGATGAGGTGCATCAGTACCTGCGATATGGTAAAATCATGATTCTTTGCGATCAGGACAGCGACGGATCGCACATCAAGGGACTCTGTGTCAACATGTTCCACAGCGAATGGCCGAGTCTGGTGACCCTTCCCGGGTTCCTATCGTTCATGAACACGCCCATCCTCAGAGCCAAAAAGGGTGGACAGGTGCTCAACTTCTACAATGAAGGAGAATACAATGACTGGAAAAACAGTCTACCTGACGGAAGTACGAGAGGATATACCATCAAGTATTTTAAGGGTCTGGGTACGAGTACTTCTCAGGAGTTCAAAGAGTACTTTGCCAACAAAAAG